>Ga0157359_1000833_pt1 | contig 11899 bp, 11 predicted proteins | sample AttcapACBM3_FD_111482 | JGI IMG/M metagenome (GOLD analysis project Ga0157359, IMG submission 111482) | Fungus gardens microbial communities from leaf cutter ant in Botucatu, State of São Paulo, Brazil - Atta capiguara ACBM3 | ecosystem: Host-associated > Fungi > Mycelium > Unclassified ...
ATCTCACTAATCTATTGTTACTTTTATACATCCCACATATGTGCAGATAGCCATCATTTGGGGCTTTCCAGTGTAACTTAGTTTGTGAGAATTGGTCTACTGGTCATGGAAATACAAGCTGAATGAAGTTTGTGACAGATTGAAATATATAGTAGAGGTATATAAAATGTTTGTTGCCTCCAAAAACCTCAGGAGCATTCTCAGAATTCGATGGAATTTTCTTGACTTGTAGTGAAAAATTGCTGAAGTTCACAAAGGATAGCTGTTGTGTGGATCTTTGGTCTAGAGATTTATACCTTAGTATTTGAGATTAGTAGTAGATTTTCAAAAGATAGATGAGTAAGAATACTTTATCTGAAATATGTAGAATATGGATAAATGATCTTCATTTTCAGTTTATATGCTGTATCTTTACTTGTCATATTAGTCACATATTTTGGAGTTTATACTTAGAAATTGTAGGAATAGTTAGTCCATTAGAAAGTGGAAAGGTGTGTCATTGCCAATACTAGAAGTGAGTATTAGTTTTAGTTGATTTTCAGAATAAGAGTTTATAATGTAACTACTAGCTTATATACCAAGTATTCTATCTAAGGTAATTATTTAGAGAATAGAGACTGTAAGTGAGTTACCCTGATTCTAGATAGTTTTTGGATAAAGAGATAAAGATTTATAAAGTTATTAGAAAATCCAGCAAGAATGTCCAAGAAGTAATCAACAAAGATTTGTAAGTATAGATAAAAAAGAAGAATTGAATATTCTTAACTTTCTTGGGCCCCAGCCAGTCTTAAATAATCTTAACTTTATTGTCAAACATGGTCAGGCCAGATGGAGAAAGAATATATCCCAGATACTCTACCAACTTAAAGTGGAATTTACATTTCTCTGCTTTGGTATAAAGACCAGTCTTACAAAGATACTTGAGTATTTTCTTAACATGCTAGCAATGTTTAGACATGTTATTTGAGTAGATGAGTATATCATCCAGATAGATCATGACATAGGTATTCAAGAGATTGGAGAAAAGATTGTTCATAAATTACTAAAAGACCATAGAAGTATTGGTAAGACTAAAAGATATTACAGACCACTCAAATGATCCATAACATGTTCTAAAGGCAGTCTTCCATTCATTACTATTGGCAATGTGAACCAAATGGTAAGTATGGTGAAGATCTATCTTTGTATATACTTGAGCTTTGCAAGGTAAGTCCAGCAGATTGGAAATAAGCAGAAGTGGATAGTGATTCTTTTTTTAGATACAGTTAAGACCACAGAAGTCAACACAGAGATATAGTAAACCATCTTTCTTTTTAATGAATAAGACTAGTACACCATATGGAGATGAAGTTGATCAGATGAAACTCATATTGAGGTTTTTCTCAATGAATTCTTTGAGAGCCTCTTGTTTAGATGCTAAAAGAGAGTATATAGGGCTAACTGGAGGTTTAACATCTTCTTTCAGGTTGATTTGGAGATTATGAAGACAATGAGAAGCAAGTACTTCAACCTTGGTTTTGCTGAAAATATCAATGAATTCATAATACTTGGAGGGAACATTGGAAAGATTAAGAGCTTCTACAAGTTTTGTAAAATTAGTCTGAATGTTCAAAGAGCAAAAACAAAGTTCAAAGTTGCTAAAGCCTAGAAGTTTTAACACATGCAAGAATGCTGCAGCACCAATGATAGTAATGTTAGATTGCTCAGAGATAGACACAGAGATCTTAGATACAGATATAGAAACCACAGAATTCAATGATTACAGAGAGGTGTCAGGAGATAACAGAGATACCAATAATGTCTTGGCTGCAATATGAGAGGGAGCAAGATTTTTCTGCAAAGATGGACAGAAGTTTATCAACCTATTTATTCAGTCAATTAGTAGATTGTGTTGGACAAGCTAGTTGTATCCAAGAACCAAAGAGCAGGAAGAATCAAGTGGAGTGATATAGAAGTCCAGATTCATACAATCACCAGTGGGAAAGATTATGAACAAGTTAGCAATTTCAGAGATGGTATTGTTTGATGAACCATTAAACAAATAGAGAGCAATCAGAGGGGTTGCAGATATCTTCAAGTGGTAAGCATTCACAAATTTTGAGTCTACAAAACAATGAGTAAACCCAGAGTTGATGAGAGCTCAGAATGGGATTTTATTAAGGTGATCCTGACCAAGGATCAAGAGAGAAGTAAGGAAAACAAAAAGGGAGTAAGAATTAGAGAGAGCAAATATGTTGAGTTAGATGGGACTTATTAGTACACAAAGAAGTTCAATGTAGCCTTCAGTTTGTGTGGAGTCCTAGAGATTGCTCTCTATTTTTCCAAAGGTTTCTCAGAAGCAATTACTGAAGCATCATAGTCTTTGGGAGTGACTGTCATCTGCTTCTTGGAACAGAAGTCTAACTTATGGTTTCTTACACTGTAATAGAGATATAGATTGTTTTTGAGGCACTTCTTATACTCATCACTGGTCAGCTTGCCATTGTTGGCCAGCTTGGAAAAAAGATCCACCTACAGATAATTAGATTGTTTCTTAGAAGTAGTAGACAACATATTGGAAGAATATAATTTGGCAGATGAAGCCACTAGAAATATGCTTGCCTTGTTCTGGGAGACTATGGCATTACCAGCAAAGAAAGCTTTATCTTGCTTCTAGGAGTGAGACTTGAGGGCCTCTTTTTCCACCTACCTGGTACAATGGTATTTACAGTCACATTTCTAGTAGTAATGATCAATAGTCATTACTAAAGCATACATATCCTGGAATGAGGTAGATTTACCTTGTTCCCAGGTGGAGATAGGATCCTGGATTTAATTGGGGAGCTCCTGGTAATAGCAGTAGCACAGAATATTATTTCTCCAACATAATTAAGAGAAATAGTGCATAAAGTCCATATTATAAGTGGAAATCTTATCACTGGGCTTTATGCAGAAATTATCTAGCATGTTAGCTACTTTACTAACAGGATCCAAAAAACTAAGATGACAATACAATTTATTAACAAAAAGATTCTAGTAGGAAAGCCAGTCTTATAGGATGTTTTGGTCTTTCTGGTTGAGACCTACCTCAAACTAGTCCTAGATGACTCTAGTAAGATAGGTTATTGCAAAATTGATTTTCACAATGTCCATGTTGAATTATATGAAATTAGCATGGAAGTAAAGACGATATTAGAATAAGAAATTATTGAGCTTTTCAGGCTCAGTGCCACTGAAAGTGTTAGGGATATGGGCTTTAGTTCTTCTTGAATTAGTATCAGGACTGGAAGTTTGATTAGCTATAAGAGTATATGCAAGTCAACCAAGTATATTGGTCAAATACTCATTAGTATTATCACTGTAATAAGGTTTTGATTGTAAGTAAGTAGCAGAAATAGGTCTATTAAAAGTCAGATTAGTAGCAGGAACATCCTTCTAATTAAGATCATTGTTTACAGGAATAATACTTGGCCCAGAGATAGACAAAACTGTTTAGACAGATTGAATAGTATAAGTTGGAGATCTCGGAGATGATCAACCTCTTTGATGAATGCATCTAGAATATCATGGAATATTTGGCAGATATGCCCTAGAAAGGTTATCACTGAAATACAAGATTGTGTTGAAGAGTGTTCCAAGCAGTAGAACTGGAGTTAACTCTGAATGGATTAAAGAATTACAGCAGGAGAAAGCCATTGGACTTTGAAGTGTAAAAGAATTATTTTACAGATAGGACTATGACAGAGGATTTAACAGATGGAACTACTCAGAAGTAATAGCAAACTTGGAGTCTGATAATACTATTAAGCACAGTTCACACTGGAAGATGAAAGTCTGTGGGGTTAACTTGAAGATGTACAGAATATGTAAACTCTATGCTTAGTAATACAAACTTGTAGAACAATCTTGGCTTCAGCTTATATACTGTACCATTTGTCTGTCATATAGTTGCAACTTCAGATAAATAAACAAAGTTTGAGATAGAAGTGAGTACTAATTGGTATGTCACTGTTAAACATTAAAGATTGAGTTCAATAAGATTTTATCTTCATCGATTATCAGACTAGCAAATTATAGTGTAACTACTAGTCTTATATATAAGTAGATAATATAGGAGATGCTCAGGGTTTCAGTGTATAATTCCTATCACCCTGAGCAGAGGTTTCAGTGGTAAAACACTGATAGGAGTAAGATAGTAGAACTTTGCCATAGAAGACCAAGTTGGACAGGAGTATTCTTGTTATGGAAGACTGAATATCTAGCAGATTGTTATATTACCATTATGGAAACATGTTACAGAAAGGATGGGCTTGTGTTATAAATGTTGAAGGACAATATCACCATGAAAATATATCTTCTAAACAGATGGACTTGGCATATGATAGTGCTATATATAAGAAAATATCATTTTCTGCTCTATATATACCATCTTTGATGAGGGACTTTTTCCCAAATACACTAATTCCCATATAAAAAAGCACAAATTATATGATGAGTTATTAGACAAAACAAGTTCAGAGACAGAGTCGTTAGTATCTGACCCTTCTGGAAAAGATAAACCTGCTCCAGTACTCATTCCACACACATTCATTCCTCTCATTCAAAACAATCTTTCTACTCATTCTCCTTTAATTTCTCTTTCTTATAAGTTTACTTCTCCTCTATCTACTTCAGGGTCTAGAAAGCCTACAATAGAGATTGAAGAGACAAATAATGTTGAGATACAACCACCCAGCTTTCAACAACCTTTTCAACCTGTTCTGCAGACATTACAAGAAGATTCTGAATTGAGAAGATTCAAGCATCAAACTCAAATACTCTTCAGAGAAGGAAATATTTATAGAGAATAAGAATATTCTACTAATATCTTGCAGAATCCTTTATGGCAGCCAAGAAAGAGGTTTTCTAATCCTAATATGGCTCATAACAGGCATAAAAATTCTTACCAGAAATCACAAAGGATCCATTAGAATATACAACATTTTTCTAATAATTTACTATCTAGAAAAGTTAGAATAAATGAAGTTGATTACCCATACAACTCATCTGACAATATCATTGAGATAAATGTGATCCTATATAATATTCAGTGGAAAGGCAAACACCCAATCATTGTTAATAATAATAGAAGTAGAATGGACACTCTACTTTCTATAGGCAAATCAGCTGAGCCAGCCATTGCTAGCTACTTGGCAAGAGAAAAGAGAATAGAGAAAATTCACTTTCTCTTAGCACAACATGCAACAAAGTTTTGTCTAATTCTCAAAAACCTTGGAGATATTATTAGATTACTAGCTGATATTTAAAAGAAGTGGCTTGAGTTTTGTCTTGAGAAGCTGAAATTGCTTAAAAACAGAAATATCTATAAATGTTATAGAATGCTTTGGACACTAACATTTTTCTTTTCCTTTTATTTATTTTTCTTGATTTTATATTTCTTTTCTTTTGAATTTCTTTTTTTTATTGACAATGAAGAGGGACATGACATTTCAGTCACATGACAGGTCACATAATGTAACATCATAGGCCTAGAACATGGTAGAAGGATCTGGAAGATGACGTCAGGGCACATGGTGTACACATAATAGCCTTGAGTAAGGCATAAGGCAGACATGAGGTAGTAGCACAGACCAACATGTAACAGTATAAATAGGACTCTAATTTAGCAGAGGCTCCTTGTCAAGTTCTCTTGTGCTTTTCCCCACTTGATTGCTTAACTGAGAGCTTTACCACTTGTGTTATCATTAGACTTTGTGTCTAGTGGTTGCCACAACAATGAAGTTATGAACCCTTCTAAGAGAAGAAAAGCAATCAAGAATCACTGGGTATTCAACATTAAGTCTGATAATTATTATAGATCTCGACTTGTGATAAAAGGATTTTCTTAGGTTGAAGGAATTGACTATTGACTTTGATATATTAATGTAAAAACTATCTATCTTTATAGTAATCTGAATGAGAAAATTATATGGAGTAGTCTGAAGGTTTTAGGCTACCTGGCAAAGAAAAGAAAGTCTAGTGACTCTATAAAGCATTGTACAGCCTTAAGCAAGCTGGCTTATCTTAGTAGCAGACTATGACTAATTCAATGTTAGCTCTAGAATTTAAGCAATACAAATCCAATGCTGGTGTGTATTATTTCATTGATAAAGAGACTAGAGAGCCTGTTATAGCAATTGTCTATATCAATAATGTTTGCTTCATGGGTTCAAAAAATTCTCTGCTCCTCTTAGAGTTAAAGCAAAAATTTATAACAAAATGGGAATGCTATAACATTGAAGAAACTAAAGAGTTTCTTGGAATGTATATAAATTACAACTACAAGAATTAAAGATCTTTGTAGACTAATCTGAGTGCTTAAACAAAGTTCTAACACAATTCAATGTAGCAACCAACCCAACAAGTATACTACTTCCATTAGACTATGTGTTAGGTGCTGTTCATACTAGAAGATAAAAGTCCATGGAGTTTGCTTAAAAATGTGCAGAGTATGTAGACTCTGTAAAAAGAGCTTAGTGATGTGGACTTGTTAGAATGATCTTGGTTTCAGCTTATGTACTACACTATCTGTTTGCCATATGATCACAACTTCAGATGAATGGATGAAGTCTGAGATGGGAGTGAGTACTGATTTGGTGTGTTACTATTGAATACCAGAGATTGAGTTCAATAAGAGTTATCTTTGTTGATTATTAGACTAGTGAGTTACAGTGCAACTACTAGTCTTATATACAAGTTAAAGATATAAGAGATGCTTGAGGTTTCAATGTATTGTCCTGAGCAGAGGTTTTAGTAGTGAGATGCCAACAAGAGTAAGATAGAAGAACTCTGCTATAGAAGACCAAGTTCAATAAGAGTATTCCCATCATAAAAGACAGGCTTGTTTTATAGATATTGGAATGACAGCATCACCACATGAATGTATCTTCAGAATAAGTGAACTTGACATATAACACTATGTGTTTAAACCCAATAATAAATAGTATGACCCCAATTTCCATCAAAAGTACCAGGAAATGGTTGAATCTCTGATGTATCTAATAATTGGCTTATGTAATCTAACCCTATACAAGAAAAGTGCTCCAAATATATTAATATTCACTATCACTACATAAGAGATCTAATTGAGAATAAACAAGTTAAACCTCATCATATTGATAGAAAGGAGAATCCTGCTGATATTCTGACTAAAAACCTTGGTCAAGTCTTTTTCTGTTCATCTCTTGGCTTAGAGATACTCTGAGCTTATTCACTTTTGCTTCTATCACTTAATAGCTGATGTCTTAAGTGAGGGGGAGTGTTGTGAAGCACTCTGCTTAGTAAGCATACAGCCTATGATTAGTAGTCCTAATTAGGTAATCAATATAAAATTTTACATACATAGGTTGACCTTTTACTAATATTATTCATCTTTTGTCATTGCTTCCTTTCAGCTCTCCATTGAAGTATACACCACAGGTAAGTGGTTGCCAGTTGTCCACACTGCACCATGCTGCTGTGCACTCTGTTTCTTCCAACAGAGGTTTTCTAAAAGTGGCTAATATTCTAAATATTCTACTGTCCATTGGTATCTGGTAGAACAATGCTAAGCTAACATCAGAATAATGGCATGCAAATGGTTGGAAATCTGGGTCATAGTATCTAGAATATTATCCAAAAAGGCAGAGCACATTTGGTAGTGACAAAGGGACAGTGTATGACAGTATTTGAAGTCAATAGTCATGAAGTTCATGGGTTCTATGGTAGAGTTCAGTAGTACTGGGGAGCTAGGAAGTCTGTTGCAAAATCTGCAGGAGTTGAAGCTTGCTTGGCTAAGTGCAAAGAAAAGTCAGATCCCTTACAAATAAGCTGTATTGTCATAATATCTAGTCAATAAAGCTTAGGTTTCTGGAGATCATGAAACTCTGCAAACCCTGCAGACTTTGCCCAGTTGCCCTAACAGTGAAGTAATATCTCCTTTTTATACAAGTAAGATAGACTCTGAATAATGAAGGTTACTATCTACTAAGTCAGAAGTAAGTTAGCAATTACTAAGAAATTAGTGGTTCAGTAAGGAAAAAAATTTATGACAGAACATAGGGTCAAGTCATTTAGCATTTCAAGCATTCTAGAACTATGATTCTATTGATTAATTTATCACTAAACTGTTGAGAGCATCTGGAGTGGCAATAATGTAGATCAGAATTTCTGAGCATATTTCATGAGCTGAACAAGAGATGTGTGTACATACCAAAAGCAGGCGATGAACGGTTGAGCCTCATTTCAGGAGCGGAAGACTAGATTACCAATGGGGAAACTAGCAGAGTCCCACCGGCGTGGTAGATCCAGGAAAAAGGCAGGAAAAAGGACAATGTGATGTAGTTCGTCCCTCATAGAATTATTGCCTCTTTCTCATAAATGGAAGGAACCTTTCAAACCCAATGTCTAATCATTGTGCACCCTTCTTAGATGTCTAAAAATCTATTGCTATTTTCGAGGACGTAGAATCTCATAATATTCAAAAGATAACGCCCCGAGGTGCCACTGAGTCTATAGAGTGCAATGAACCTTTTCCCGCGGAATCTCTGACTACCACTAGCAGTAAAAGCATGTCACCAGGATAATTCTACGCACTGAACTACCTGTACGGATCGCGCATCGTCTACGTGATCTCCAGGCTCTGCCATATTGGGTTGTGATTCAGGAAGGTGTTGCCAGAGTGTACGAGGTCTGTCCTTCCCTTTCTCGAAATCTCAGCCACTGAACCATTCCAGCTATATTGGTCCGCATTTGAGAAGTTTGTGCCGCTTCACCCGAAGTGGTATTTCTCCTCTTACAAGAGCTCCTCGCAGGTTTCGGTGTTATCCTCCCATCACCTCACTCTCAGCGTGTTCATGAGTTCAGCGTGTTCGAACACGCTCGTAAATCTCTGGCACCCTTTTTCCCGTTCGGATATGAGAAAAAAATGTCTTCATTCCAGTAGCAGCTTAAACAAGAAGTTCATATACTAACTAACCTCTGGAATTTCAGTGGTCGATTATGATAAAATCTTCTGTATTGACAGTCACATCATGTCGGGCACTGCCACACTCGGATTAGAGCGGGTCGAGTTACTGTCGAGTTACTTAGTTATATCCATTAGTTATATCCATGTTTCCCTCTCTGCATTTGTCTACGGCTCGATCCCATCAACCTTTGATTCGTTTCATTGGCAAACGACAATGGCCATCAGGTAAGCATGCATTGTCTTTTCTTTCTGAGCTTCTCTCATGTCCTGCTCATGCTCAGCGACGGAAGTACCGCACCCTCATCCTGCTGCGTCACCAGAATTCCGTGAACACTTCGCAGACTTCCTCAAGAAACAACTGGATCAAGCATCAGACCCTATTTGTCGCCAAAGAGGGATGACTTTCAAGTATTCCTGGGAAGCACCATTATGCTTTTGGAATCCTAGAGTGAGAGAGCTCGAGGACTTGGAGATGGAGGCCATTATGGTGCGTCTGTGGCCTTGGCATATTCTTTTAATACATGATTCATATGTTTGACAGACTGGAGGTGCATCTTCCTACAGCAGAAACTGATACCACAATCATAAACCCTCTTAATCAATAGAAAATACTAGTCTTTTTCTGCATAAGCCAGCAAGTGCAGCTCGATCTCTGCTTCACCCATCACCCGCCATTTCCCTCTCACTTTAATGTCTTCCTCCTCACTGAACGAGACAATCCCCACTTCAATTTCACCTGGTTTATAATCCGTCGCATGAACTGTCGACATAATTTCAACAGCCATCTACCAAATAAAACATCAGAAACAGAGGTGGGCTGTGGAGATGTTGACTTTTCTCACCTCAATAACTTCATTTCTACCTAGGGTCTGTCCTGCCCTGGCAGGCTCATCTGCACCCTTACCCGAGTCTAATTTCTTCCATTTCTTTTCCAGCTGGTTCATAGCCTCCTGTTGCTTTTGACCGGCGGCTGTAGCATGATATCCGACAAAGTAACCTGCAGGATCGAGTCTGAAACATTGAGGTCCAAGTTCAGGATCAATTCCGATCAGGATCATGGCTGTCGACGAGCCTGGTCAATGATGGGATGAATGAAAAGAATCTGGTCTACCCTTACAGATTCCTAGTGGGCGCATAGCAGCTCTTTGTGTGTATACTTGATTGATGTTTGCAATTCGACGAGCAAGACCATCTGGGGTTATTTCGTAGCCAAACTTATAGCGAAAATCAGCAGCTTCAGCACGGGCACGAGCGACCTGCGCATGGGCATCGGCTACATTATGACTTTAACTTCAGTAATCTAATAACCAATGACCAAGCACCTATCACCCACCTACTAGTCCTGTCATTACGCAACCGATATAGGGTGTAATACTGAAAAGATGAGTTACTGTCGATGCGTCCAAGAGCTTGTCCTGAAAGTAAAGATATGAGCTCGGTTCTCAGGGAGACCGAGATTAAACTACATACAGGGACCTTCCGTTGTGTAATGACTACCGCCGTATCTTTTCCACGTATTGCAATCGCGGTGTGTCCAGAGCCGGAAATGGCCTTGAATGCATATTCTAGGTTGCAATCAATGCATAGAAGGCAATCGTTAGACACTACCACTTGCCAACTTGATACAGGCGACCTTCCGGTGAGAATACGGTAAGATACCTATGACATAGAGTTATGATATGAATATTTCGCATAAAAAAATGCATCCAGACCTATCGTAGGAGGTTCTGGACATGGCAGAAGATGAGTTAATCTGGACGCGCAAGTCGTCACGCGTCTCATGTCACACTTTTGAGAGATGAATTATTAATCTGTTGATCCATCCATGAAGGAGGCGGTCTCCCACAAAAGTCCACAAATAATGTATGTTCTAGTTCAGTGCTCGCACAGAGAAGCTTATGTGTAGTTAGAAAAAAGCTTCAGTTCAGCCTTCTTAATGCTCAGGACACCGTCAAGATCTCTGAGTTCGAGGTCACCCACCGCGATCTATATACCCCAACCGACCGACTACCCGTGCAGAATGGAGTTCTAGACCGACGCCTCGTAAGTTGGACACGCGTTAATGATATCTCACTAGTTGATTGCCTGCTTTAAGGGGACAACTGACAAAAACGCTTTCTGTGAGACTTGCGGTCAATCCTACGTGAACTGTGTCGGTCATTATGCGTATATCAAGCTTGTGGTTCCTGTGTTCCATATTGGTTATTTTAAGCACACAATTTCAATTCTTCAAGCTATCTGTAAGGTGAGCAGTCTCTGACTTACACTAATTCTGCAACTCATCACCTTTGTAGACTTGTGCACGAGTGTTACTGGAGGAGCCAGATAGGCGGAACTACATTCGGCGGTTTCGACGACCAAATCTTGAGAACATCCAACGTCAGGCATTGTCCAAAGCAGTCAATAGTATGGCGCGCAAGGTCATTCATTGCCCTTACTGCTCGGCGACCAATGGGACTGTCAAGAAGGCTGGAGCTCTCAAGATTATTCATGACAAATTTCGTGCAAAGAAGACAGCAGATGAGATGGAGAAGTGGAAGAAAACGTTTGCACAGGCAATCGAGGTGCAGAAAGAGTTATCGGCGTATATCAATAAAGCAGCACACGAAGAACTGAACCCTCTGAAGGTGTTGGATCTTTTTCGACGAATATGTGACGAGGTGGGTTGTCTTAACATTGTGCTCCATTTGTACTCATCTTTGTATGTGTAGGACTGCGAACTTCTAGGATTGCAGCCTGAGTGGGGCAGACCTGAAGAGTTCATCTGGCAATATCTGTCTGTTCCACCAGTTTGCATTCGCCCTTCAGTCGCTCAGGATGGCGCTTCAAACGAGGATGATTTGACTGTGAAATTGACAGAGATTGTATTCACAAATGCTTTGATCAAGCAGGGCCTAATACGCGGTGCGCCAACCTCACAGTTCATGGTGAGTC
>Ga0157359_1000834_pt1 | contig 11898 bp, 8 predicted proteins | sample AttcapACBM3_FD_111482 | JGI IMG/M metagenome (GOLD analysis project Ga0157359, IMG submission 111482) | Fungus gardens microbial communities from leaf cutter ant in Botucatu, State of São Paulo, Brazil - Atta capiguara ACBM3 | ecosystem: Host-associated > Fungi > Mycelium > Unclassified ...
ATGGTGTAGTAGCTGTTCAACAAACTAAACTTCAGACTTGGAGCCTACTAGAAAAAACTTAGCAGAGTATTGTGAAATGCCTAGCTATCTGCTGCTCTAGCTTGTATGTGCATAGAGTAAATCAGGATAGTAAGTAGAAGTAATTTACCAAATAGGATTACATATTATTGCATGTTTTTGTTAACACTAAGCTATTATAACTTAAGAATTTGAGTGTTAGCCACAGTTTATACTGGGGGTGAAAGTCTGCAAGATGGGCTCAAAGATGTGTGAACTCATGGAATGACCTTAGCTTTAGCTTATGTGCTGTGCTGTCTGTCTGCTGCATGGTTGCAATTTCAGAGAATAGGAAAAAGTTCAAGATGGGAGTGAGTACTGATTTGATTTGTTGCTATTGAATACTGGGAATTGAGTTCAATAAGAGTTTATCTTTGTTGATTATCAGACTAGCAAATTACAGTGTAACTACTAGTCTTATATATGAGTTTCTACTATAGAAGATGCTTGGGGTTTTAGTGGTATAGCTCCTATTACTCTGAGTGGAGGTTTCAGTATTGAGACACTGACAGGAGTAACTCCATCATGGAAGACTGAGTCAAATAGGAGTATCTCTGCCATAGAAGACAGAATACCCAGATGGTTGCAGCACTGCCATAAAACATGTTGTAAGAAAGGTGGCCACTATAGAAGGCAGGCTTGTATAATTAGGAGGTAATATCACCATGAGGATGTAATTCCTGGACAGATGGACTTGCATATGACATTGAGTAAGAATAAAAGATGACTTTTGTATTGAGTAATACAAGAGAACTCAATAGAGTTCCAAATACAAACTAGTTTACCTTATATACTACAGACTGTAGTCTGCACATACATTATAACTAACCTATTCTAAAGTCCATGTATACTCTATAAGGCTAACATGCTGTTGCCATACTATATGATATCATCTATTTCAGAATCTTTTATGTTTTCTTTGTATCATGTGATTGTGTGAACTGTGACTGTCACATGTATCATCACATTACATCCCTTGTCTAAGTCTAAAATAAAGAAAAGTAAAATGAAACTAAAAATAAAATAAATAAAACCAAATCCATTGTTTATAACTCTGATACAAGTAGTTTCTGTGTATATATAAGCTAAAGTAGCAGATAGCTGAGCATTTCACAATATCTTGCTAAGCCTGTTCTAATATACTTCAAGTTTGAAGTCTAGTTTGTTTAATGGCTACTATGCTATCTCTTAAGTGGATACTGACTTAAAATAGCCTGAGGCATTATCTAAAAGTATAAATTTTTCTTGCCAATGTTTTCAAAGATATCTTAAAACCTTATAAAAGTATGTTTTTTTTTACAAAAAAGCATTTTTCAGCATAATAGTAGCAAACATACTAGATAATCTCTATATAAGATCTAGCAACAATATTTATACTTACAATATAGATTTCATATACTATACCTCCTAAATAAGTCAAAGTAATAATGTTTTTTACCACTACTATTACCAAGGTTTTTCCAATTGGATTCAGAATTCCATTTCTACTTATAAACAAGGAAAGCTAATCTTGTTCCAAAATATGTATGCTCTGGCAATGATAATTAATCATTGCTACTGGAAGTATGGCTGTGAGTGTAATTTTGTGTGGCAGGTGGAGAAAGAGACTTTTGAGTCTTACTTCTAGGAGTAAGATAAGACTTTTTCTGCTAGTAATTCCATACTTTCCTAGAATTGATCAAACCAATTCCTAATGGCTCTATATACTAAATTGTTACCTTTTAAGGCCTCTAATTTATTGTTCTCCACTATTGTTATAGACTGACTTCCAAAACTGCTGAGGCATATACTTTCTGATCTCTGAATAGGACTCTAATTATATCTATCATACTTTCACATCTATACTCATTTACATATGAATCAGTCTCTCATATTTTATCTTCTAGTAACTTGTTACCTAGACTCTTGGTTATTTTATATTTTACAAACTATCTCTATAACATCTTCTTAGTTATTCTTTATATTACTATCTCTGTAGTCATAATTCTGATTATATATTATGACTTAAGTTTTTAAGTAAAGCTAAAAGAACTCAATAGAGTTCCAAGTCCAAAATATTCTATCTTATATACCACAGACCATGGTCTGTGTGCATACTACAACTATTTTACCCTAAAGTATATATGTATTCTATAAGGTCAATATATTGTTGTTATACTATTTGTTTTAGAATATTTTATATCCTTCTCTTGTGTTACATGATTGTGTGACAGTGATAGTGACATGTGTGACCATTACATGTGACATCATGTAACATTCTTGTCTAAGTCCAAAAATAAAGAAAATGAGAAAGGAAAAGAAAAATAAAATAAAATAAAACCAGGTCTGTTATTTATAATTCTAACACTATAGAGTTAGTATTTAATTACCATCTATAGTCTTTAATCTGAAAATTGACTAAATTTAAAATAACCTCTCACTCTAAGTTCAAAATAAATATAAAATAAAATAAAAATGAGAAATAAAATGAATATAGATAGAGTCTACTGTTTTCAACTCTGATAGCAACTCCAAAACTTCACACAGACTAAGGACCACATTGAACTTTCTTATATAGCAATAAGTCTCATCTACCTCAATATATTCACTTTTTTAAATCTTCACTCTCTCTTTGTTTCTCTTTTCTTCTTGGTTAGGACCATCTTAATAAAATCTTATTTTAAGCTCTAGTTAACTTTAAGTCTATTTATTACTTTGTAGACTTAAAGTTCATGAACAATTATAACTTGAAAATCTCTGCAATCCTGCCAATTGTTCTCTAATTATTTGATATTACTTTGCTTGATTTTTCCTACTTTTTGTATTATAATTTAAGTTCAAGAGTTAGAACAAGAAAGAAATCTTGTATTGGGTTAATATAAGAGAATTCATTACAAAATAGTTTATCTTACATACTACACACCATGGTCTGTGCACACACTATAACTAACTTACTCTAAAGTCTATATACTCTCTATAAAACTAATATACTATAGTTATACTATAAAATATTATCTATTTTAGAATATTTGCTAACTTTCTCTATGTTATGTGATTATGTGATCTGCAATTGTAACATAGTGACATTCTTGTGTGATGTCACACTAACTCTAACCCTAAGTTTGAGAATAAAAAATAAATATATAAGAAAATGAAAATAAGAAAGAAAAATAAAATAAAGTCTATCATTACTTATAAACAGTTTGTGATCTTCATCTGAGCAATATTTCTACTTACTTCTATACTCTACATAGTTATAGTCATTGATCTCAACACTCTTTACTCAGATATTTATATGATGCTCTCAAGTGACCTATGTTGTGGCAACTACTTAGTACAAAGACCTAATAACATTACTAAAGTAAATCTCTTAGACAATATATATATGGTCCATGCTAATGATAAATGTCCTTGTCCTAATGTCCATACATTGTCCATTGTTATGATTGATGTCTCATAGTTAACAGGTAGTTTACTCATAGATGTTATGATATGATAAAGTATGAATAATGTTACAACCTTAAGCTAGAGCTCAGGTTGCACTTAGGCAAAGTCTTGAGAGAAGTTAAGGGAAGATGTATAATTGGTAAAGTGTAAGGATACAGGAGAGTATCTATGCTATAAATACTAGAATGAAACAAGAAAACAAGATACAGTACATGAGGTGTATAACATGAAGAGACCATTAGGATAAAGCAAGGTTGTAACACCTACTACATGAGGTGCTGACTAAGACTACTACAGCACAGCTGATCATGTTGTCATACCCTTTGCCCTTCTCTATGCTGTATCCTGGAGGCATTGATCATAACAAGAATGAAGGAGAGAAAATAGAGTGATGTTGAGTACAAAGGACTTGGTGTTTGAGGAAAGACTAGTAAAGAAGCTAACAGAGCAATATATAGGACCTTATGTGATTAAGAAGGTAGTGTCAAAGAATATAGTAAAGTTGAAGCTGCTGACCTCTATAAGGATCTATCTAGCGGTGAATGGTAGTAGAGTAGTGAGATATAGAAAACTGGTGAAGGGACAGAGAGTGGAAGAACTGAAGCTAGTAGAGGTTGATGGAGTAGAAAAGTGGGAGGTTGAGAAAAACTTGAACAAAAGAAAAGTGAGGGAAGTATTGAAGTATTTAGTATATTAGAAGAGGTTTACAGTAGAGAATAATATATGGGAAAAAGAGGAGGATTTAGAAAATGCAAGAGAAGTAGTAAATGAACTTGAAAGGAGAATGAGTGTAGAAGTTAGATGACAGAAAAAAGTAGAAATAATGTGGAAAGAGAAGATGAATCCAAATGCAGAGGAATTCAAAAGAAGTTACTGGAAAAGTACATGGCAAAAATTTTGTTTAGATGGAATAATGAAAAATTTGAGAATGACTATTTAAAGAAGTTGGAGAGAAATTGAGCAAGATGGAAGTTAGTTTCTCTGGAGAAAAAATCTTTAAGGAGGAATAATGTTAGAATTGTAAATAATAGACTTGGTTTCATTTTATTTTTCTTTGCTTTTATTTTATTTTTAGTTTTATTTTAGTTTTCTTTATTTTGAACTTAGACAAAAGGTGTGATGTGACTATCACACAAGAGAAGGACTGTTATAAATTAAGTTCTTAAGTAAAGACAAAAAACAACTTTTGTATTAAATAATATAAAAGAACTCAATAGAGTTCCAAGTATAAGATAGTCTACCTTATATACTATAGACCATGGTCTGTGCACATACTACAACTATCCTACCCTAAAGTATATGTGCACTTCACAAGGCCAACATATTATTGTTATACTATATAATTATTTATTCTAGATTCTTCTAGGTTCTTCTCTTATATCACATGATTGTGTGACTGTGACATATGTAACAACCATGTGACAGGTGTCACGTGTATGTCATAACTTGTGTGACTGTCACATCACACCTTTTGTCTAAGTTCAAAATAAAGAAAACTAAAATAAAACTAAAAATAAAATAAAAGTAAAGAAAAATGAAATGAAACCAAGTCCATCACTTACAATTCTGATAATCACTATCTTGGCTTCTATGCTCATTTTTCTTTTCTATAATTCTTTCTCAAGCATTTTGATATTCTTTATGTCTACTCTTATATTTGTCTTTCCTTTAATATGTCATAAGATGAAATTATAGTCTTGCAACTTGATATATCATCTCACTTGTTGTTTATTGAGTTTATGTGGTTCTCTAAAATACTTGAGATCCTCATAGTCTATCCAAACTTCAAACTTTTCTATAGTGTTTAATAAGTATTGTTTCTATTTTATTAGAGCCTACACTATAGCCAATAGTTCTTTGTTATATATCTCATAATTTCTTTCAGTTGTTTGCATTGTTCTTGATAAAAATACAATTGGTTTTCATTTTCTATTCTATTTCTGAGATAAAACTCCTCCTATATAGATCCATTTCCACTCTGAATTTTTCTTTTCTTCTAGATGGAGTAAGTATGGATTGACTTGTGATCTTTTCCTTTAATTTCTTGAATGTCTTCTGATGTTCTTCCTTCTATTTCCAGTCTTTCTTGCCTTTGAGTTTGTTAAGAGGTTTCACCATATAACTAAAGTTTTTGATAAAGCATCTATAGAAATTTGCAAATTCTAAAAAGCTTTCTACCCTAAGTCCTGATCTGAAATATATAATCTATGCGACTAGTAGTGGTACAGTATACAAGCTAAAGCCAAAAGTTGTTCTAACTCATCTTCTGTATTCTCAAATAATGTATAATTAATTATTCTAGACTTTCTAAATGACCTAATGGATCTTAGATAATGAGGTATAAACCACATCTAATAGCATTTATTTAAGTATCTTGTAAACCATATCATTCTTTTGTTACAATTATGTTAGAATCATGACATTGGACTCTATTTTATTTTTATTTTTGTTTCTCTTTTATTTAGAGTTAGAGTTTAAAGTGACATCACAGTCACATGGTCACAATGGAAGGAAGTGAAAAATTCCAGTATAATGATATCATACAGCATGTTTAACATATGTTGACCTTAAGGCAAATACATAGTTATTTAGAGTAGGCTAAAGTAGTAGAACATGGACTATAAGCCAGTAGTATATAAGGTAGACAATCTTGTACAGAGTTCTCTATCAAGTTTCCTTATGTTAAACCCTAATATAAGAATTTTGTCTTATTGTCCTATTCTAAAAACTTTAAGTCATAACAAATTAACTTCTGAATTATGCTTGACTAACTACTTATATCCTAAGAACATATTGATTTTTTCTGTATAAAAATCTGTCTATTGATTTCTAGTTCCAGTAATATCAATCATGTTACTTTTCTATTCTTGATTTCATCTGCATTGAAAACTTTAAACAACTTGAGCATTGGTTCCATCTTAATCTGTTCTTCTTTTACTAATTGTTTATCAATTCCAGTATGGATATGTTCTGAGTCAACCCATACCTTAAGCTGTAGTTTTTTTGTTTGATATCTTTACATTTATATGGATGTTGAGTTCTATTTTTTTTTGTTATCTCTTCTTTGTGAAATAACATATCAATTTTTCAGGGAATTAATATGTACAAAGATTCTTTGTACCATACCTACTTCAAACCTCTAACAAAACTCTCCTCTTTATCATTGTCTTCTTTATATTTATCATTTAAATTATCTTGTATGCTTCTATTCTTCATCTTCTACTCTATTCTGTAGTTTTTTTGCAAGGTATTTCACTTTGTTGCATTTGTAACACTTTCTAGTTTCTTTTTCTTTTATTAATTTCCTGCAATTCCTTGCTATAACAGATATTCCCATATATGTTTATAGATATTATAATTAAAGCATCTAGGCTTCCTATATTTGTCATAGTTGTCTTTAGATTTCCCAATGTTCATAGGTGCTCCACTTTCTCCATAGGTTATTTCTAATTTTATTCTGTAATCTTGTCTACCTTCTGTAAATTTATATCCTTGTCCAACTGATGTAATTGTTATCTTCCAATCTTTAAGTGACTCTGATGCTACTATGGGTGGGTATCCCTATTGTGGCAACTATTAACCAAGATGGTCAATAGTGCACTAAGTAGTCTTACAAGATGAGAATCTTATAAGAATTACAAGAGAACTTGACAAGGAGTTCCTAATATATTCCTACTCTATATATTCTACAAGTCTATGGTCTATGCTAGCAATAAATAATCCTATCCTAATGTTCATATGTCAGCTATGAGGTAAACATACTATTGATATGTACCTTGATATTATTTTCCTAGCTCCTTCTCTTATATTCTAGACTTATTGTATCATGTCATGTGCCTCTTTATTATTGAAGAAATAAAGGAAGAATTAAAATTAAAATTAAATCAAGGAAAATAAATAAAAAATAAAGTAAAATAAAATATAAGAGTTGAAGTATACCATAACAATCCCAATATAGTCTTGATAATGTTACTCCTAATATTCTTCTTCAATAAGAAAATAGTATGTATATTATTTATCTTAGCCTTTATAGCCAATGCTTCAAATTCTATTATGAAATCCATAATATATTTCTTCTCTTGTTCAAATGTTTTAATATTCAGCATTTGCTGTCTTATTCTTGTTACTGAATGCTGTCTTAACTTCTTTAAAAAAATTATTCCAATCTTAGATATTATCTTCTTCTTTTATTTGGTCAATCTTTTTTTGTATATAAATTTCTGCTATGCTTCTCCTAAGTTAGACTAGTACTGCTATAATCTTGTTGTCTGCTACTATAACTCTGTTGCTTTTGAGAAATAATCATATTTCTCTCCACGAGTCTTCAAAATTTGTCTGGTTACCATTAAACTACTCTGGGTCTAGAACTATGCTTTGTAGTATAACTGCCTATGCTATCTTATCATATACATATACTACTGATATTGGTACTATTGATATTTCTTGTAATATTAGTTCTATAGTTCTGTTTTTGTCCAAGACATAATCTTCAGTAATCTTCAATGATTCCAATATCTCTTCTAGTGCCTCAATACCAGTAGTTTCTTAACTATGTCTGTTTGTCTTGTCTATCCATAGTTTCTACTATAATAGTCTATATCTGTTTTGTCTATCTTGTCCATAGTCTCTGCTACAATATCATTTTGTTGCTATTCTTCTAACATTCCAGTGGCCTAACCACAATGTACTCTCCTTTTGTAAGATAAGATAAGCCTATTGGTACTTTATCAAATGTTACAATCCTAAACCAAGCTTAGATTACAACTTATGCAAAGACTTGAGAAAATATAAGAGAAATGATCAATTGGTAAAGCATAAGAATATATATCTGTATCTATTACTATATATATCTAATGACTATAAGAAATATATATGGTATTCTTGAGAAAATAATAAGAAAGAAAAGAGAAAAATATGAGAATGCCTCTACTACTATATGAGGTGCTGACTGATAAAACATAGGGAGAATGCAAGATGTGGTAAATATAAGTCAAAGATGAAACAAATCCCAGTACATGTCTAAGTTATGTCAAATATAAGACAAATATTTGTAAAACATAAGATAATGATTATAACAGTTGCATAGTTTTTATTGTAACTTAGCATAACTGTTAGAGTTGTAAATAATAGACTTGGTTTTATTTTCCTTTTATTTTCCTTGTATTTTATTTTGGTTTTTATTTTTATTTTTATTTATTTTAGACTTAGGTAAAGGATGTAATGTAATATTATGTGTGATGGTCACATATAATACAGAGTGGTCACATATGTCATAGGTCACAGGTCACATGATCACATGGCACAGAGAAGATTCTAGAATATTTTAGAACAAATAACATTATATAGTATAGCAACAATACATTGATCTTATGGAAAGTATATGGACATTAGGATAAGTTAGCTATAAGTAGATTAGTTTATACTTGGAACTCTATTGAGTTCTTTTGTATTACTCAATATAAGAGTTGTCTTTTGTCTTTACTTAAAGACTTAATTCATAATAATAACCTCTTTTCTGTCTAATTTCTGTTAATATTTTAGAACACTCTAAATTTGAGACTAAGGGGATAAGATAGCATAGTAGAAGAACCCTCCATCTACATGTATTATGTCTATCTTTAACCTACTTGAGGTTATAGGTTTAATTCTGTAGTAATCTTATATAGTAGACAACTATATAAAGATTATGGTTTGATTCCATAGTAATTTCTTCTATTGGCATAGACTGTTACTGAGCACTATATAATAAATGAATGGTATTAAAAATAAAAATAAAAATAATTTGAGGCTAAGTTTACTGAAATATATTAAGGTATATGAGTTTAGAAGAAGTAGAGCAGAAAACTCTTACAATTTTAAGTATGTTATCTAACTCTTGAGTTTGAATCATAATAGTACTTCTAACAAGTTTTACAATATTTTATCTATTAGATAATTGTTTGTTCATATCTGTAATTTTTGTAATCTGTAACATTACATTTTGTCACACTTATATTATATGTGACTCCTTTTTATGCTGCTTTTAGCTATACCACAATCCAAACTCCAAGTTATATCTATCTCTAATATAAATATTTCAATTTCTACAGTGAAGTTCATACTATTATTCAAGCCAAAATACCACCAGTATTTTATTTCTTATTGTAGACTTACTAGCATTAAAACTCCACAGATATTTGGCCTTATTTGTATCAAAACTCTCCTGGTATTTTGTCTTTTATAGTAGACATAATTCAAAACTCTGTTAATATTTGGTCTTATTTATATCAAAATCTACAGATATTTAGACTTGTTTGCACTATTTTCTATGGTAGAGTTATCTCTCCTCAAACCCTACAAATACTTAGTCTTTTATGGTGTAGTTTTCTTCTATCCAACCTAAACTTTTATCAGTATTTTACTAAAAGATCTAGTTAGCATAGCTACTAACATTACTTAAAGATCCACTTAAGTACTTCTTTAATTTACTTCATATTTTTAAGGCTGGTTGTTACTCTGTAATCTGAGTTTTCTTATTTAAACCAATATATAGTTCTTCTTTTACTCAAACACTTGAGTTTAAGTTGTAACATCCTAGACTTTGAAACTACCATCTCTTTTCTTTTCTTTTCTTACTCTTGCTGCTATTGCTGCCAACTATTGTTACAACCTTAAGCTAAAGCTCAGGTTGCACTTAGGCAAAGGTTTAAGAGAAGTTAAGAGATTTATAAGAAGTGGTAAAGTGTAAGGATACAGAATAGTATCTACGCTATATATACTGGTCAGAAGTAATACAATGTGTAGTACATGAGGCAAATGTTATGAGGAAACAATAAGAATAAGGCGAGGTTGTAGCACCTACTACATGAGGCACTGACTGAGACTACTTGTGGCACAGCTGATCATGTCATTATACCCTTGGCCCTTCTCCATGCTGTCTCCAAAAGGCATTAATCGTAACAATACCTCTATTTCAGGATTCATACCCCTATAAATCAGACTAAAACCTCCAACTCTCCTACCACATATGTGGCCACTATCTTTTTCCCAGGGCCAATAATGACTTGCTCCCTATTGTCGATGGCTATGAAGTAGGGTTTGTGCAGTGGGCCTCCTTGGAACATATGGATTTGACATCCATTTCTTGCTGTATCCATATTATATTTCTTTTCTAAGAACGCCTTTGCCACTTCGTTCCAAAATATGGGATCTTGTTTGCCTCTGGATTTGAGAGATTGATAATATGGTGGTGGTTTGAATATTCTCGTCTGTGATGAAGTTCGCACCAACCTTATGTACTTGAGAAGGTTTTTGACTTCATCCTTTATAAAACTTGTACTTGATGAAGATGATGTTGTCATGGATATCTTGTATGGTTTGATCAGTATTACTTCTTTGTCCTCTACTCTTTCTTTTCCTCCTTTGTTTCCCTTCTCGATATACAACTCCTGGATTTCCCAAATATTGTCTTCCACATATTTATTGCCTTTTCCTTTGTATCAATCGAGTTCATTAGCTAACATCCTTTGAGCTTGGAATGTTTGTTCCTCCATGTTGCTTTGAAGCATATACTGAAGGTCCTCCGATATTTGCATAATGTTCGTAGCATTCATAGTCCTATTATTGATACTTGCATTCAGAATTATTCCTTCTGCTTCTGTTAACATTGTATTCACTTCTTCTGCTAGTTTCTTGATATCCTTTATCATCCTTTGCATGTCTATCATTGCCTCCAACCCCTTCAATGTCTTGTGATATGTCCTTTCCCAATCTTCTCTCTCTCTCTTCATAACTTGAGCTTGATCTATATTATTTATTTTTCTGGAAACATATGGGTTTAGGGATGTGGATACTGTGGTGAAAGTGTTGTTGTTCATGATTTGGAAAGACATATTGTTTGTTGATAAGTAACTGTGGTAGTTCAAGTAAATACTTTTGCTGTTGAAATAGGATTTTACCCCCCCTCTTTATAGGTTTCGACTCGAATACCTGGTCCAATAGTCTTCTATCACATCTTTTGCATGAGGCAATCCTGATTCCACTATCCATTGGTTGTGTTTGTCTCTATATCCTTTCCAGTGAATCAAGTATTGCATCCCCCTTTCTTGTTTTCTGTGCTTCCTGACTTCTTCCACTTCATATTCCTCTTCTTCATTAATAATCATTGGAGGAGGTGCTGGTTCCTCATGTTGTTCTTTGAACTTTGGCTCCACACATTATGTCAGCAAGTCCTCATTGAAGACGTTATGAATCATCCATCCTTCTGAAAGCTCCAGTTCAAATGCTCCCAATTCAATGTCCTTCAAGATTCTGAATGGTCCATATCTTTTATTGTCCAGCTTCTTTGAGGGTCAGTTCAAATGGATATTTTTGTTTTCCAGCCACATGTTGTCACCAACCTTCAATCCTTGAGGATTTCTCCTTTTCTTGTCAAAC
>Ga0157359_1000835_pt1 | contig 11897 bp, 8 predicted proteins | sample AttcapACBM3_FD_111482 | JGI IMG/M metagenome (GOLD analysis project Ga0157359, IMG submission 111482) | Fungus gardens microbial communities from leaf cutter ant in Botucatu, State of São Paulo, Brazil - Atta capiguara ACBM3 | ecosystem: Host-associated > Fungi > Mycelium > Unclassified ...
ACAAGCTGAATGAAGTTTGTAATAGTATAATATTATTATTCTAGAAGTTTCCACCATATTCTATCATGGTCACATGACTGTGTGACCATGAATATGACAGTGTAATGTGACATGCTACTTATGTGACACTTTTTTTTTCATATGACAAGTTTGTGATAATTGTGACTATAATATTATGCTAACATCTAATTCTAAATAAAAAGAGAAATAAAAATGAAATGAAAATAGAAAACAAAAACTAGCTAAAGTATCTAGTAGTACATACAATAAAAGAACTTGTATTTAAAAAAGAAGGATATAATCTTTTTATGAACATCTGCTAGAGAAACAGAGCAGGTTAGTAAGAAAAACTGATGGCTTATACAGCTAGAGAACTTCATCAATTGGCCTTCAAGTTAATATAGTCTTCAGAATAGTTAAAAGTAGACAAATTACTTCTTTTTTAAAGAAAGGTTTATATCTTAAATATCTCAAACTTACAGTAGCATATTATATCTCTTTATTATAACACTAAAGTTGCTATACACACTGAGCACTGAAAAATGTTGGAGTTAGTATTGCAGAGTTAATAGTAGCCCAAAATTTCCAAATATATCAGTCAATATTATAACACTTATAATATAAGAAACAAAAACAATGGACTTTAATTTATTTTCATTTTCATTTTCTTCTTCTATTTTCTTTGAAATTATTTTACATTTTCTATTTTTAGAACTCTGGGTTTAGGGCTAGAGTGATCAGTCAAACTGTCACATTAGATGGTGTAGTCACAATACTGATCACGGAACATAAGAGAAAGGAGTAAAAGGTTTTGGAAAAAGTAATATCATACAACATGGACACTATATGTTGACCTCATGCTTTACACATGGTCATTTAGGATAGGGTGCACAGTAGCTAGCATGGACCATCTATATAGGTATATAAGATAGACTACTTTGTAAAGAGCTCTCTATCGAGTTCTCTTGTGTTTACTCTAATATAAGAGTTTGTTCTTTTGTCTAACTCTAAAGACTTAAGTTCATAACATATAATTTATACTTGAAAACTAAGCTTATCTGTTATATACCTCTCAGAGAATTGCATCTGTTGCTTATATCAAATACAAAATGGAAAACTATCAGCATTGACTTTATTGTAAAGCTTCTTGAATCTATAGAGTTCAATGTAGTGGTAAACTTAGTTTCCAAAAGAGCTTACTTTATTTCTACTCATACTATAGTTACTGTTGAGAATACTGTAAGCTTCTTTTTATACTATATCTGAAAACTTTATTGTCAGAGTTGTGAAGCATAATACTATAAATTCTGTATATGTCCATAGACTTTGTCTAGTTATTCTGTATTATGTGCTAAGTCTACCCATTCTGAAGACTACTCTTTGTGGTGGTGATATCTTCTTAGATTCCATGATGGTCATATTTTCTGTAACATATCTCTGTGATGTTAATGTAATAACTCTGAAATCTCTTGAGTGCTCAGTTTTCTATGACAGAAATACTTCTATTGAACTCAGTCTTCTACAGTGGAGTTCTTATATTCGACTTCTTTCAGTATTTCATTACTAAAATCTTCACTTGGAGCTGTACACTGAAACCTCTGAACATCTTCTATTAAATTCTGGTATATAAGACTAGTAGTTACATTGTAATTTACTAGTCTGATAATTGAATATCCAAGTGAACTCAATTTCTAGTGTTTGATAGCAATATAACACATCAACACTCATCTCCTTTGGAATTTGTTCTATTTTCTGAAGTTGTGATAATATAGCAGACAGTTGGATATAATGGGACAAGGTTGAATTTTCATGTTTTCTTGTCCACTACTGTGTGAAGATGCCATTTATTGTTAGAAAAATTCCAAGACTCTATAGTATTATCCTTATGTTTGCTAAAAAACACTCTCAGATCTTTGGATATTGCAATTGTTTGTTGTTGATACAGATACATAGAGGGCCAAATATCTTTTTTGCTGTATGAATTGTATTAGCTATGACTATGATGTATGAGGGATGCTGTATTTGAACTACCTGATTAATATCACATTTAATGGTGAATAATTTAGCTTCCATTGGCATAACATTGATGGCATAATAAAGTGTTTTCTTTAGTAGATTGTTAAAGAAATGAATGTGAGAGATAAAAAAAGCAACATTGTTTTTGATGCTTATGTCTGAGATGATAACAACTGTTCTTGGATCTAATGATGATTCAAGAATGATTTCATTGAATTTCTTGTAATGAGTTGCTTTGCTTTTATTAGAACTATGATTGATATTATGAATAGATATACAACTAGAGAAAATGTCAATTAATCTACAGCCTGGATAGAAAACAATGTTCAGAGAATCAAAATTTGAAAAAATTCCATTTAATCAATTATTCATGTTGACAATAGAACCTTTGAGTTCGTGTTGCTGCTTGGAAGTCATATTTCCTAGTATAAGATAGTGAGTATGAGAGTTTTGAGCATGTTTTTTCTCAAGTAGTAACTTGATGATATGATTGTATGAAAGAGTGGCCATTCATAATTGATTTCTACTGCTCAATTTTCAGAGATGTAATTACATGGGAATTAGATCAGCAATAGCTTCTATTCTTATAGTTGAAAATGTATGGAACATACCTAGAATCCATACTATAGCTTGTTATTGCATTTTGTTGAGCACTTTGTTGTAATGCCACAATGAAAAGCTGTAAAAAGCAATTAGAAGAATGCATGTCCTATAAAGAAGACACTTTTGGTAAGGTAAAAATCTATGAGTTAAGTTATCTAGTATTTCCATATATTTGATCATAGAAAAAGCTTTATTTGTATAGAAATTGATGTTGTTAAATAAGAGTTTTCTATTGAAAATGAACCCAAGATACTGTTATGTGTCTTTAGAACAAAGGATAAGGCTGCTGATTTGACTAAGGTCCAGTGCTAGAGGATTAAATGTACTATGTGACCTGGAAAAATAGATAATTTTAGTTTTCCTATATTTTACTACAAGTTCAAACTGATCTAGTAGCAAAGACATAATATTGTAGCTACAAAAGAGATTGGCATTTGTATTAGTAAAGAATTCCTCCTGAGAAATGAATAATTCATTATCTACAAATAAAAGAAAAAAACAGAAATATTTAGATTTTTTATTCTTTTTTCAAAGATGTGAAAAATTGGAGCAATAAAAAGAGCAGATAAGAGAGGAGATAGTGCCAATACTTAACCAACACCTATATCCATAGAGAAAAAGAATAAAGTAAAACCATTTCATGAATAATGAGTTTTTTTGTTTACTAAATAATTAGAAAAGAATAGAGAAATTTTTGTATCATATCTTGCTTTTCTTAGAATCAATGGAACTAAACAATAATTCAAAGATGGAAAGAACTGAGTGATGTTGAATGCTAGTGTGCTAGTTTGAAGATTTTTTACCTATTCAGATTGGATTAAATAAGTCAAGAATAGGTCTATATCTATAGTAGAGCATTGTTTAAGACCCCTAAGTTGACTTGGGTGAATAAAGTTGTTTGTGATCAAATGGTCTCAAAGATGTTTGCTAATGACTTTTTCTATCAGTTTTCCCAGCATGTTTGATAGGACAATGGGGTGGAAAAACTTAGGAGAATTATAAGCAACTTTGTTGGGCTTTGGAATGATGATGGATAAAGACACCTTGAAATACAATGTCCTAAATTGATACAGGCATTAGCAATGTTGACAATGTTATTCAAATATTTATCATCTCTGACAACTAGCTTGAGGTGCTTCTATGAAATTCCATTTGGTCTAGAAGTAGACAAATTATTACATTTGTCAATAGCCATTATAAACTTTTTTCTAGAAAAGAATTCTATGATAAGTACTGTTTGGATGAGAGTTTCTCTAATAAAGACTTGTTTACTTGTTGACTTTGAGCTGAATTAAATGTTTGATGAAGCATATTCCAAAGGTCTTTAATTTCAATACATAGTTGTCCATTAAATTGAATTACTTCAATGACCAGTAGTTTTTATTTCTTGACCCAATTCATCAGGTTCCATGGTCTATGATTTTTTAATGTGATTGGTTTTGAAAGAGAGTTTGTCAGTAATATTCACTATATCAAAACTTCTAAATCTCCTTATGAAATCCTCTACAAATTCAGATTCTTCTTCATTATTCTTGACAATGGTGTGTTTTTTCTTTGGAATGAACTTTTCCTCAATTATGATGTTCATGGCTAGAGAAGTGTGATCTGATAGAAAATGGAGTTGTGGATAGATTTTGTAGTTGTTAAGTTCTACAGAATTTAACTGTAAGAATAATAGATTGATGACTGAATTGGAATAGTTCTCATTATCAAAGTATTGAGTAGGAACCTGTTGAATGGCTGAGAATAAGGTAAGATCAAAGGAGTCTACAATCTCTACTAAAATATTGCTATAAGAAGAATGAAAAGAATAAGATGGATTCCAATCACTATCCCTAATATTGAAATCATCTACCATAATTAAGAGGGCTGAACATGGATTTGACTTTATTTCTAAACAATGTTTTGAAGTCGTCCACATATAGACTATCCTAGTGTGCATTATATTAAGACATTGTGAATATTTGCTTCAGTATCCTTGAGATACTTTAAAGCTGAATGGTATCATCTAAACAAATGTTAATCATGAAGAAAATTAAACTATTGTTGAAAAAAAACAACAAATGTCTTTATGGTTGAAAATATCTTTTCTTAAAGAAAAATACATGGTTGTTAAATAAATGTTAATGTATGTTACAACTCTTAAGTAATCATGATCATTAGTATTTGGTCTGGAAAATGTTATCCAGTTCAGATGATTGGAGGTACCTATAACTTTGTCCTCTTCTTCAATAGAAGAACTTGGAATGGATTTTATAATAAATCAAGAAGGCTCTTAAATAAATAGTATGTTAAAAATTTTTTGAGTTTCTAGTAAAGTTTCAATGAGCAATCTGTTTTTTCAAGCATTTTGCAAGTATATCTTGAGGTTTTCAATAATCATGCTTAAGTACCACTCACAGCTGAGTGAATTGAGTTTTTTCTACTTTTTCAGAGTTCTTGGTACTTCTTCATGTACTACTCTTTATTGAATCAATATTCCCAAAAGGAGCATGCATTCATATCCACTTGGTGGTCTCCTTTGCAGTTCATGAATTTGAATGAATAATAGCAAGGTTCACTTTGCTTAGTTTCCAATCTTGGAGGGTTTGTCTTGAAGTTTACCTTGCAACACCAGGTGAAGTGACAGTAGTATTCTATTTTATGGAATCCATTACATTTGATGCATTTTGACCTTTGGATTTTACATATAAAAGTTGTATGCCCCTACTTCCAATAGTTCTTGCATTAGAGTATGCTTGGGTTCATGTTTGCTCCACATATTATTGCAATGTAGCTTTCTACATTAAAGAATCTGTTAATAAGCATTTTAGCTGAAGAACTACTTTGCATGTCCTAAATATCTATCCAGATGATAGCCATATTAAATTTAGGGAAAACTTTAACAACCCTTAGTTTAGATGCAATTTGAATATTATTAAAAACATGAGTGATTTTGATGATTGTTTTCATAATGCTAGTATTGATTGAAGTGTTCATGCCTTCAATAAGATAGGAAATATTGAGAATCTTGAGGTAAGATTTAGATTATGGTAATTGTGCACTTTGTACATCTTCAGTGCTCATAAAATTTAGATTTTTTATATATGATTCAACTACTAAGAGATCTGATGGTGAAGCAACCTTGTTAGAATTGACTATCAGATCTCAATAGTCTAAGTGAATGAAATTGACAAAATTGTCAGATTTAACACCTTTGAAAGCATAGTTGATGTTAGCTATATGCTTACTTGAAAATTTCATGAAAGTTAATATGTTATCATTGCCTATAAAGACTATGATCTGCTTTTGTGAAGGCTGTTTGGTAGTCATGTTAATATCAGGTCTAGGCTTACTAGAGTTGTTAATATGTCCAATTTCCATTATTTGTCTTGAGCTTATTTTAACTACTTTTATAAATTACCAATATAAAATTCAAAGTGAAGGAGTTAGCTCTATCTCCAAATATCTAAGATAAGGTTGTATCAGTCTGTAAGATAAGTCAGTTTGCAGGCTACTATTTTCTCAAGTAGCTTGCCTATATTTAAGGAGTGTGATAAGGTAGATTGGGTATAGTTAGATTTGTTGGGCTTCTTGAGTACTACTGCAATTACTCTTTGCTATTGTAAAGAGTAGTATTTATTAGCAAGATACTGACAGATGAGCATGATTATCTCATTTTCCATATATGGCTAGGCCCATTTGAGCATGGTATAGTTAATCTAGTTAGTACCAGCAGCTGTGTTTGAGCTTGATGAAGAGAAAGCTTTCTGAACCTTTATGTAAGTGACTTTCTCAAAAGAAATTTTGTTATCTTGTCTACATAATAGGTCAGCTTCAATGAGAATAAGAAGAGAGGAAGGTTCTTGATAAAGAGTTGCTCTGAGAGTTTTATACTTTTCTTTGTGCATGATGGCAGGAAACTGTTCTGATTCTCTTGATATTGCTGAAATTCATGCTACTTGACTGAAACCTTCCAGATAGGAGAGATCAATTTCCCTATTGTTCTTGATATCCCTCTTGTCAATAAAAGAGGCCATATGATTTAAAGAAACAATGACATTTTTGACATCATCCATAGACTTTTCAATTGTTCTGAATATAGATATAGGGTTGAAATTGCTGTTCCAAAGATTAGAGTTGGCCAGTTTGGAGTTTGAATATGGGATCAAAGAGGCACCAAGGCCATACTGTTGATTAGAAGCATTACTCATAGATATCTCACCTTCAGCACATATACTAGGCAAGTGGGAGGGACCATGGGTCTTGTCCTGGTTGAGTGAATTTCCCCTCTTGGGAGATACATGCAAGAGCTGAAAGTTTTTCTGTTTAGTTTGGTTGAACCAGGAGGGGTTACTGCTTTGTGCCTCTATTCTTTCAATATATGGGATGAATGGTGTATCTGAATGAGCCAACATTGCTCTTGACATAACTCTGTTTGGGATCATGGACCTGCCCCTTGGCTCATCCATGTTGATATCCTCTGAGACATAGTTGGCCTTTACTAGGTTAGACATTGCTGAAAAGTTAAGAAAAGAGTTTATATTTGCAATTTCTCTGTTAGGTGCTACCATACAAGATAGTGGTGTGAGAGAGAGAAGCGATGCATGCTAACCCTATTCCTAAGTAAGAAAATGAAAATAAATAGTCTACTGTCTTCAATTCTGACACCAGTTGTATATATATCTCAGATATTAAACAAGACTGAAAAAACTATGAGATTTATAACCAAGAATTATTAGCAATCATGACAGGTCTTAAAAAATGGCAATATCATTTGGTGGATTCTAATTTCAAGATATGAACTGACTACAAAAATCTCAAGTACTTTAGAAGGCCACAAAAATTGAACTGACAACAATCATGATAGCTTTTAAAAATTCAAGACTATGACTTTGAATTAACTCATAAACCAGGAACTACCATGAAAGAAGCTAACATCCTAGCAAGACAGCCTGACTTTGACCAGGGAAAGAGAGACAAACAATATTCAAGTTGGAATACATAGAGTGGAAAAAGGGTGGAAGGAGTTGGAAAATATAAACAAGTATATCAAGGAAGAAGTAAAAAGGATGACGGAGAAAGAAGAACAAGGCTGAAGGAAAGAAGAAAGAAGAATCTTTTGGAAGGAATGAACTTATGTACCAGACTTAGCTACACTTCAAGAAAGAATAATCTGAGATCATTATGATTATGAGCCAGCAGGACATCTAGGTTATACAAAAACACATAAACTCGTCACATGGAACTATTGGTGTCTCTGCACAATTACTGATATTAAGAAATATGTACGAGGATGTGAACAGTGCCAGATTAGTAAAGCAGATCAACAAAGTTGAACTTACTACATCCAAACAAGATTCCCCAACATCTCTGGAACATTATAAGCATAGATCTAGTGGAACCTCTATCCATTTTGAAAAGATATGATGGAATACTGGTAGCCATGGACAGGTTTTCGAAAATAGCACAGTATATTCTCATATAACATTTGCAGAGTCCGTGCAGAGTCGGGGACGAACGGGTCATGCTATGTCAGTACATTAGGGGGTGATTCGTAGTGTAGAAGTTGTCGTCACGGGTGTTCAAGATATCGCTGCACATGAGTACTACTCGTGCAAGCGTCAACGTTTTCCTTTTTCATGGACGTACTCAACACTGAGGGCTCCATAAGCGCAGGTTGGACTCCAATTCCACATGCCATCATAGATCAGGGTTCTCAGCAGCTTAACATCAGAGATTTAGTGCATTACTTCAAGTATGCATCTTCGGCGTATAGTCCCGTCTGTCCTCGACCAAATGGTATGAAGCTCGTAATGCCAGTACGTAATTGTAATTCTGTTCAAACTTACGAGGATTCATAATTCAGAATCTCTTGAAAGCAGTTTACCAACATTGTGGGAGATATCCAAGGATATGTCGCTCGAGACGATGATCGACGCGAAGTCATTGTCGCATTTCGTGGAAGGTAAGTACTGACCTGACGTACTCAATCCCAAAAAGAAATACCTTTGTCTGATGCTAGTACTTCCATTATGACCTGGATTTCGGACGCGTCGCTCATCCTGGTCCCCTTATTGCATCTAGCATGAAGATACCGTGTAGGTATACAGGCGCTCTCATTGGACAAAGCTGATGAGACTTTCATCAGCTGGAGTTCGCGTTCATTCAGGATTTCTACTATCGTAAGCTCTTTCATAGGCGCTGAAAAAAGTACCGTTGAATACAAATGAATAGATGGGACTCGATCCAGATGATAGTCCGGATGATAATTTTCCAACAAATGAAATCGCACTCGAACTATGCAATTGTGACATTTGGACATTCTCTTGGAGGAGCACTCGCCTTATTATGCGCTATCATGCTCAAGCAACACTATCCGAACGCGTACGTCAATCACTAATTTGTCACGGACAAGAAGTATCTCTAAGTTTCTCTTCAGGACGGTCAGAACGTATTCATATGGAGCACCCAGAGTCGGTGTATGTTTTCAATCTCTTAATCTCATCTTCTGTGTCATCCTCCGTGGATGCGTAACTCTAAAACATTGCGAATCAGAATGAAAAGTTTGTTACTTTCGTGAATAATATTAGTTGTGCACAGTGATGATGGGTACGCTCTGTGATGACGTAAAACACCTCGTGCTACGTGGATCATGAGTAAAATCATGACAGTGTCCCGACTATAATTGGGATATTGTACGTTGTTTCGTTTGAATTATATCTCAGACTGGCAACTAGAATAGGAGTGGAGTATTGACAATATTCAGACCCTGCGTCAGAAGAAACGACCTGTGGGTGTGATCCTCAAGGGGAAGATCCACGATGTTCTGCGTGCATACCAACGAGGGCCATTAATCCTGCTCATTGGACAGTAAGTTTGTTCACGAAGCTGTAAAGCGTGTAATCAAAGCGTGGAGGGGCATAAGAGTGTGGGGAAAAAACGAGTAGTTGCCCTAAGTTTGGAAGTAACATATACATAAACTTCTCGATCGCAGTGCAAGGCGGATGGCAAGGAGCTCAGCGTCTGGAGTTGTAGCATTACTGGTTTGAAAATGCAGCGGGAGTCGAACGCATCCACCAAGTATTTCTATTTCTGGCGATGTGTAAGTTGCATTCAACTGACCTTTGCCTGATTCAGTCATCATCAGTTTCCCCCACTCAAGGCATTCCTCAAAATTCTGTTTGACCATCTTGTTCATTTAAGGTTTATTTGTTGAATATCGTGATGCATTGGGCTCAAGTGACCCAACGATCGGTGGTCGAATGGACTCGGTCACCATCACCATCATGCCACTTGGCAAATGTGATTCCAAACTAAGGACGAATTAAAATCTTCAGTACGACCAGAAACATGATTTCCCCACCGACGGAGCGACACGTTAAGCTTGGAAAGTCTGAGGCTGACAGAAGACAGGACGATTTCAGGAGTTCTCGGACAATTCAGCCTCAATATTTGTCTGGTTCTATCGTTTGACTCATCCCACTTCCACATTTTTATTTCCACTTGCTTTGGATCCCTCTTTTGTGCCCTTGCAATTCGTCCAAGTTCACGTTCTCGGATCTTGTCATCCATCATGAATATCGGTGTTCTCGGAGTTGGTGTCAGTGGCATTACGCTGGATGCAGCAGAACGACTTCCAGCTAGGGATATCATCCTCGATACGACTGCTCTGGCTTCTTCACTTTCCCTGGATCAGATTCATCAACTGTCGCAGATGCATAATCTGGTTGTTGATTATGGAAATGATACTTCGTACGCTCCAATGTCGGTTGACGGGAGTGGAAGTGCTGTAAATGGTTTGACCAATGTCCTCGATGGTAATGCTCGGGATGCGAGAGAGGATTTTGGTGGGAGTAGTGCTATGGAATTGGACGATACCAATCTCAATGAGCTTTTCTATTTTTCAGAACTCGGGCCCCTTGTTTCAGCTTCCACGGGTGTTGAAGAATACACTGGCCCGCCTCAGCTACCGACGTCAACTTCTGCCTTACTATATCCACCTCCTCTACAAAGTTCACAGACTATCACACCTGCATACTTGGATACTGGTCATTCCGTTCTTGGCGGTATCTCGTCTTCCAGAGATCACCTACTCGAACTTCAGTATTTACCGGAATCTATGTCATTGACGAAACCGTTTGGCTCATTGTCAGATCTTCAAGCTTTGTCAGCATCAACTTTAGATTATCCATCAGCTCATAATGCCCCAGGGACAACGATTGATATGGATATTTCGTGGTTACATCAAGGGGACAATATCGTTCTTGGCTCCAACGAATATGATAGTAGGGACAACCAACGCCATCCATCAATTATTTCGAACCCACTTAGAGAAATGTATGAGCCCGCGAATGGGAATGGATATGCCCCGACAAGTTTTGAAATGAGTCGTGATCAGGACCATCAGGGTACTACTGCTGGTGGTCATCACCACGGAGTAAATGGTACAATATCGTCAGTCCCGTCGTATCTACCTAGTTCAATTGAACTCAGCGTCCCATCGTTGCTCTCACCAATGGTGCTGCATTACGATAACCAGGGAGGAATCATGACCAATGCTACTGCGGAGACTGGTAACATGACTGGGGACAGTGAGAGCTTTTTGTTTGTTTTGAGTAGGCTGGGACATGCCGATAGTGTGGTGTCGTCTTCGAGTGGGCTGAGGAAACAAGGAGAGAGTGTAGTAGATGTATAAGCTGGGATTGAGCCGACGACTGTGCTTAGGAGGACTGGCTTTGCCGGTTCTACCGTGTCTTCTGCTAATGGGAGGATAGGGCAAGGATCAAAGAGGGGACAAATACAGTCAGCACCGGCTCAGTATACGAGTATACCGATACCCCTACCGATACCCACGAGGAGCAAACCAACATTGTTAAAGGGATGGCAGGGAGACAAGGAGAGCAATCCGGTGTCGTCATTTGGAGAAAGCCACCAGGAAACAACTATGCAAACACAGGTGCTTACTGGGAAAAGTGAGAGCAAAAAGAGGAAAAGGCTGGTGCAACCTCAGTCAGAGGACGATGAGTCGAAAGAAAAATCTGCTAGTTTGAGAAGGGAGATGCTGGGTCTGCGAGCGATCAGCAAAGATAATAATATGTTCAGTGCTCCAGGCGATGAAATGTCCGAGGAAAGGGGTAGAAAGAGAAGAAGGGTTGGATTGTTGTCGATCGCGGATTTGGCCTCGAATAAGGGCAAGGCGAAGGAAATTAGAGCGGACTGGGATGGCAGTGATGAAGAATCTGAATCTGACTCGGACTCAGATATTTATTGTCCATCTCGGTCGTCTTCGCCCGCGT
>Ga0157359_1000836_pt1 | contig 11896 bp, 5 predicted proteins | sample AttcapACBM3_FD_111482 | JGI IMG/M metagenome (GOLD analysis project Ga0157359, IMG submission 111482) | Fungus gardens microbial communities from leaf cutter ant in Botucatu, State of São Paulo, Brazil - Atta capiguara ACBM3 | ecosystem: Host-associated > Fungi > Mycelium > Unclassified ...
TATAAGACTAGTAGTTACACTGTAATTCACTAGTCTAATAATCAACAAAGATAACTCTTATTGAACTTGATCCCCAGTGTTCAACAGCAGCACACCAATCAGTACTCACTCTAATCTCAGACTTCTCCCTATCATCTGAAGTTGCAACTATGCGGCAGATAGACAGTGCAGCACATAAGCTAAAGCCAAGGTTGTTCCACAAGTCCACACATCTCCAAGTCCATTCTTGTGGACTTTCACCCCTAGTGTGAACTGTGCCTGACATAGGTAAGTTGTAGTGTTCACACAGACTATAATCTGTAGCATACAAGGTAGACTATCTTGTACTAAGAACTTTGTTGAGTTCTCTTATGTTACTCAATACAAGAGTGTATCTTTTATCTTACTTTAAAAACTTAAGTCATAACACTAGGATAACTTATTTAGTAGTCTCTATACTAGATAACTACCCTAGGTAAAATACTTAGTATATAAACTGGTAGTTTACACTGTACTAGCCTTATCTCAAAAATTGACCAAAACTAACACTAATTCCTAGTTTCAGTAACAGTATATCTCATTATCTTTCAGTGGTTTCAATTCTCTAAGTTTACCAAGTTCTCTTATGAAATATGCAACTAGTATAACTTATAGAAACACAGTACATAAGCTAAAGCCAAAGATTGTTTTGACCCCCATCTTTTGTGTTCTTAGATAATACATAACTAACTATCTGAACTTCTAAGAGATCTTATTGAATCTCAGATAATAAAATGTGAACTGCATTTAATAGACATGACTTAAACATATGTTAGTGTTTATTCTATTCTTAGTTTATTCTTCACCTGTTCCTTATATTATATTAGTCAGTACCTCATATAGTAGTGGTGGCTTTCTTATGTTTTTCTTATTTTCTTCTTATTGTATTACTTATGGATATTATACACTTTTTTCATAGTTGATAGATATATAGTAGTAAATACAGCCCTGTATCTTTACACTTTACTAATTGATTATCTTCTTACTTCTTTCCAAAGTCTTTGCCTAAGTTACAATCTAAGCCAAGCTTAGGATTATAAAATTCCTTATCTTTTGGTATATATACTTTTTCTTCTTTCAATACTAACTTTTTTTTCTATCTGCCACTCATTATCTCTTAACATCTTTACCTCTACTTTCTTTATCTTTTCTACTGCTCTAACTACTTTTTCATTATTTTCTCCAGCTATTTTTATTTTCTATTATAGTTCTTTTACTATTAATTCTACTAGTTCTTATTAGAAATGATTCACACTCACCAAGAATATCTGTGAATATAATATGAAAGATGGAATAGAAAGTGTGATTTAGCAAATATGGAGTGGAAATAACTTAGAAGTAGTGCTATATAGATAATGACCTTGGCTTCAACAGAAAATGTTGTATATAGCTTAAACTTGTCACATAGTTGTTATAAGATGAGAAAGTGTGGACAGACTTTAATAAGATAAGATATAGATAGGACAGTAGTTATATTATTAGTCTACAATGAGAAAGAGAAGGCACATGACTAGAAAGTCATATGACATTAGGTTATAAGGCCTAGAGTGGTCTAAAGTGGTCTAGAAGAATTGAGAAGAGTCTAGAGATAGAGTAACGTCAAGAAACATGTTAACAGCATGGTTTCCTCATAGTGTACACATGGTATATGCATGGACAATGGAGATGAAAAGTAGAGTTTAGGGTATAATGTCAGGGCATATGTATATGGTATGCTAGCCTTAAGATAGATATATGGTGGATGAGTAATAGGATATGAGGTAAATTAGTAATAGACATGAGAACAGGGTATGGATATTATGGTAGGATGCACAACAGATGTGTAGTTGTAGTACGGACCATAGATAGTCATATAAATAGTTGGTAAAATACTATTGTGGTTTTCTGTTGAGTTCTCTTGTGAATTACACAACTTGTGTTTCCCACTAGATATCCATCTTTGAGATTTACTTGTAGTGCTACTATTGGACATTAGTCTAGTGGTTACCACAATAATGGTTGTACTTCAGAAAAAAAGAATTCCAAAAGAACTTTGGATGAGTGTGGCACAAATCTAAGTTAGTTATTAGACTAAAGACTATACATGATAGCTATCATTCTTAAATATAGATAACCTTTTCCTAATAATACCACTACTGTACATGCTCTAAGTTGGGCACTATAAAGATTATTGTTTATAACAGTATAGGATTAATAAGAAATGGAGAGGTTTTAGTCCTTAGGTTGATGTGTGATTGAAATGGAGTTGATCTGTACCAGAAGAAGATAAAAGGGCATAGATGTCAAATACTGTTGGATAGTATGTGATAGTCCTCAAATTTATTCTTCTTTTATTAGTTTTTGATTTTCATTATCATTTTCTCTTCCTACTTTACAGTCTAATCTCTTACTCAATCTATCTGCTTTCCCCATCTTTATTCCTAGTATATTTTTCAAAGTAAAATCAAATCTTGACAAATATAATATCTATCTTACTTGTCTTCTGTTTAATTTTTATATCTTCATGAGATACTCTAAATTATTATAGTCTGTCCAAACCTCAAACTTGAATTTAACACCTTCTAGTAAATGTCTCCAGTTTTCTAGTTTTCTAATAACTGCCAAAATTTCCTTGTCATGGATTTCATAATTCTTCTCTATCTCATTTAGAGATTTTAACAAGTATGCTACCAGCTTTCATCAACAAAACCTCTCCTATTGCATAATCTAATGTACTAACTTCCATTTTCTTTTTTTATTATTTAAGTCTAGTACTACTAATACCAGTTTTTGTGAACCTCTCCTTCAACTCTCTAAAAATCTTCTCTTACCTCTCTGTCTAGTTCTATTTCTGATTCTTTTTTACCATGTCATATAATAGTCTAGCTATAAATGCAAAATTTTTATAAAGAACTACCTATAATAATTAGCAAGTCCTAAGAACTTCTGGATATCCTTGATTCTAGTAACTGTATGTTGTTAAAAGTCAAACTATAAATATTAGTAATTTTTTGTAAGTACTTTTGGAAACATTTCTTTGATTTTTAAAATGTCTGATTTAATTAGCTAAGCAAAAAGACAGTGGATTTTTGAAAAATTTGTCAAAGTCTTCTAATTTCTCAATTACTGATTTGATTGACTTAGTCTTAGGGAAACAAGAAAATTTGACAACTTTGAAAAAATCTTCTCTCTTGGAATTTTCTTAGCCAATGTTTTTGGCCCTATTCTCTTGTGTATTCCTACTAAACTGCTTAGAAATATATTGTCTAAACATTTAATTGTAATTTCCATTAGTTGAAATATTAAGCTTATTCTAATCAACTTTATAAATAGTAGAAATAAGTTTTTATACCACTAAACCAAATTGATTGAGTTGTAGAAGTTAATTGATATTCCTATTCTTCAGACTATACTGTTTGATGAAGTGTTAGGAGTATAGTATGAAGTATATATAATACTAGCCAATTATTAAAGCTAAGCTTGACATTGTGCACTTTTAGCATAACTAGTTCAGTAGTTGGTCTGTTTCTAACATAAAGATTATGATTTCTTGAAAGAAAGATAGAATATTGTTACTATTAGTCCATGCTAATCAAAGCAAGATAATTTATAAATTAGAACCAGCATATTCATACTGTAAGAAATTGCTATAAGAAAAGTTTCTATAGAATTATATCATTATATGTAACATGTTGTTGTTTATTCCTATTTCTATACTATAACAAACAAACTAGTGCTAAAACATGGTGAGTATTCCAAGTAATTATACTCTTTTAGTAGAGTAGTATTTACATTTGTAAAATAAAATCAAATTATAGTTTAGAGATGAAATGTGAAAATGTTTAGTTGAGAAGAATGTTAGAGCAGGTCAGGTTAGTAATGTTAGCTGTAAGAATAGGCAAAGCTAATAGTAGCAAATAATAGACATCAACTAGAAAAGAGATATTAGTATAATTATAAAAGATATAAAAGATATAGTGAAGAAATGATAGTTGTGACTTGATATGATATATGTTAAAAGTTAAAGACAGTAGATTCTATTAATTTCTATTCTCTTTTTATTTTTATTTTTATTTTTCTTATTTTGAACTTAGAGTTAAGAATTAGTATAACATTACATGTGACTATTATATATCTGATATATATCACAATCATAGTTATATAATTAATATATGCTTTTTAGAATATACTAGGTTTAGTGTAGTATGAACTATAAGCCTAGTATATATAAGATAGATACTTTGTACTTGTCAATTCTATTGAGTTTTCTTATGTCAATTCTAATACAAAGTTCCTCTTTTAATCTTACACTTGGTCTTAAGTTGTAATAATGTGTTAGTCTAGAGAGCAATCTCAGTTCTTCTCAAGATTTTTCATATTATGTTCAGTAAGTAGAAATTCTTTAATAGTAAGCAACTTCTATTTGAATTGGCCTGTTTTATTCTTGGTAAATGTATTTAATCTCTTAAGAAATTGGCTAAAGGTAGCTATGTCTTGTTTGGTCCTAAGAATATCTAGTATATATATAAATTTTGAGATATTATGGAAAATTTGGTGGTAGCTTTCATATTAAGAGCATATATAAATAATATACTCTTATATTTGCAATTTCTCTTTACAAGAATAGATAGGATATATTTTTAGAAGAAACTGTAGACTGGTAATAATCTCCAAAGTAGTTATGGTCTATTCTATATTGAATAAGGTAGTCAAATATTTCTTTTTAGTTGTATAGAGCTTTAGAATAAAAGGTAGATTAAAGAGATAGAAAGATGTGGTTCATAAGATATTATCTACTCTGGGATCAATTTCTTTATATTTATTTCTATTTGGTAAGAATATATTCATATATCTAACAGATTGCTAAAGTAACTATAGTTGTTAAGATTGTAGAAAGTGGACTTTGTTTCTTTTTTATTTTGTTTCATTTTTTATTTTATTTTCTATTTCTTTTTTATCTTTTCTATTTTTAGAACTCTGGGGTTAGGGTTAGAAGTGATTGGTCACATCAGTCACATCTGATGGTGTAGTCACAACATTGATCATGGGACTAAGAAGAAGAAAGTAGAAGGTTCTAGAATAGAATGACATTATACAACATGGACACCACATGTTGGCCTCATGCTCTACACATGGTTATTTAGAGTAGGGTACACAGTAGCTAGCATGGACCATCTGTAGGAGTATATAAGATAGACTAGTTTGTAACAAGCTCTCTATCAAGTTCTCTTGTGTTTCTCTAATATAAAAGTTATTCTTATATCCAACTCTAAGAATTAAGATCATAACAATAGTATTAAATTAGCTCTGAAGTTTTGTAGCTTCTTTAGCTGGTTTGTCAGCTTTCTTATTTTCTTTGATTTTGGTGTAGCCAAGAACTAAGAGTGTTTTAGTAGAAAATATATACTATCAGCTGGTTTTGTTAGAACTTAGGGTTAGAGATTAAATATAGCTGAGATGTTGTTAATATATAGCTAGATATGGTGAATTTCAGAGTAGTAGTTTGTAAAGAGGATAGATTTTAATAGACCAGTTCTAAGTTTTGTAAGTTCTACATTATAGACTTTAGCTGAGCCTTTAAGACTAAGTGATAGTATTCTACTATTACTGATCCAACTTAGCAGAATTGGTTATAGAAGAAAATTTGAAAGCTATTAGAGTAAGTAGAGAGTATTTCTAGACAGTAGTATATTTGGTTAATAAATCTGTTGTAGCAGGCCATTACTTTATCTTTATTAGTAGTATATTGGTATATTGTGAAACATTTATTATAGTTTAGCTATATTTTTTGCTATATAGAAAGAAGAAAAAGAAAAATACATTTATAGGATAGTAAGGTGAGCATAGCTGTTTTTTTTGTAATTAAATTGGTTTGAGCCTACAGTTATATTTAGTGGAAAGAGAAGAAGAATTTAAGGAGGCCTGTTTATTATACCAGTTGTCAGATAGTCATTGAAGAATAAAGTTGTTAATACTAAGTTTGTTAAAATAAATAGTAGTATGTTTGGTAAAAAAGTTGAAATATATACCAAGAAGGGGAATAAAAGCTTCTAGTTCTAATACATGAATAGAAATAATGTGAAAGGTTGCATAAATAAGATAGAATGCTTTATTTTGATTTTATTTAGTATTTGGATATATTTTTGTTTTCTTGTTTACCAAATAGTACTAATATATATGATAATGGAAAGAATATATATAGTAGAGAAAGCAGAGGTAGTAGTTAGATAAACTACAGATAGTGTTTGTTAGTACTAAGACATATATAATAGCATTCTTGGTCTTGACTATTATTTTGATAACATAATAATTAAAGAAAAGTTTGCAGTCAAAATAAACTCCTAATTAGTAGATTGTTAGGCTTACTAATATTTTAGAAGTATAGTCATCATAATCAGTAAGATTGATATAAAAGATTATTTTGTCTTTTTTTCTCTAAGTATAATGCATAATTTTTTTTATCTATATCAGAGAAGAGTTTAGCTAAGTGTAGCCATTAGTCTACCAATTAGTAGGTTTTAACAAACATAAAGTTGTTAGTATCTAAAGAATGAAATGAAATGATTAGCTTTCTATTATCTATATATATGAGAATGGAGATATAGATAAAATGATTACAAATATAGTTTTCAGAAATCATAATAAAATCAGCTGGTGTTTTAAAAATATTAAGTAAGCTTGCTAAGTAAAAAGAAGCAAGTATAGAGAAGATAGGGAATTCTTGTAGAATGTTATTCTTAACCAGTTTCATTTCTTCTTAAATATTATTAAAACATATTATTATCTTTCAGTCAGAGAGAAAATTTACTATTTACTTTAATAGTTTATCAAAAGTCAGTACAGAAGTGGCTAAGCTATAGTTCTATAAGTTATAAATATTATATACAAATGTGAGGATAGTATTTAAGATAAAAGAGTTGGCTCTATCTCTGAATTGGGAATCTGAGATAAAATTGTATTGACTTGCTAAATAAGTCAGTCCACAAGCTACTATCTTCTTAAGTAGTTTTTTTATACATTTGGAGAATATAATAAAATTATATACTATAGATTGGACATAATCAAGTTTGTTAGACTTTTTAAGTGCTATTACAATTACTCTTTGCTATTATAAAGAGTAATATCCAATTACAAGATATTGTTGAATAAACATGGATATTTTATTTCCTATGTATAGCCAGACCTATTTAAATATAGTATAGTTAATTCAGCTCACTAATAGCTGTCTTTAAACTTAATGAGAAAAAAGCTTTCTAAATCTTTATATAAGTAACTTTCTCAAAAGAAATTTTGTTGTTTTATTTACAGAATAGATCAGCTTTAATAGAAAAAACTCTTGATAAAAGACTTGTAAAATGACTGGCTTATCCAAAACTTATCTCTTTTATATTTTTTTGGCTAATCTATATTCTATGATTCTTTTTTATATCTATACTTATCTGTTTTCTCATATTTTAGACCTTTTCAAGCTATATACTAATATTCTAAACTAATATTCTAAACTATTCAGTTATGTTATTTAACTTCTCTTTCTAGTACTCTCTTGCTCTTCTTTAATACTTTATAGTCTTCTAAAATCTACTAATATGATCTGCTCAATTACTTTTTCATACTCTAGAAAGATTTACTAAGCACTCTAGCTCTCTTTTAGTTACTCTATTCTAAACTGTTTTTGATTACTTAAGTATTATTATTTCTTGCTTATGTAAACAAAATTCTAACATATTAAGATAGACATAATATTATATAGAGTAGTTATTATCTTTAAAAATTTCTATTCTGTTCTCTTAGATTTTTTAGAAATGAGTATAGAACTAATAATAAGACTAATCTAAAGATTTTGTATTTTTCTTTGTATATGATAGTAAAAAACAGTCTTAATATTGCTAGAATAAGATAATTTCTATATCTTGTTGTTTATCAATGAATTTTCCACATCTTATTTACTATTGCTTTTTCTAAATTTTTATTAGTCTATATTCTCTTTATATATTAGACTTATTTTTAAATAGGTTGTATATCTATTTTATATCTTTGTTTGAATCTATGTCTTGAAGATCATATATTTCAAGATATTTATATTAAAATTTCTAGAGTTATCAGATATAAGTAATTATTTTAATAAGAGTCTTGTTTTATCATAGTTTGGTTGTCAGACTGGAATTACACTTTTTTATTACTTATTTATTAGTAAGTATTATTATTATTATAAGTATTGATATCATATTTTTAAGATTAGTGGTGGATTACTATTAGTATTTATCAGTATGTTTAGAGACTCTTAGAAATGTTCTAGAATTTTTACAAAAGTTATAGACTATATTTTACTATTAGTATTCTTTATATAGAATCTTCTATGACCTTTTCTATATCATATAATTGTGATTTGTGACTATGATATATGTAACCATCATATATATTATATTTGTTATAAATTATTAAAATATTAGACTATTAGTAACTATAAATTTTATTGGCTATTATCTTAGAAATAAATAAATAAATTCTTATAATCAAACTTATATTAGAAAGTGCTTATCAAATAGTTTCTAATAATATATCATATATTATACAAAGATCAGGATTCATAGAGATACAAACATATTAATATAATAATATAATTAGTTATCTTTCAAAATTAGCTTGATATCTGCTATAATAGATAATAGCCCCATTAGATATGAGTTTTGATTATATAATAGAAACAGCTTGTATACAAACTATTACTATTTTGTATAAATACTTCTATATCTAAGAATTAGACCTTTTTTTTTTTTAGATCAACAATTTATTACACAGGGCACAATGACAGTTCATGCCTATAGAAGAAATTATGTATGGAGTATCAATATCCTAACCTTTTTATACAGTTATCCAATACAAAGAACTACTAAGGAATTGAACTTATAACCTCAAGTAGGTTTGAGATAGGCATAATATACATGAACAGAAGGCTCTGAGCCTTCCACTATGCTATCTCTCCACCTCTAAGAATTAGACTTCAGACTTAACATTAATCATCATTTATTAATTTATTTTTTTATTATTGACATCTGTATTGATCTTCATTATCATTGTCATTATTATTGAACTTCTAAACCTAAACCTCTAAAAGTATACTCAAGGCTCAGATATTACAAACAAGTAAGTAGTTCATTTTGTGACAAGGGGTTACATTGTTGAATAGTGTCCACTAAATAGTTACAATTTTAGTGAATGCAATACAGTTTCTCTGGATGTTCTATTTGATTGCTATGATTTTGAGATCAGATAGAATGCCTTTGGAGGTAAGGGACATATTGATGTTCTAGACTATAGTTGCTTCATTTCTTCTGGAGTCAGGGGGTAGGGTGGAGTCAAAGACAATGGCCAGACACATTGGATGGTGGACCTTGCTTGGGTTGGTCAGGGCTTTGGGCCAGGAAGTGGTGGTCATGGGTTGGTTAGTCTTCTGGCTTGTAACAGCATCAGCATAGGACTTGGCGCGGGCATTTTCTGGGTTGTGGGTGCTTGTACTCAGGCCTGGGTTTGGAGATTGGTTCCGGGGTGGTTGTTGTTGGTCAACTTTGGCCGCTATTCGCTTGACTTCTTTGGTGAGGGTGGGATTCTGTTGGCCTGTTATGGTTTTATATAAGTTAGCTGTAAGAACTGGAATGTGATCATCTACAGCAAAGTTTTTGCCTGTTAGTGTGAACAGTCTCTTGGTCGTCGTGAGGGCATCTTGTAGGTGCTCCAAGATTTTCGCCCTTCAGGCGTCATGTGTTTCCATGTGCCCAGAGTTTCTTTGCGGGTTGCTCTGAGTGCGGTAGGGGCGTGTTCGGTTGTGTAAGGTAGGTGTGGTGAGGGGGCTGTCGAACACGTCAGAGTTAGGTCTAACGTGTTCCTGTTCACTGACATCTCCGTCGGCTGTGTCAGAATCATACCTGTCCGTGTCTGACGCCCAGCTCCTGCGTCTTTTAGCCTTGGGGGTGACGGGAGCGGTGGGCTTCGTGGACGGCGTTGGAAGGGTGGTGTGTATGTGGGTTGCTGGGGTGGTTTGGTTTGAGTTCACTTGTGTCAGTGATTCTCTTGAGCCCTGCGTTATATACTTGTGAGGCGCTGTGACTTAATTAACGTCATAGAAGCAGGAAGTGTGTGTAACATGTTAGATGTTAGGAGCCACATTGTCACCGTGTGTCCCTAAGTACCCGCTGTCTTCAATCTTTTGGGTACCTTGTGTAGCCAGGTTAGGGGAGACAATCTCATCCTCTACTTCCATCTGGTTCACCCAAGATTGGGCTTCCCTTCTTTTTGTGTAATCTACAGAGGATTTGGAAAAATTCAACTCGTTATAGCTACTTCGGGCAGCTGTAGCTGAATTTTCCCTGGGAGACAGCACAACCTCTTGTAGAGTCATTAGGATTCATACTAGAATTCTCTTGAGTGTTGTTAGTATTGGGGTTTGGAGAGTTCTTCGAGCTATAAGAAGTTGTATTCGCAATTTTTCTGTTAGGAAAGAAGCTAGGCACACATTCATCGTTGTTTATCAAGTTGCGATTTGAAAATACAGTTATCAGACTAATCACGAGTTGGAACAGACAACAGGTCTTATTCGTCAGTCTCATCAAAAGCGGACTATAAGAACTATAAACTTTCATGGGAATCCGATGCCTGAATGATGCACCACAAAAAAATTGACTGCCCCTTGGTCATTTGCCATATATTTTCTTTTATAATCGGATTCCTAGATGTAAAGCGAACGTCAGGTTATTCACGGTATCTTATCCCTCGGAGAATTGGGATACCTATTAAGCGTGCTGTGTATCATTGGATCCTCCCTCCAGTACATGTCAGATAGAGGTTTCTTTATCCCTTCAATTCGGGTGCTAGCTCGAGTGCGTTTTTGTTAATCTGGTTGACACACGTAGTACACCATTTTCGCAATTTGGTATTGTGATCAGTCAATTCAGTGGTCTTGGACAACCGGAGATCCGCCAGTTGCTCTTCAATTGAACCCTCAGGTATGAACGATTCAATCCCAGATTGAAGCACAAAGAGCTGGCGTCGGAATTCATGCAGTTCGAGGGAGATTTGTTTTTTATCTTGCGGTGAGTACATGGTGGATATGAGATTATCAGAGGAGGAGAGGAAGTTGGAGGAGGCGTCGGCAAGTTCGTCTAACATTTCGTTGGTCTCCCTGGACAGAGGAAGCGAAGCTACGAGCGCCGACAAGACATCTTCCAGAATCTGCTGGTGAAAAAGGGTAGACAGTCGGGCAATGGTGTAAATCTGAAGATTATGAGTATCGAATTAATGGATTTGACGGTTAGATCAACCTTTTTCATTGTTTCAAATTCCGAGGCAGACGGCTTTACAAACGGGATACCAAACTCTTCCCAGCCATCATCGAATATGATCCCGTCTTCCATGCTACCCTCAGGTTTTTCTGCGTTTTCCAATGCCTCGCAAATCTCAACCAAGCTGTCGTCCAAGGTGTCTTGATTACGTTTCCAAACTTTTCTAACGGCTATAAAATTATTTTCCGAAAATCCAGATGGCGCATGAGCATTCTCAATAACATCGTGCAATGCACCTGTCTTCGTGAGGTATTCAGTTGCTGCATCCTTGCTTTTAGAAGAATTTTGATTTTCCGAATGAATGAAAGTTTGTATAAGGCATCGGAGTGCTTCAGTTACATCTCTTGCTATTGCGTAAGCCTCTGCTGCTAAGGTCTTCCCGTGATCAGCTTGTATGAATCGAACGCAGTGCGGAAGAGATGCGATACGTTCGGACAATTCTTTCAACGGTTCGAGAGAGGCAGTGTAAGATGGAGATGATGGTTTGAGCACAAGAGACAGCCTTGTTGTAGATACGTATATGAGGGAGAGCAGTGAGAGGAAGTCCCTGTGCAACGAGGAGA
>Ga0157359_1000837_pt1 | contig 11895 bp, 7 predicted proteins | sample AttcapACBM3_FD_111482 | JGI IMG/M metagenome (GOLD analysis project Ga0157359, IMG submission 111482) | Fungus gardens microbial communities from leaf cutter ant in Botucatu, State of São Paulo, Brazil - Atta capiguara ACBM3 | ecosystem: Host-associated > Fungi > Mycelium > Unclassified ...
AATTATTAGTAGCATGGACCATGAGGACTTTGTATATATAGGACTCTAATTAAGAAGAGACTCCTTGTCGAGTTCTCTTGTGAATTCCCCACTTGATATCCAACTAAGAGATTTACCGTTTGTATGATCATTTGTCTTTGTGATAAGTGGTTGCCACAACAGTAACCTGAAGTGAAGTAAACATGTATATCCAGAGTTGTGCTTAAAGAATAAAGAATTGTGCTAGCTCTGCAGAAATGATTGTAAGAAGACCTATTTTTTCAACCCCAACTCTTTTAAAATGCCAAATATTATATATACATTACAGTGTTCATCTAGTCAAATTTTGCTCTCTGCCACTAACTTCTACTAAGTACAATCTTGTCTATTATTCCAACTCCCTTCCATCTATCACTAATAGTAATGTTAGGCACAGTTTGTACTTGAAGGTAAAAGTCTATAGAGTTAGCTTAGACATATACAGAATGTAGAAACTCCATGTAATAAGCTCAGTAATACAGACTTGTTAGAACAACCTTGGCCTCAACTTATATATTATGCCTCCTATGAGCCATGTGGTTGCAATTTTAGGATGGTCTTGTAAGGAGTAATAAGGAGAGGAGTAAAGCATATCACTATTGACACTGGAGATTTAGCATCAACTTTAGCCAATTATCAGGCTAGCTATTACAAAGTGGTTACTAGCCTTAAATATATAACATAACAAAAGGAGTAACTAAAACAGATCTCTGAGTGAGGATTTCATTAGTGAAACACTACATAAGAGTTCAGATTTAGAGAGAAAAAAACTCCATGTAAATTTGCAGAGTTTGAAGGAGATAATTAGACAATGGAAACAGATGAATATGACCATGGATTTTAACTCAAATAAAGCAAAATAACTGTAGACTTTTAATGGAATTAAGTCTATTATAAAGTACCAAACCACCAACAGAGTTTTGTGCACAAATATGACCAAACAACCATGGGGATTTGATGTTGTATTAGAGTTAAACATATCTTGGACATGTTTTAGAGTTTGGGATATAACAAGTAACCTCTCTTTCTTTCTAGACTAATATACTAGATACTTCTATTAAGAATGCTTTTAGTCATACTGTTCTCATCATTTCTCATGAAGTAAGCTAATCTAAGAGATTGGAATATTTAAGTATTTTATCAATAAAGACTTAGGTTTTCCCAAAGATCATAGATGTTAGGTAAGGAACATGCCCAGAAGAGGAAACTATCTGCAGAAAAATTACAGATGACATTGGAAGAGATATGGGAATAATATATAGATGTAGATTTTAGATGACTTTGGCTTTAGTAGATATGCTGCATCTCTGTATGTTGCAGCAGTCATATTTAGAAAGAAAATGCTAATGGAAAGTAGAATATGAGGAAAGTTGGAGTTTTAAGCATAAGCATCCAGAACAGTATATTACACTAGTTGATTTTCAAGATAAGAAATTATAAAATACTTATATGTCTTAAATATTAGTATTTAGTGACTAAGATTATATTCAAGAATTGGAAGAGATAGGTAACTACTTTAGTTATACTAATGTTCTCAGAAACAGAGTCTGGAATTTCATGGAGATCATAAAAAAACCATATAATCAGTTATAAAGTAATTGGACATAAAGTAGAATCAGATAGATCTGTACTAGAAAAGTATGGGTAAAGTAGAAGGAAAATATTCTCTTCCACAGATGGTTAGAGTGAATCAGATGCTAAATGAGCATTATCTGTGATATAGTTGAATAGATTAGATATTTTCAGATGAATATGTGACAATAGAATTCTACAAAACTCCATAAACTTTGTTTGATTATTCTAACAACAAAACAGAGTTTTCTTCTTAAGACTTTAAAGCATCACAAGTCTAATGGTTTTAGATTACTTACCTTACATCTCAACTTCTCTTTCTTTTTCTCACTTCCTAAATAATATCTGCTCTAAGCAATTATTTTATAAATCCTATCTATACTTATAAAGTCTAGGACATTTTCCAGTACTATCTAAAAGAAGTAGCCAAGTTCTAGCATATTTTAGAACTTCTACCAACAATGTTCTTGTTAATCTTATTATTTAGCTTAAAAACCTACAAGCTTTAATATTTAACTCTGTCTCTATATTTGTAGATATATTTTTTTCTTTTATATCAAAACCTCTTTTTTCAACTAATACTTCTATACCTAAATAAAAGGGAAATCTTGTATTGGTTAACATAAAAGACCTCAGTAGATTTTTAATATAGATGAGTCTACTTTATATATCTCTAGTATATGATCTGTATACACTTTATATCTAATCTATCCAAAATGTTATATATTATATCATATAATATATGACATTATACTTTTAGATTTTTTTATAAGTTACATAATATTATAACATAATATTGTTTCTTTTAACTAAATTCATAATAAGAAAAAATAAAAGAAAAAATAAATAAATAAATAAGATAAATCAGATTATAGGAAAGAAAAATAAAAAAAGAGTAAGTTTATTGTCTTCAAGTCTGATATTCACTAAACTTGAGCAGAAATTAATAAGTAAAATAAGTCTTCTTAAGTTTCTGCTCTCTGTATATCTAGTTATTTATAAACCAGTTTTTTTATAACTAAGATAAAATCTTCTAAGCCCTCTTATTCTTTAAAAGTAGCTATACTTTAAAATAACTAGAAGAAATCTTTCATAAAGAATTAACTATAAGTACTTTTTCTATTTTATTATGAGCTAGGTTTGAATAGTTTTTCCAAAAGCATTTTTTCCCATCAATGCTACTACTAAAATAGTTAATAAGCTAAAGAAAACAGCTTATTATCAAAAGAGTCATATAGTAGAAAAATACTTAGATAAGTTTCAAACTTGAATTATAAATACTAGCTATATCAATTCTTATATTATAGTAGTTAAATTCTATCCTAGTCTTTGAACAGCTATTCAGAACTAAATTACAACCATACTAGTAAAATTGTTGCTCATAAGGATGATAACTTGTTTTCTCAATAGGCCTTTTGTAGTCATATTGATCTTTAGTTTGGGTTTATTATAGTCATTGATAATTTTTTGAATTTTTTAATTTTTTTAACTTAGAGATTCAGAAAAGCCTCTTTGATTTTGAAGACTTCTCTAATGGTAGTAGTTAGCTTGGACACTTGAGCATATAACCTGTTCAGAGCTCATTCAGTCATTTTGAAGTATTTGGAGATTTCTTTTACCTCTTTGGAAGATTTGGCAGGGATCAGAGAAAATAGTCTTTCAATACTTACTAGTTTGTTTGTACTCATTTTTCCTGTTTTAACAGGATTAGTTTTGGGAGTGAATTTAGATGCTACCTTTTGTCTGAAGAAGTTATTGTTTTTATTAGTGAAAAGCAAATCCCAGCCTAAATTATATATGGAAGTTATAAACTTCCAAGCAGTATCATTTATGTTTCTGAGGTCAATGATATCATTGGATTTGTTAATATCAACACTCTTGTTGTTAATGTATTTGGCAATGTGGATTAGAAATTTCTTAATACATTTGATGTCAGAGAAAAGGTGTTCTAACAAGCTATGAAAGGAAATAGTGTGGAAATTACCATCTCATAGATCTGATTCAGTTGGTCTGTTTGGATTGTAAGGTAACTGTATATTGATAATGTCCTCCTACAAGAAACTTGTGTTAGCATTATTAATGAAAGCATACTTACCTTATGGTTTGAATGCTTTGTTAAGGGCCAGTGTATCATGTAAAACACACTGTAAGTCCCTGGTAGGACCTGGGTTAGTCACCTTACTGACTGGATTTCCTTCTCTTTCAACATTGTCACTATATGATAGTTGAGAGCTATCAATTGAGTTGACTTCTCTTTCATCTGGAAAGTCATTATTGCATTCCATCCTAAGGTGGTAAGTACAAGATGAAGCTGCAGAAGATACAGAGATGCTTCTAAAGATTGCTTTGCTAAAGAAGATAGATTTTTTCTCTGATGTTATCTTTGATATTCATGTCTATATTAGATGGTAAATGAGCTATATTTGAGAGTTTGAAACTGATAGAAGTAATGGAAAGCTATTTATTCACTAATTCTCTTTTGGGCACTACTATACAAGATGATGGTATAAGAAAAAGAAACAATGCCTTAGTTCTGAGAAAGAAGACTTTCTTAATAGAATAGTTAGAAAATAATAGACTGCTTCTACTTTATAATAAAGTATATATCTCAAATACTATAGACATTCACAGACAGATGGGCACACTCTATCATAACTCAAAAATAGCTGAATATACAGATGTCAAGATTACAAGGAGTAGGCTTAGTTTTTTCTTATTTTCTTATTTTATTTAATTTAATTTATTTTCTGTATTTTTCTATTTATAGAACTTAGGGTTAGGGTTAGTCATGTGACACAAGAAGAAAGGTATAGAAGATACTAAAAGGATAATGTCATATAACATGTATAATATATGTTGGCCTTAAGGTATACATATGGCTGTTTAGGGTAGGCTAGGAGTATATAGCATGGACTATGTGCCTTTAGTATAAAAGGTAAACAATCCTGTAAAGAGTTCTCTATTGAGTTCTCTTGTGTAATCCCTATACAAGGTTCTTTCTTTTGACCAACTCTAAGGTCTTAAGTTTGTAACAACAGATAGGTGAAAAATTTTAGAATTGGTCTTTTAAAATTATTAATAGTCCTAAATGTCTAGATATATTGGTTAGTATGTTAGTATCTATAACCTTTACTTGTCCAGCTTGATACCTTTCTCTTAAAAAATTATATATCTAATATTAGGTTAGAAACTATTTGTTGTGTCAACCACTTATTACAAAGACAAATGATTACACAAGTGGTAAATCTCTTAAGTTGGATATCAAGTGAGAAGTTCACAAGAGAACTCGACAGGGAACCACAATAGTATTCTACCTACTATTTATATAAAGTCCTTATAGTCTGTGTTATGACTTCTCTACACCTACTCTAATGTCCATGCCCTGTCCTCATATCCATTACTCATTTTCCATGCATCTACCTCAAGGCCACCATGCCATGTCCATGTACCCTGACATCATACTCTTTAATTTCTGTTATACATGTGTACACTGTGAGGAATCCATGTCCCTTGATGTTACTCCATCTCTAGACTCTTCCTGATTCTTCTAGACCACTCTAGACTCCTCTAGGCCTATGACATCATGTCATGTGACTTCCCAGTCACGTGCCCTTTCTCTCTCATCATAGACTAATAATAATACTACTGTCCTGACCCTAACTCTAAAGTCTGTCCACACACTCGTCTTATAACACTATTAGTATAAACTTTGTTGTAAAACTTTCAAAATCTACAAAATTTAATATAATAATAATAGTAGTATATTCTATGTTCAAAATGATGTGTTTTATTTTAACTCACACAACTATTACTGCAAAGGGCACTGCAAGGCTTTTTTTATATTACATTTGAAATTATATAGTCTTTTTACATATATAGTCTAAGATAAAAGTCTACAGTTCATTAACAATTTATACTTACTAAAAATATCTGTAAATATAGTACAAAAGATAAAAATGAAAGAGTAGACATAATAATATAAAGAAACAGAAGAGACTAGAAGTAGATAATGTTACACCCAGCTTATTCATTATATAGTTGTAATTTTGAATGATGAGAGTTCAGAAGAGAGAAGTATGGTATAAGTCTAAGTTGATTATCAGACTAAGAAACTATATATAGTAGCTAACATTCTTAAATATAGAAAAATTACTCTAATAATATTCTACTACTGTATACTCTAGGTTATTAGATACTATAGAGATTGGTGTTTAAACTTCATGAGATTGTATCAGATAATGAACATATACAGAAAAAGAAACCATTTATAGAAAAATTGTAAAAGATATCAGAAGAGTATAGGAATATTATTCAACATATATAAATGTGATTCTGGAGTAATCTTGGCTTCAGAAGATATATTATATCTTTGTATATCATAACAATTATATTTCATAAAGAAAGTAGTAATAGAAAATAAACTATTATAAAAGTTAAACTTCCAAGCATAGACACTCAGAATAGTATACTATACTAGGTAATTTTCAAGCTAAGGAATTACAAAGTATTTATATATCTTCAATACTAGTACTGAGTCTATTAGAGGATCAAAAAGGAAAAAGTGGTAATATTCTTTATATATTCTTCAGGATTTTATATTAAATTTTATTTTGGATTTACTTTTCTTTTATTATATTGATGATGACAATGAGAAGGTATATGACATTGCAGTCACATGACATATCACATGATATGATATTATAAAGACCTAGAATGGACTAGAGTAGTCTAAATAAATAATATCAAGGAGTATGTCAACAGTATGTTTACCTCATAGTGTATGCATAGTGCACTCATGGACAATATATGGACATTAGGGCAGGAGTAATTATTAGTAGCACAGACCATGTGTAATTTATATAAATAGGGTAGCAATTCAGCAGAGACTCCTTGTTGAGTTTTCTTGTAGTTTTTACTTGATATTCTACTAAGAGATTTGCTGTCTTGTGTGATTATTGGTCTTTGTAACTAGTGGTTGCCACAATAGCCATGTAATCAGTAATGAAGTAACCTAATATGAAATAGAACCAAATTAATTTATATTAGAAGTAATATATAAACTAAAAAAAGAATATCTACTTTCATAGATATTTTGGATAGGGTAGAGCTTAGGTAATCATTATCTATGATAAAGTTGAATGTATTAGATATACTTGAATAGTATATAATAGATTAATGAGGAATACAAGATTTAGTTCTCAGATTAATAATTGTCTACAAGTTTGGCTTGAAAATATATAAAGTATAAAAACTTTATATAATAAGCTTAGTGATACAGACTTTCTAGTTTGATCTTAGCTTTAACTTATATATTACATTGTCTATTTACTATATAATTATAGCTTCAAAAAATAAAATAAAATCTAAAAAAACAAGTGTTAATATAGTATATTACTATTGAATACTAAAAATTGAGTTCACTTGAATATTCAATTATCAGACTAGCAAATTACAATGAGTTTTATATTTAAGAATTTAATAAAATATATTTGAAAGTTTTATTATGTAGCTTCAAGTAAAAGTTTTAGTAATTATGAATATTAAGCACTTGAAAAGTTTAAAATTATTATATTACAATATTACTATTATAAAGCTTAGCATATAGTAAACTCAACTAATATTTTTAGTTATTTGTAAGTAAATAGCAAAGTAACTAGTATAACTTATTGTTTATAACAAAATTCTATCATAATAATTATATATATCTCTCTATCAAGTAATATTCATTTCTAATCTTTTAATCTAATAATAAAATATACCTTGACTTTATTATTATAACTTAAAATCTAAAGTTAAGTTTAAAAAAAAGTTAATATAAGAAAATTCAATAAATTTATTAGTATAATATATTTACTTATATAATTATAACTATAAAATATATAACATTACTCAACTCTAATTTTGAAAGTTTAAATCAATATGTAATATATAACTAAACTTAAAAAAAATAAAACACCAAGTTTAATATTTACTTTTTTTAAAGTTTATATATTATTTGTAAGTTCATCATGTTATAATTATAAGATAAACATATAATAACTATACTTTTTGATATTATTATACTAAATTTATAATGTTATATGTATTAATTATATAATTTTTTATTACTAAGTAAAGAAAACTAAAAGAATATAAAATCTATAAAAAGGATTAAAAAAATAGTATTATGATGTAAGTTTAAAAGTTTAGTCAAAAGAAAAAACTGATATTATTTAGTATAAAAAAACTTGATAAAGTTCTTAGTATAGATATATTTACTTTATATCTTTATTATTATATTATTTAGTTTCCTCTAAGTTTAAAAGAGAAAAAATCTAAGTAGAAATTAGAAAAAGCTTTTAAATAAAAGATTAGAACTAAAAAGAACAAGTCTATCATCTTTGATTCTAATATCTTAAGATTTGAAGAAATAAACTTCTACTTCCTCCAACTTCTTTTTAACTTTCTATTATTCTACTTATATAGTATTTTTACTATATATTTCTTTAGCAATTCTCCTTGTCTAACTTTTTATTTTTTTTACCACTTCTACTCTTTGTTGGTCCCCTTATAATCAGTATATGCAGAAAAATAGTAAGTAATCTTAATACTTTGCTTAGAATCAAACAATCTTCTTAAATTAAAATTATTTGTACTTTCTTTAGAACAATAGTTAGTAGTTGAAGTAGTTAGTAAAAAGTATATGGTAAAACAAGAAGAAGGCCTACTAGTACTTACTCTTTATATTCTCACCATTACCTATCAACTCTCTTCTCTCATATAACAATAATATTATTATAAGTTAACATAATCTTAACCAAATCATCAAACAGCAGCAAGTGTAATTGACAGCAATACAGATGCAGATTCAGGCCCTGATTGCAAAAAAAGTAATGATAGAAGCAAAAGAAATAATAAAGAAATCCAACATAGAATCCAATACAAAGATAGCCAAGCTATATCAAGTGTAGTTCATACTAGAAGTGAAAGTACACAAGATTGGCTTAGAGATGTGTGAACTTGTAGAATTGTTATGGTGCACTTGAACACTAATATTTTTTTTCTTTTATCTATTTTTCTTGATTTAATATTTCTTTTCTTTTAATTTTCTTTTTCTTTTTCTTTTTATTGACAATGAAGAGATACATGACTGCAGTCATATAATATATCACATAATATGAGGTCATAAGTCTAGACTGGGCAAGAATAGACTAGAAGAATAACATTAGGGAGTATGTTAATAGCATATCTACCTCATGGTGTATACATAGTTGTTGTGGCAACCACTAGACATAAAATCCAATAATTACACAAACAAGTAAAGCTCTTAGTAGGCTATTGATGTGAGAATTATAAGAGAACTTGACAAGGAATTCTTGCTGTATTGCTATCCTATTTATATAAGTTATATATGGTCCATGCTACAAATAATTACTCTTGCCCTAATGTCCATGCATTGTCTATGAGTGTACTATGTATACACCATAAGATAGTCATGCAGTTAACATACTCCTTAATGTCATCCATCTAGACTACTCTAGCCTGCTTTAGGCTTTATGACCTCACATCATGTAACATATCAGTGTCACATGCCTCTTTATTGTCATCATCAAATATAATAAAAGATAAGTAAATTCAAAGTAAAGTCCAATATAAAATCCAGAAGAATATATAAATAAATATTACCACTTCACTGTATCATAACTTATATAAATAGGATAGTAATTTAGTAAAGATTTCTTGTTGAGTTCTCTTATGATTCTCACATTGATAGTCTACTGAGAGCTTTGCTGCCTTGTGTGATTATTGGACTTTGTGTCTAGTAGTTGCCATAATAGTAAAACTCAACTATCTTCTAGGACTCTGTATTATGCAAACTCTTATTTCTTTTACTTTACTCTTTATTCATCCTTGACTGAGAGTAGCATGCCCAAAGTCAAGAAGATATATAGCCAGGCCCTAGGCTTAAGGGATATACTAGCTATGCAGGGGAAGCTTAGCTGGTTGTTTGCACAGTAGCCTACTCTTGTATATTAGTTGTATCACCTTTTGTGGATATGGTAGATAGATATTTGGATTCCCTTCTCAGGGATAGTAGCCAGGAATTTGATTAGGGCAGTAGTTAGTAGGGCAGTAGACAGGTAGTTAGTAGACAGTATGAGATTGGGTAAGAAGAATACTAGCTAGCACTTATAGAGAAAAAGTTTTTGGAGAAGACAATATTACTGTTAATCACCAAGGCAGTAAAGAACAGCAATATGGAAGGAATAATAAGAATGGCAGAGGAGTTATATAAGAAAGACCCAGAAAAATTTATTAGAGAATTTAGAGGAGAAAAAGTATTGGGAAATAATATAAAAATTATGGAAATGCAGTTGAAAATAAAAGAGCTAAAGAAAAAAGAAAAACAAGAAAGAGAGAAGGGAAAGAGAGGAGAAATAAGAGAAGAGAAGGATAGATGACAAATGGAGAAGAATTGAGGAGATGAGAATTAGAGAAGAAACAAGAGCTGAGAAAGAGTAGAGATGACAAGAGATGTGGGAAAGAAGAAGAGAGGAGAATAGGCAAAGGGCGATGGAAGAGAGGAAATGTTTTGGTTGTAGAAGATTTGGACTTATTATAGAAATGTGGAGGAAGAGGGATCTGTACAGATGTTCTCAAATAAATTTGAAGTGGTAAAAAATAGAATAATGCAGAGAGGAGAAAGAAGAGGAAGTGGAGTAAGAAAAGATAGAAAAGAAATATTGAGAGAGGAAAGAGCAAAAAAAGAGGTATAAGTATGAAAGACAGAAGTAGAGAAGAAAAAAGAAAAAGGAGAAAAAAAGAAGAAATTGTTGAGAGAGGTTACAGTGAAGATTAGGTTAAAGCAAGAGAGAGAGAAAGAAGGAATTGTGGTAGAGGCATTGTTAGATAGTGGAGCAACAGGGTTAGTAATGAGTGAGGAGTTTGCAAGAAAGCACAGATTCAGGAGAATGAAGTTGGAGAAGCCAGTTTATATATTGGAGAATAGGAGAAGTACAGATAACAAGATGTATAGAGGAATGTGGAAAGAAGTGGAGAACAGGAAAGCAAAGGATGGCAGGATGGCAAAAACAAGAAGTGAAAGAGAAGAAAAAAGATTTTAGGAGACTAACAACAGATGAGGAAATAATAATAGTAAGAATAGTGGAAGAGAAAGAAGAGGAAAGAGACAAAGAAGAAGATTTGATAGAATTGAGAACAGTGGAAGAAATGATTCCAAGATAGTTCCATAAGTATTTGAAGGTGTTTGAGAAGAAAGAGTTAGAGAAGATGCTGACAAGAAAGGTCTGGGATCATACCATAGATCTCAGAGAAGGTTTTATGCTAAAAAAGAGGAAGATATATCCATTGTCAAGGGTAGAGAGAGAGGAGGTCCAAAAGTTTGTGAAGGATCAGTTGAGGAAAAGATATATTAGACTATTGAAGTCACCACAAACATCACTAGTGTTCTTTGTGCCAAGGAAGAATGGAAAGAAGAGGATAGTACAAGATTACAGATACCTAAACAGTTATACAATTAAGAACAATTATTCATTGTCACTGATTTCAGATCTGATAGATAATATTAGGAAGAAGAAGAAGTTTACAAAGATAGATTTAAGGTGGGGTTATAACAATGTAAGGATAAAGAAGGGAGATGAGTAAAAGGCAGCATTCTCAATGCCAGAGGGGTCATTTGAACCCACAGTAATGTTCTTTGATTAACTAACTCACCAGCAATGTTCTAGACGATGATAAATAATTTGCTAAGAGATTTAGTGATGGAAGAAAAGATAGCAGTATTTATTGACTATCACAAATAAGCTACTCATTGGTTGTGATACTTGAACTGAATAGTATTCAAGAGGTTTAGTATAAGGATGTGATGATAATAGATGATGAAAAGTATTAACAAGAATAATTGACATTGTTAAGTCTAAGGTCTAGTCCTCAGATATAGAAATATATATATACAAAAGAGTGATGGTTTGTATACAAGCTGTTGCTATTCCATGATCAAAACTCATACCTGATGGGGGCTGTCATCTGTTATAGCAGCTGGCAGGCTAATTTTAAAGATAACTAATTATATTACTATATTGATATGCTTGTATCTCTATGAATACTTATTGTTATATAATATACTATATATTATTGGAAACAGTTTGATAAGAACTTTTCAACACAAGTTTGATCGTGTGAATCTGTCTGGTCATTCATGAGATATTAACAAATAAAGATTTTACAGTTGCTGATGGCCTGATATCTCAGTTGTTTGTTGTCACTTTTGTACATCCCACATATGTGCAGATAGCCCTTATTTGG
>Ga0157359_1000839_pt1 | contig 11884 bp, 10 predicted proteins | sample AttcapACBM3_FD_111482 | JGI IMG/M metagenome (GOLD analysis project Ga0157359, IMG submission 111482) | Fungus gardens microbial communities from leaf cutter ant in Botucatu, State of São Paulo, Brazil - Atta capiguara ACBM3 | ecosystem: Host-associated > Fungi > Mycelium > Unclassified ...
GGCGGTCAGCGCCAGCTGGCCGGGGGTGTCGCCGCTGCGGGTGCGGAAGTCCTGCAGGGTGGCGTCCAGTGGGGTGAGGGTGACGTCCACCGGCTGGGCGCCCTGGGCGTCGAGGAAGTGCAGGCGACCGCCGACCAGGGCGATGCGCTCGATGTGCACTGGGAAGGGCTGGCTGTCCGTCGTGGCGGTGGGTGCTGGTGCGCTGGCCGGGGCGGGTTCGCTGCGCCAGAGCTGGGCCAGGTTGACCTGGCCGTCCTTGGCGATGCGCAGGTCGACCTGGGGCTGCTCCAGGCGCACGTCGGTCAGGTGCAGGGTGCGCCGCCAGAGGCTGTCCAGCTGCAGATTGGCGTAGAAGCCATCGGCGGCCACGGTGGGGCGCTCCGCCGGACCGATCAGCAGCTTGTCCGCACGTAGCTCCAGGGTGAAGGGGTTGAAGCTCAACGCCTGCAGGCTGGCCGGCTGGGTGAGGCGCTCGCTCAGCGTCTGGTTGAGGTAGTGCAGGGCGACCCGTGGCCCGACCACGAAGCCGAGCAGACTGTAGAGGGCCAGGAGCACGAGCAGGACGAGGCTCGCTTTGACGATTCTGGGCATGCGGGCTTCTAGGACGGCCAAGGTGTGCGGATTATGGCACGGCGCTTCCGGCGACGAGGGCGGTGGACGTCCCAAAAGCGCGGTGGCTGCTAGCGAGTCCGCCAATTGAAGCCGTTTTGCCGCCCCTCTCGGCGCCGCCCGCGACGCGGCCCGTTCCCGTACCTCGGCTACCTGAGTCGACGAGCTGCGACAATGCAGAGGGCGCAGCGCAAGTAGTGGCTGCAACGTATGGAAAAGGCCGGGCCAGACAGATTCTTTTCTGCGGGCACGGCACTAGTACCGCTGCGTTCCTGTCACATTTTGCAACCTCTCCTGGCCGTGGCGGTTTGGCATGGCGTACCGGCCTGGCGCTACGCCGCGAACGAGCCAGGGCGAGGTGTGCCACGGGGTGCGGGTCCAGCGGACACCCCCCATGCGACCGCCAACTCTCGCTACGGATGCCCTCATGTCAGACACCCGCTCCCCGGCTACCGGGACCCGCGCCGAGCCCTCGCGTCGTGCGCGGCATGCCCTGGATGCCCTCAACTTCACCCTGGCCGACGTCCGCGACGGCCTCGGCCCCTACCTCGCCATCTACCTGATCGCCGTGCGCGGCCCGGGAGAGGGCTGGAACGAGGCCACCGCCGGCTTCATCATGACCCTGGCCGGCATCGCCGGGCTGATCGCCCAGACCCCGGCCGGCGCCCTGATCGACCGTACCCGCCACAAGCGCCTCATGGTCGGTCTCGCGGCGTTGCTGGTGACCGTCTGCAGCCTGATGCTGCCCTTCGTCAACAACTTCTACGTGGTGGCCGCGACCCAGTCGCTGGCCCACATCGCCGCCGCCATCTTCGCCCCCGCCCTGGCGGCCATCACCCTCGGCATCGTCGGACCCAAGGCCTTCACCCGGCACATTGGCCGCAACGAGGGCTTCAACCACGCCGGCAATGCCGTCTCGGCGGCGCTGGCCGGCGGCCTGGCCTATTTCTTCGGGCCCACCGTGGTGTTCTGGCTGATGGCGGGGCTGGCGGCGGCGTCCATCGTCGCCATCGTCCGCGTGCCCCAGGACGAAATCGACGATGACCTGGCCCAGGGCCTGAGCGACGACGACGGCGCCCGCGACGCCAAGCCGGTGTCGGCCTGGCAGGCGCTGCTGGCCAATCGCAAGCTGCAACTGCTGGCGCTGCTGGCCGCCATCTTCCACCTGGCCAATGCCGCCATGCTGACCTCGGTCGGCCAGCAACTGACCCATATCGTCGGCAAGGACAGCGCCACCTCGCTGGTGGCCGTCTGCATCGTCGCCGCCCAGTGCGTGATGGTGCCGGTAGCCATCCTGGTGGGGCGCAAGGCCGATGTCTTCGGCCGCAAGCCGATCTTCCTCTTCGCCTTCGCCGTGCTGGCGATCCGCGGGGTGCTCTACACCCTTTCCGACAGCCCCTACTACCTGGTGGCGGTGCAGCTGCTCGATGGCATCGGCGCCGGTATCTATGGTGCCCTGATGCCGGTGATCGTCGCCGACCTCACCCGCGGCAGCGGGCGCTTCAACGTCAGCCAGGGCGCCATCGCCACCGCCCAGGGGCTGGGGGCGGCGATCAGCGCCACCATCGCCGGGGTGATCATCGTCCAGTTCGGCTACGCGGCGGCCTTCAGCACCCTGGCGGCCATCGCCGGGGTGGGCTTCGTGCTCTATCTGCTGCTGATGCCGGAAACCCGGGATACCCAGGCCACGTCCGGCGTGGACCGGTCGACCGGCTCCATGGTAGGAGGCTGAAAGGATGCGTCCGGATGGTTTTCTCGCCTTCGCCCATATCGGCGATCTGCACCTGATCACCGCCGAGGCGGACAACGCCCGCGATCTGCAGGCCATCCTGCAGCGGCTGCGCGAGCGGCAGGAGCTGGACTTCGTCTTTCTGCCCGGCGACAACGCCGACAACGGCACACCCGAGCAGTACCGCCTGCTGCGCCAGTGGCTGAGCGATTTTCCGCTGCCGGTCGAGGTGATCACCGGCGATCACGACATGGAAGGTGGCGATCTCGGGCCCTTCTACGCCGAGTTGCAGGTGCCGCGGCTGCCCTACGCCAAGGACGTGGGCGGCGTGCGCTGTCTGTTCCTGGATATGTGTGGCCCAGGCACGGGTGGGCCGGATTTCCGGCTCGGCGCCGAGCAGTTGCAGTGGCTGGAGCGCGAGTTGCTGGAGGCGACCCGTCTGGAGCGGCGTTGCGTGGTGTTCATGCACAGCTATCCGGCGGATCTGCAGGGCCCCGGCGAGGCCGAACGGGTGGCGCGGCTGCTCCACGAAGGCCCGGTGCGGCTGGTGGAGATCGGTCACACCCACTACAACGAATTGGCCCATGACGGCGGCGTGCTCTATGCGGCCTGTAGATCCACCGGCCAGATCGAGGAGGGCGAGGTGGGCTTCGCCCTGGTCGCCGTCGATGGCCAGGCGGTGAGTTGGCGCTTTCGCGAGTTGCGCAAGGACTGGCCTTGGGTGCAGATTACCGCGCCCGGCGATGCCCGGCTGAATGGAATGGCGCTGGCCGGGGCCAGCGAATGTCGCGTCCTGGTGCTGGCCGAGGCCGAACTCACGGCGTGCGAGTGGCAGTGCGACGAGGGGCCGTGGTGGTCGTTGCAGCCACTGGGTCAGGGGCGCTATCGCGGCGACCGTCCCGTGCCGGCGGGTACCCGCCGTCTGCAGGTGCGGGTCCGGGATGCGCGGGGAGGCGAGGATCGCGATCAGATCGAGTTGACCGGACTGCAGCGACCGCTCGCCACGCCGGCCGACTGGGGCTCGGATCGCACCAGCCTGGGTGAGTGGCAGGCCAAGGGCGTGCTGGGTACCCAACTGGGGCCCAATCGCAATGGGCGCAAATGGTGAGGTCGGCCAGGCCGGTCTCGCGAATCGATTAGAAGGAACAGCGCTTTCATGGGGTCCATCATCACCACTCCCCACGTCCTGACGTGGGTCATCGCCGGCCTGGCCACCCTCGGGGTGGTCACCCGGCCCTTCGGCTTGCCGGAGGCGTTGTTCGCGGTAACCGGTGCCGTGCTGCTGGCGATCTTCGGCCTGCTGCCACTCGATGGCGTCTGGCATGGCGTCGCCAAGGGCACCGACGTCTATCTGTTCCTCATCGGCATGATGCTGCTGGCCGAGATCGCCCGGAAGGAAGGGCTGTTCGACTGGGTGGCCGGCCATGCCGTGCACGCCGCCAAGGGCTCGGCGTTGCGGCTGTTCGCGCTGGTCTATGGCGTCGGCATCCTGGTCACGGTGTTCCTTTCCAACGACGCCTGCGCGGTGGTGCTGACCCCGGCGGTCTATTACGCCACCCGCGCCGCCCAGGTGAAGAATCCACTGCCCTATCTGTTCTCCTGCGCCTTCATCGCCAACGCGGCGAGCTTCGTGCTGCCGATCTCCAACCCGGCCAACCTGGTGGTCTTCGCCGAGCACATGCCCGAACTGGGGCGCTGGCTGGCGCTATTCACGGTGCCGTCGATCCTGGCCATCGCCGCGACCTTCCTCGCCCTCTGGGCGACCCAGGCCAAGGTCCTGCGCGCCGAGCGGCTGTCGGAGGGGGGCGCGGTGGACGCCCTGCCCACCACCGGACGCATCGCCGGCCTTGGCCTGATCCTGACCATCCTGGTGCTGCTCGGCGCCTCGGCGCTGGATCTGGAACTGGGCCTGCCGACCTTCCTCGCCGGCTTCGCCACCTTCCTGGTGGTGGTGGCCTGCAAGCGCGGCGGCGGCCTGGAGCTGCTCAAGCACATCTCCTGGAGCGTGCTGCCGCTGGTGGCCGGGCTGTTCGTGCTGGTGGAAGCCCTGGAGACCACAGGCGTGTTGCAGGCACTGGCCAATCAACTCCAGGCCGCCGCCCAGGCGACCCCCGAGCGCGCTGCCTGGGGTGCCGGCCTGCTGGTGGCCTTCGGCAGCAACCTGGTCAACAACCTGCCGGCCGGTCTGCTGGCCGGGGCCGCGGTGCAGACCGCCCACGTCTCCGAAAAGATCGCCGGGGCGGTGCTGATCGGCATCGACCTGGGCCCCAACCTGTCCATTACCGGCTCCCTGGCGACCCTGCTGTGGCTGGCCGCACTGCGCCGTGAAGGACTGTCGGTGAGCTTCTGGCAATTCCTCAAGCTGGGCGCCGTGGTGATGATTCCGGCGCTGCTGCTGGCGCTGGCTGCGCTGATCCATCTCTGACGGACGGTCCCCAGGCGTAGCGGCTTTGCCCCTGCGCCTGGGGCACTATCAGGATTCGTCCGCTGCGGAGCATCGCCCATGGTCATCGCTCGCTACACCGGCTGCGCCCAGGCCCTGCACTGGCTGACCGTCGCCCTGCTGTGCCTGCTGTTGCCCTTCGTCTGGGTGGCGGAAAACTTTCCGCCCGGGCCGGTGCGCACCCTCTGGTACCTGCTGCACGAGTCCACCGGGATCTCGGTCTTCCTGCTGATGCTGATCCGCCTGACCTGGCGCTGGCGGCATCCGGCGCCGCCGGCCCATCCCCGAGACGGTCGTCTGCTGCGGCTGCTGGCGGGGCTCAACCACGGCCTGCTCTATGCGGTGCTGCTGATGATGCCGGTGACCGGCTACCTGATGGCCGGCCAGGGGCAGCCGGTGCCGGTGTTCGGGTCGTTTTCCCTGCCCGGTTTTCCCCGCCACGAAGCCCTGGGCATCCTCGCCAATCGTATCCACGTGGCCGGCCAGTTCGCCCTCTATGGGCTGGTGATCCTGCACGTGGCGGCGGTGGTCTGGCATGTGGCGATCCGCCGGGACGGGACGTTGGAACGGATGCTGCCGGAGCAACGGCCGTGAGTCCGCCTGGCGCAACGGCACGCAGGCTGAGCAGCACCCTGGAAAAATCCGACTAGGCTTACGGAAGGGGAGGGCGAAGGCCCTCTGCTCCGCGACTTCCGGCATAACCAGAACAAGGCCCGACCGCCCATGCCCGCACGCTTCGTCCGTCCGCTGCTGTGTTCCGCTACCTGTCTGCTGACTCCCCTGGCACTCGCCCTGGACGCCCCCGGCGCACCCGGTGCCGCCCCCTTCTGGTCCTACTCCGGCAAGACCGGCATCGGCACCAGCTACGAGGCCTATCGCGAGGGCGCCTACAGCGACCAGGCCAGCACCGGGCGCGTCTCGCGGGTGTGGTTCTCCCTGGCCCAGGGCGTGGTCACCGAGACCATGCACGGCCTGATCCACCAGGCGCAACTGCGCGAGATGCAACTGGTGATCCAGGGCCCCGACTTCACCCATTTGGAACGCGAGGATACCGACAGCCGTATCGAGTACCTGGCCACCGACGCCGCCGGCCGGCCCACCTCCCTGGCCTACCGGATCGTCAACCGCGACCGTCAGGGCCGCTACGAGATCGAGAAGCACGTCTTCACCGACCCGGACCAGGACACCCTGGTCATGCGCGTCATCTTTCGCAGCCAGGACCCGCGCATCCAGCCCTATCTCCATGTCGATCCGGCGCTGGCCAACAGCGGCAGCCACGACCGCGCCGCGGTGAAGGGCGCGGTGCTCTACGCCAGCGAAGGCGAGCACGCCCTGGTGGTCAAGGCCAGCCAGCCCTTGCAGACGCCCACCGTGGGCTTCGTCGGCGCCTCCGACGGCCTCGACGACCTGCGCCGCCACGGCAAGCTGACCCAGCTCTACAGCAGCACCGGCGACCAGGCCGGCAACGTCGCCCTGCTGGCCAAGCTGCCGCTCACCGGCGCCGAGACCACCCTGGACGTGGTGGTGGGCTTCGGCGCCAATCCGCGCCAGGCCGAGGCGGCGGCGGATGCCACCCTGGCCCGCGGTTATCAAAAGGTGCTGGCCCACTACAACGGCGAGGGCGACGCCATCGGCTGGCAGGACTACCTGGCCGGCCTCGACCAGCTGCCGCGGCTGCAGGCCCAGGCGGGTGATGGCGGCAAGCTGGTCAATGCCAGCGCCCTGGTGCTCAAGGCCCAGGAAGACAAGACCCACGCCGGTGCCCTGATCGCCTCGCTGTCCAATCCCTGGGGCGAAACGGTGCCGGCGACCAAGGGCACCACTGGCTACAAGGCGGTCTGGCCGCGGGATTTCTACCAGTGCGCCATGGCCCTGCTGGCGCTGGGCGACCGGCAGACGCCCAAGGTCGCCTTCAGCTATCTCAAGCAGGTGCAGGTGGACGCCAACACCGCGCGCAAGCCGGCCGACAGCTCGGCCTTCATCCACCAGCAGAAGCAGGGCGACGAGGTCCGCGCACCGGGCGCCACCGGCTGGTTCCTGCAGAAGACCCACGTCGACGGCACCATCGAATGGGTCGGGGTGCAACTGGACCAGACCGCCATGCCGATCATGCTCGGTTATCGCCTCTGGCAGGGCGGCCTGTTGGGCGACGCCGAGATCGACCGCTGGTACCGCGACATGCTCAAGCCCGCAGCGGATTTCCTCGCCCGTGACAGCCAGGTCAACCTGGGTTGGAACACCTGGCAGGTCAAGCCGCCGCAGACCCAGCAAGAGCGTTGGGAAGAGCAGTGGGGCTATTCGCCGTCCACCACCGCGGCGGTGATCGCCGGGCTCGCCACCGCCAGCGAACTGGCGCGCCACGCCGGCGACGAGGCCAATGCCAGCCGCTACCGCGACACCGCGCGGCGCTATTCGAGCCAGGTGGAACGGACCATGGCCACCACCCAGGGCAGCCTGGGCGCCGGCACCTACTACCTGCGCATCACCCAGAACGAAGACCCGAACGACAAGGGCACGCTGGTGGACAACAACAGCCGCCCCGGCCTGCCGGAAGACCAGGTGCTGGACGCCGGCTTCCTCGAACTGGTGCGCTACGGTGTGCGTCCCGCCAGCGATCCGCTGGTGCAGCAGAGTCTGGCGGTGCTGGACGACGAGGGGCTGCCAGAGAATCTGCGGGTCAAGTACAGCTTCCAGTACCCCGGCGTCAGCGGCACCTTCCCCGGTTGGCGGCGCTACGGCAACGACGGCTATGGCGAGAGCGAGACCTCCGGCATCAACTTCCCGGCCACCGAGCAGCCGGTACCCAACTCTGGCCTGCGGGGGCGGGTCTGGCCGATCTTCACCGGTGAACGCGGCCACTACGAGCTGGCGCGCCTGGTCCTGCAGGGCAAGCCGGATGCGGTGGAACTGACCAAGCTGCGCGACACCTACGTCCGCGGCCTGGAGCTGTTCGCCAACGCCGGCCTGATGCTGCCCGAGCAGGTCTGGGACGGCGTGGGCGACAACCAGCGCCACGGCTACACCAAGGGGCAGGGTACCGATTCGGCGACGCCGCTGGCCTGGTCCCATGCCGAATACGTCAAGCTCTTGCGCTCGATGGCGGACGGCCAGGTGTGGGATCACTACCCGGTGGTGGCGCGGGCCTTGGCGCCCTGAGATAAGCCTGAACGCAAGAGCTATCCTGGTGGCCAATGCTGCCTTTTCGGCAGCGAGTGCAGCCGAAAAGGCAGCATCGAGGCCGTGGAGGCTGGGCTACGAGGACCTGTTCTGTCTGGTCCTGCCGATCATCGCCGCGCTGTTCAATCATTGCGGCTTCGAGCTACCAGTGCTGGTGCTCGCCTGCCTGCCGTCGATGCTCAGCTACCGCTGGATAGAGCGTCCGCTGATGCACCTGGGAAGGGCGCCCCGGTGCCAGAGCCTGTTCAAAATCTCGCGAGCTAGAGCCAAACAAGGCGCAACGACCAACGGGAGTAACAGCCAACGGCTGGCCCGTAGGGTGAGCGCCAGCGAATCGAATGGCTGAGGATGCGGATCGGACCCGCGCTCGGGTTTACGAGTGGTAAATGAGCATTGCGACGGGGCCGCCCAGGCCGGGCTGGCGACCCAGGCCTTTTTCAACGCGGTTTGGCCGACGCGCAGCAGATTTTGAACAGGCTCTCAGCAAGCGCCGGCGCTGCCGCCCCGGGGTACTCCAGCAGAAAGGCCAGCCCCTGGGCGCAGGAGGCCTCCACCTTGAGCGTCAGCAGCTCGTCCGCGCGGGTGCGGCCATGGCCCAGGGCGGCGATGGGCAGGCCGGCGCGGGCGGCGGCCTGGGCGAAGCGAAAGCCGGAATAGACCATCAGCGACGAACCCACCACCAGCAGCGCATCGGCGCGGCCCAGGTGGGCGAAGGCGCGTTCCACCCGGGTGCCGGGCACGTGCTCGCCGAAGAACACCACGTCCGGCTTGAGCAGGGCGCCGCAGCGCGGGCAGTCGGGCACCTGGAAGCTCAGGAAATCCACGCCTTCCAGATCGGCGTCGCCATCCGGGGCGGTCGCCGCGTCCAGCTGCAACCAGTCGCCATTGAGCTCGCCCAGCCACTGCTGGAATTCCTGGCGCGGCAGACGCAGCTCGCAGCCCAGGCAGCGGATCTGGTCGAGGCGGCCATGCAGGTCGATCACCGCCTCGCTGCCGGCGGCCTGGTGCAGGCGGTCGACGTTCTGGGTCAGCAGCAGCTCCACCTGGCCACGTCTTTCCAGGGCAGCCAGGGCCTGGTGGGTGGCGTTGGGGCGGGCCTGGCAGAAACGCGGCCAGCCGATCAGGCTGCGCGCCCAGTAGCGGCGGCGCAAGAGTTCGTCGCCGACGAAGGCCTGCAGGGTGACCGGTTGCGGGCGCTTCCAGGCGCCTTCGCGGTCGCGGTAGTCGGGAATGCCGGAATCGGTGCTGCAACCGGCGCCGGTGAGCAGGAAGATCCGCTCGTGCCGGGCGATGAAGGACTGGAGCTCAGGCAGGGACATCGGGCACCTGGGGTGGCGGGCGATACCCCCAGCTTGGAAAGGCTCAGGGCGCGAGGCAAGCCGCAGCTGACGAACGTCCCGTCCTCTAGTACACCGGCACGTAGATGTAGATCTGCGAATCCTGCGCATCCACCCCGGTGAAGGCCTCGGTGTAGTGCTCGAAGCAGGCGCCCGGACGGGGTTGCAGGCCGCGGGCGGGGAGCAGTTCGGCGAACAGCCGGCCCAGGCTCTTGGCCACGCTGGGCGCGGTGCCCAGGTGCACGTAGCGGGCGTAGCGCCCTTCCGGCAGCTCCTGGCGCACCATGCCGGCGGGCAGGGGGGCGCCCGGCGCGGTGGCCACGGCGGCCAGGTAGTGCATGGCGCCGGCCTGGCGCCAGCTCAGGCCATACCACTCGGCCGCGCCTTCGCGGCCGGTGATTTCCCCGGCGCGGTCGGCGAAGCGCCGCCAGAGGGCGGCGATGTCTTCGCCCTGGCCGGGCTCGAACAGCAGGCCGGTGACTTCCAGGGCGGGATGGTCGACGATTTCCAGCGACATGGGACAGACTCTCTCAAGGGTGTGGTCGATGGCTGCCACCTTACGCGAGCGGGCGTCGGTGGTCAGCCGGGTTGGACGCCAGCCATACGGTGCGGACCTAGCCGTAACGCTTGAACGCCTCGATGGCCAGGCCGTTGCCGATGTTGCCGAAGCGGTCGCCGTCGACGATGCGGGCGCCGGGGAAGCGCTTGGCCAGGGCCTGGCGCAGCGCCGGGATACCGCTGGAGCCGCCGGTGAAGAACAGGCTGTCGACCCGGGCCGGCGCGAGGTCGGCGCGGATCAGCAGGTCGTCCACGCCGCGGCTCAGGCGTTCCAGTTGCAAGGCGATGGCGGCGTCGAACAGCGGGCGCTCCAGCTCGGCGGCCAGACCGGTCTCGATGCGGTCCAGACGCAGGGTGCGGCGCCAGTCGTCGGTGAGGGCGATCTTGGCGTCTTCCACCTGGATCGCCAGCCAGTGGCCGGCGCGCTGTTCGATCAACTTGAACAGGCGATCCATGCAGCGACTGTCCTGGGCGTCGTATCTCATGTCGCGCAGGGCCAGCACGCTCTTCTTGGTGTAGACGGCGTTGATGGTGTGCCAGGTCGCCAGGTTGATGTAGTGGCTGGTGGGCATGGTAGCGCCGCTCTTCATGGCGCTGCCGTAGCCCAGCAGCGGCATCACCCCTTCCAGGCTCAGCTGGCGGTCGAAGTCGGTACCGCCCACATGGACGCCGCCGGTGGCGAGGATGTCGCCGGCGCGGTCGGCCAGGGCGCGGCGTTCGGGTGCCAGGCGCACCAGGGAGAAGTCGGAGGTGCCGCCGCCGATGTCGACGATCAGCACCAGTTCCTCATGCTCGATGCTGCGCTCGTAGTCGAAGGCGGCGGCGAGGGGTTCGAACTGGAAGGAGATGTCGCGGAAGCCCACCTGGCGCGCCACGGCGGCCAGGGTGTCCTCGGCCTCCTGGTCGGCGACCGGGTCGTCGTCGACGAAGTGTACCGGCCGGCCCAGCACCACGGCGTCGAAGGGCCGGTCGGCCTGCTGTTCGGCGCGCTGCTTGAGGGTGCCGAGGAACAGCCCGAGCACCTCGGTGAAGGGCAGGGCGCTGCCGAGGATGCTGGTCTCGCCCTTGAGCAAGCTGGAGCCGAGCAGGCTCTTGAGCGATCTCAGCAGGCGACCTTCGTAGCCTTCCAGGTATTCGTGCAGCGCCTGGCGGCCATAGGCCGGACGGCGTTCTTCGGCGTTGAAGAAGATCACCGAGGGCAGGGTGGCCTTGCCGTCTTCGAGGGGCAGCAAGACGTCGCCCGCGGGCCGCAGCCAGCCAGCGGTGGAGTTGGAGGTACCGAAGTCGAGGCCCAGGGCGCGGGCGGGTTGAGCAGCAGACATGTCAGGATCCGTAACGCGAGCAGCCGCGCAGTTTAGCCGAGACGCGCGACCAGGCGAACCCTAGCCAGATGCCAGCAGAGATGGACGTCGGCAGAGCGGCGCCGCTAGCCCTTGTGCTGTTCGTTACGGCGCTCGTCCAGGGTGCAGACGTCATCCCGACAACGCCGCCCCCCGTCGGGATGGGGAATCCAGGCCAGCCCCGGCCGCAGCTGCAGGAACAGCCGGTAGCCCAGCTCCAGCACAGGGCGCAGGGGGCGCCAGGCCAGTGGCCGTGCCCAGCGCCCGAGACCGGCGCTGTGCCAGCTCCAGTAGGTGGCGTCCAGGCCGCGAAACCAGTGGCCATCGGCATCGCGCGCGTGCAGCAGATCGAGCATGGCCTGGCGCGGTGGGGCATCGGCGGGGGCCTGGTAGGCCGGTGCGGTCAGGTCGACCAGGTGCAGGCGACTGGGATCGGCATGGCGCCGCAGCCAGGCGATCTCGCGGGCGCACAGCGGACAGGCGCCGTCGTGATAGAGGGTGAGGGGCAGGCGGGGAGCGTGCATCGTGAGCTTTCCTCGAGGTCTTGCCTATCTGGACCGGCGGCCGAGGCCCCCGTTGCGCTTTCCGCCGAACGGTAAGCGCAACGCTGGCTCGCGGCGAGTCGGAATCAGGGTAGCCGCAAGGCGCTGTCCGTCATCAACGAGCGAGGTCGCTATGGATCTGGGAATCA
>Ga0157359_1000841_pt1 | contig 11881 bp, 11 predicted proteins | sample AttcapACBM3_FD_111482 | JGI IMG/M metagenome (GOLD analysis project Ga0157359, IMG submission 111482) | Fungus gardens microbial communities from leaf cutter ant in Botucatu, State of São Paulo, Brazil - Atta capiguara ACBM3 | ecosystem: Host-associated > Fungi > Mycelium > Unclassified ...
CAAGATTTCTGGGGGTAAGCAGTCTCCAATTCAGCTCTCCATCTGCTGAGCATCCGTAGGAATGTCTGGCATCAGATGTTGCGACGGGTGAGTTACCGCTTCTCATGCTTGAAAGGAATATCGCTTTGCTGACGACTGCTTTCCAAACAGCCCGTGCTTGAAGTAGCTGACTTTACTCTTCATACCTTCCTCCGTCTGCCCCGAAAATTCCAATTGAATACTCTACCCTTCAACCTCCTGGGCCTGCTCAAACTTCACACTGCTTTTCTCATCTCAGCATTGGTACACCTCGCTGGTGAGTACATGATGCAGGGATACTTTGGCTTTGGAGCATCCAAGTTCTTCACCCTTCAACCTTGGGCAATCACTTTGGAGGTCCTTATTGGATATCTGATTACCGGGTTGGGTCGAATCAACGGTAACGTTAAAGCCCAAGAGCTGGGCGTGACATGGAGGATGATCGGTTACATATGGGTAGTTTCCTGGTTTGTTGCAATTGGGCATCTGATGCAGCAGCCTATGGTTGATGCAGGCGTATTCGTGGGTCTCGAACATTCGGAGCTGACAAGGTTGGTAGATGGTTAGCTCTGGAAGCCATCTGAGCCAAGTGCTTCAAGCAAAGTCTTCAAATTATAGGCTAAGTAGTCTATGAAGAAGATAGTATAGATTTTGGGTCAAAGCCAGTAATTTCAAAGATGGTGGATAGGTTTTATGAATGTGCTTCTTATCGTAGAATTTGGACTGCAAGTGATTTGATTCCTTTTGATTATTATCTTTTCTTTCTTGATTTATTCATCGGTTTACTACTTGTTTTGGAGCGCAGATCATAAACGTGGCTCAGTAAGATTCATTGTATATGCTATTGCTGGTTAACTTGTTCACTAATACTAGTTTTGTCCTCGCAGATTTTATCTGACCAACCATAAAATGTTGTAGTAAGTAAAACACTTGAGTAGAGTCTATAAGAGAACTTGACAAGGAGTTCTTAGAACTACTATATATTACAAGGTGGTTTGTGTATTAGTGTGACATGTCATATAACAATTTAACATTTCTTTTTATAAGTCTGAACTCCTATTAAGAAAAGAGAAAATAAACTTTGCTTCTTTCTCTTTTACCACCATCTTGTATGGTAGCACCCAACAGAGAACTAGCAAATACATTGTTCCCTTTCATTATAAATCCTCAAAGCAGTTTACAAGAAATGACTAATGCAAATAACCAACAAATGGACATAGAAGTCAACTCTCCTAGAGGTCAGTCAATGTTGGCTAACTCTAACAGTTCTAGAGAGTCGTCAATACACTCCAACACTTTATCCATGGTATATGCTGATAGAGTTCAAGTATTAGCCAACTGCCCAACATAAGCTGAACAAGTAGAAAACTCAGAACTTCAAAGCTCTGGTCCTACTCTTTTCTATGCAACAGTAAGGGAAGAAACAAATGATACTAACATGGTGCCAGTAGTCGAGGCAATTGATCCTCATGTTGTCAACATGTGTACTCCTCAAAAATAGGTAGTACCAGCTATTATTAATAACACATGCACATCACAAGGCATTGAACCTTCTGTCATTCCATATTTAGCAAATCAACCTATAAACCTACAATTGTGGGATGGCAGTTTTTGTTCCATTTTTCTTTTTGGAATGAATGAATTTTTAGAAGATGATGCAAAAAACATTACATGCTCTCTCTACAAATTGGTATCATTTATCAGACAAAGAAAACTGGAAGACAAGATTGCTAATGATATCCCTTAGATTTCCAAATTTGGCTTTGTAGTATAGGAATTCCTGTCCACAATCTATGAAGCAGACTGGAACAAACTAACAGCTAACAAAAATAACAGATCTTTCAGACAATGCATTTTGGCATAGTTCAACAAGTTCCCCTAAGTAACATTTCTTCTAAGAAACAAACTAAGGGAAAGCAAGTGGATATTTTAAGAATTCCTTCTTTTATTCCACACAAATCTAGTAAAAGTATCTTAGAGAAGTCCAAATTCTTCAAGAGAATTGAACTCTTTGTTGAATATCAAATCATATATGAAAGCATCTATGAGTAATATAAATGACATTATCAAAATAAGAAATACCTTTTTGAAACTCACTCCAAGCAAAGTTTTGGAAATTTATAATGTTATGTCCAATTTGAACTAGAAAAGTAAACCCAAGATGAATATGACTACTAAAGGACCATTTAGGAAAAAAAAATTATAATTCCTATGAATTTGAACAATGTGGATAGAATCATGGCACAATCCAATGTATACATATCAAACATTACTCACTCACTGATTTTATTTATTCCAACAATAGAGGAATCATTACAACAAACAAAGTAGCATCCACTTCAGATATAAAGACCATTGAAAAATATATATATTCTACTTCATTGAAGATACTAATCTTTCTATTACTGTAAACATCATAGAAACAGTAATTAAAAGTACTCACATATTTGAAAACACCATTCTTGCATCATATTTCCAGATTATTAAAGCTTTTCCCAAATCTAACATGGCTATGATTTGAATTGATATTTGGGACTTCCAAAGTGGTTCCAAAGCAAAAAATCTCATTAATAAAAGCTTTAACATTGGACATCACATTGTGACTATTTGAGGAACAAATATGAACTCAAGATATTTCCCAATACAAGAATTGTTAGAAATGAAGGCACACAACTTTTGTATACTGTGCTCATGGATCTAAATGTGTTAAATGTAACAGACTCCATAAAGTCAAACACCATAAAGAGATAGTATAGTGTTGTAAGGCAAATTTAAAAACTAATCTTTCTAGACTTGAGACTAAGAAAAGCAAATTGTGTCCTCATACTTTTAAGTATATTAATTGCAAAGGAAAATACCAAGTGGATAGTAACATATGCCCTTTTTAAAGACATCATTTCAACAAAGAGTGGCATTATAAGAAGTATCAAGAGCTTCATGAAGAAAGAAGCAAATCAATTTGCTTAGTTATGAGTAGGGTAAGTTAATTATTTTAAAAAATTTAAAAATATTTTCTTAGAATGTTCAAAAGAATTATCTTCTTACTAATATCATCTTTCAGAAACCTCCATGGTCTATTATCTAGACTATTCTAAGCTTGGCATCTAAAGAAGGCAAAGAAATTGTAGGTGCTTCTAATCACCCTTTATGGATTATATTTGTAAGACAGCCAGTCTATGGTGATAAATATTCAAGGGTTCTCACCTATACCAATTCAAGGATCATCTATTTACAATTTTCTCTCAGAAAAGATCTTATTAACCATAGGAATATCAATCTCATTTTTCTTCAATAGTGGTATCATTTATTTTGCTATTAATGTTTATTTAGATAATTAACAAATAACCTTAAAGTATTTCAAGAATACAGAAGTAAATTTGAATAATATTCTCATTATGACTGGGAACTTTAACATTGGAGATAACAACTAGGATCTAGTGTATCTTTACCACTCAGTATATGCTGACATCCTTAGAGAGATTACTGTTCCTTTCAATCTAGAGCTGCTATGTCTATCACACAAGTTCTGATAAGATATACAGACAACTTTAGAGATTCTAACTTAGTTATCAATTTAATGTTTCTTCAGATGAATTTAGAAGAATTCAATACTTACACAATCTTACTGGACTTACAAAGTCCTTCCAACTATGCTCCTTTATCAGTCAATATTATTATTAGAAAATTTTTTATTCAAGACAAAAGACAAATAATTATCAAGAATAGTGAAGAAGAAGAAGTATTTGTCAATAAGCTTAAAAGCAGAGTGGGATGCATCAACATGACCAATATCCAAGACTGTGAATTGCTAGAAAGAATTTTCCAAGAATTTGTGTTAATCACAGATGAACTTTGGATTAAGTATTCAAAATGCATCAATATTACTAAACACTCTAGAACATGGTAGAATAAAGAGTGTAGCAGTTATTTGTCTGTGTATCATATCTCCAGATCAAGATTAGACTGGAGTAAATTCAAGAGCATGGTTAAAAAAACCAAAAGAATCTTCTTCAATAAAAAAATCCAAGAAATTGCAACAAAAAACAAGAGGTCATGGAATCTCATGAATTAGGTCAAAAAACAAAAGCTACCAGCCACAGAAGCCATCAAATTCAACAGGCACCTATGCATTGAACTCAGTCATCTTTGGCAAGCCCTTCATCTTACATTCAACTCAGCTCAAGATCAATACATTAACTTTTGACTACTTAATGAAATCACTTCATGATCTCAATCTGAGTGGCTGCCCTTTTCTAAAGCTGAGATTACTGATACTATTAAAAAATGCAGTAGTTTGTCTACTTTAGGACCTGACCATATCTTTTTGAATCATCTCAAGATTTTGGTAAATAACTCTAGATGTATTACAAATTTTGTTAACATAGCCAATTTATATATCAATCTCAGCCACTGGCTATTGCATTTTAAGAAATTGATATTGATCATCATTTCCAAACCAAATAAACCAGTATACAACTCTCCCAAAGTGTTTCATCCTATTGTTCTTCTTAATATGCTAGAAAAACTTATAGAGAAAGCCATTGGTAAAAGACTACATATTTATTCTATCACCTCAAATTTTGTTCACCTAAACCAATTAGAAGGTATCAAACAAGTCTGCTCTTGATGCTAGGATATATTTTACTTATCTAATACATGTAGGATGGATAAAAGATCTACATACAAGCATGCTAACTTTTGGCATAGCACAGTTCTTTCTATCACTCAATCACCAACTTCTGTTGATATTGAATAAAGCTGGTTTTGATCCAAGAATCTTCACTTTCTTTTCTAATTATTTAATTAATAGACAAACCTAATATGTTTAGAGTAATTTTGTCTCTTTTTTTTTCAGGACAGATGTAGGTATGGGACAAGGTTCAGCTTTTTCCCTATTCTATCAGTACTATATATTGCCCCTATCTTTTATATTTTTGAGAAAAAAATAATAGTCTTTTATCTCCTATTTTTATTTTCACTCTTTCTTTTGTTGACAATAATCTTTTTATTTACCAGGAAAAAAGTTATGAAAAATCAAATGCAAACCTATTTTGTAGTTATAACATTATTTCTTCTCTTTTTGAACAATTTGGTCTTATGATTGAATACAACAAATCTGAAGTCTTCTACTTTTCCAGAGTGATAAAGAATTATAAACTCTCTTCTTTGGACCTTAGACCTTTAGAAGGATATTTTTTGCAACCCAAAGACAATTAGAGATACTTAGGATTTATTTTTGATATAAAATCAACTTTCTATCAACAAATTTATTTCTATGCCAACAAAGTCCTGTCTATTATTTAGAGTATGAAAATATTGGGGAATTCCACTAAAAAGCTGTTGCCTATGCATAAATGACTACTTTATAGAACATAAATCATGTCCATCATACTCTATGGCTTCTAGCTATGGTACTACAGAAGAGCACCTCTCTTCCACCATCTTCAAGAATTAAAGAAAGTGCAATAAAGAGCTATACCATGGATTACTGATGCTTTTTGTACTTCACCTTGGAAATTGAAGTATTAACAGGTTTAATCCCTATTCACCTTTATCATTCAAAGAAGGCCAAACCTCATCAATATTAATGGCTCTTCTCACACAAAGACAACATTCAAAATTAAAAGTTCAATAGTGAACTCTAAAAATTGTCTAAACAAAGTTTTCTCTTTCTTTAACAAACTTCACAAAGAATTCTCTCTAGGTTTTTGCTTAGTAGATACATTCCCTGATCATTTTATTTTCAATATAGTAAATCACAAGGATATGAAAGCCAAGATCACTCACTGAAAGAAACTTGATAAAATCTTTGATAATTCCATTTTAAATCTAAATATTGTTATAGTTATAGCTGATATCAGTATCAAGAATAATATTACTACTTCAATTTTGCACATATATAATGGTCAAGATATTGTTGTAAAAACAATTTATCATACCATGAATGTTACATTCACTGAAGCAAAACTTTTTGCTATTAGATGCAGAATTAATTAAGCTATTCAAGTTCCAAACATTAAACAAATCATCATCATTATAAATGCCATTCTAGTTGTAAGATGTATTTTTGATTCATTCACTTATTCTTATCAACTATACTCCATCACTATATTTCAAGACCTTAGAGCCTTTTTTAACAAGAACTCTAATTATTTTATTTTGTTTTGGAATTGCTCTGGCAGTGATAAATAGCCTCCTCATTTGGCAGTTGACAAAGAGACTAAACAGCTCAAGACAAATCCTATTTTTCTATGAAAATCTTCCTGGGAATTTAGCAAAAAAGAAGAACTGGCAAATGACTTTTCAAGTATCAGATTATAAGGAAAAGAACTTTCTAGACTTGAATGATGATGAAAACTTACCTATTAGGCCCACTTACTCTAAGAGAGGCACTTGGTTTAAATACTTTGGATATTATGTGTATGCACTGTCAGAGCTATCACAAATTACACTCTAATTGGCAAATATCATCTTAGGTTTTTTCCTAAGGAATCCTTTGCTTGTCCATGTGGAGACTATCCAATCAAAACTAGAAATCATATTTTGTATAACTGTAGATATTATAAGAAGTATTGGAATCCTAAAAGAGATTCATTGAAAGACATTATCATATTTCTTGAGTTCAATCCAAGAGTGTTTTTCTTCCATGAAGGCATCACTTAACAGTAGTTTTACTGATATTCTCTTATGTTAGTAACATTATTATCTATCTTTTCTTTTTTTCTTTTTTTTCTTTCTTTTATTATTAAAGTAGCTACATTGTAGATATCACAGTCTATCACAGTGTTCTGTGTGATAAATTGTTAATCTTAAATAAAAAGAGAAAAAAGTTTTCAGAGTAAATAGTTCATAATATAAGAGAATTTGTTCTTTTACTTTGAATTCTCTTATACTTACTATATACTCTTCTATGCTTTCAAGTTCTCTTGATTTCTAATAGCTCTTAACCATATATTATACCAGTTCAAGATTATTTGCTATTAATTCCAGATAATGATCAGTTTATATCCAACCTACATATCCTTTGTCAGACTTAAAGATGGTGGACTTATTCTTCTTCCATTTTTCTCCTATTATTTAAGTTTCTCTTATTTTTCTATTTTGATTCCTCTTAGTAAAAAGAGTAATAACATACAATATAATGACTTTTATACATGACTTACAACATTTAGAATAAATGTAAAGTGTGCACAGACTATACACTAGAGATATATAAAGTTGATTTATCTATACTAGGAATTTTACTGAGTTCTCTTGTGTTAACCAATACAAGGTTCTCTATCACTTAAGTTTAAGTCATAACATCCTTCTCTAATGTAAATTATCTTCTTTATTCCAATCACTGATTACTCTACAGACAAATTCTCTATATATAATCTCTATGAACTCTAACAGGCTTCTTAGAAGCTAGCTGCCTAAAATAGTTATCTAACTCTTATTATTCTTAGAAGTTTAGTACTTGTATTTAAGGCCAGTTTATGGATTTCAATCTGATAATCAACTTGAATCAGTGATATACTCCACTATTCTTGTAAACTCTATCACTTTCACTTTCTTTCTTATTTATCTCAAAGTTATAACTATATATCTTGTATATATATTTCTGTCATAAACCAACTTCTGAGATTTCTAAGACTTCTGCTTTCTAACCCTGGATAGGACTCTAAGCTTTAGATATACTTACTTTTGCATCTATGCTTACTTGTTGTTAGAGTTGAAGATAATAGACTTTATTTATTCCATCTTTCTTTCTCATTTTCATTTCATACTTTTGGAATCTAAGGTTAGGTTTGGTGTGACAATATATGTGACTGTCACAAATGTAACACATCATAACAAGATATAATAGCTATCACAAGTCTGTCACACATAATCACATGATATATGAAAGAACATAGAAGATTTTAAAAGAATAATGTTATATAATATATTAGTGATATGTTGACCTTATGTAGTATGCATGGCTTTTAGAGTAGGTTAGTAATAGTCTCATATAGACCACTAGCATATATAAGATAGACACTTTGTACTAGGAACTTTATTAAGTTTCTTGTATTAATCTAATACAAGATTTCTTTCTTGACTTAACTCTAAGTCTTAAATTATAACACTTGTGCATGGATTAGTCACTTGCATTTTATCTCCTGAGAGCTCATTATCTAAACTCCAAGTTGTTTTATCTTCTAGAAACTATCTCTATAATATCTTCTTAGTTATTCTCTATATTACTATTCTTCTAGCTACAGTTCTAATTATGAAACTTAGTATTTAATATCAAGTAGATATTATGTAGTTTTCCAGTCTGATAATCAACTAAGACAATGTTCTTCTTTTCCTAAGTCTTCTTAACATTTCTATCTTTTCTCTGAAATTATAATCATATAATAGATAGTAATATAACATATAAGTTGAGGCCAAGGTTATCATCTGAAGTTCAATTACAAGTCTGTAGATAAGCATTTTAGCTTGACCTGCAATGTTATAAACTCAAGACTTTAGAGTTGATCAAGAATAAGAATCTTATATTAAAGTAAACACAAGAGAACTTGATAGAGTTCTTAGTATAGCATTACTTCTTTCTTTCATACCACTATCTTGTATGGTAGTACCTAACATAGAATTTGCAAATATAAATTCTTTTACCACTTCTTTAGCCATATCCAACCTAATAAATTCCAATAGTATCTCTAAGAATATTCAAATGGGTGCCCCAAGAGGCAGATCTACCATTACTAGTACGAACTCATTAAGAGTGTTGTCTGTACTATCCAAAGCTTCTTCTGTTCAGTATGTAGCTCACATAGAAGCCCAAAACCTCGACCCCAATTAGGCAGATCAAACTAAAGATAAGCTTTTTCAACTTTCATATATGACTTTTAAGAGAGGGGAGTCAAACATCCAAGTACTAGTAAACAACAAAGATAGCATGCCTATGCCTCATGTAGAGCATGTTAACAACTTGTGTCTGTAGGTGTCTGCATTCAATAGTGGCTCTTCTTTATTGTTATATATAGAATTACAGCTAGATAATCCCAATTTATGGGATGGCTATATAAATCTGATCTCCATGTTTGGACAAAATAACACCCAAGAAATAGATGTCAACAACATCAAGATTTCTCTCATGTGTATTTTGGATTTTATTAGTAACAGTGAACTTAAGAATAATAAGGAAGAGGATATTCTATTCTTAAGCAGATTTGGTCAAATTGCATTTGACTTCATTTCTTCCTTGTTTAAGGGGGGATGGAACTAGTTAAAAATAGAAAGAAATAATAAGGCATTTTGAGATCTTATCAAGAATGACTAGTTGAATTTTCTAAGTAACTTCTACCTCAACTCTCTCCAGGACCATCTAAGAAAGTTTTGGAAAAATCCAAATTTCATAGTAAAACATTCCTGGCAAGAAAATTAAGCAAGCTGATATCAATAAACCATCTTACATACAAATCTTGTCAAAGAATGTCAGCAATATCCTAAAAATTAAGAAAAATTTCCTAGAACTGTCTACCAAGAAAATCAAAGAACTTAACAAGTCAATTTTCAACAAAACTGACAAACTGAAGCCTAAGATCAATATGATAACTAAAAGATCTTCTTGCAAGCAAGTCATTGTTCTCATGGGCAATGATAACACCAAGAAATTTATGTCCACATCAGGTGATCACATTGCAAACCTCAACTATGTCCTCAAGAGTATTAAATCAGACAATAGTTGACTTTATTTGGACTGACTACAGAGGTTTCATTATTACCTCCAATAAAGTTGTATCTCCTTTAGACATTAGTATTATCAACAACTATATCAAGAAGTGTGATAATGTCAATGTTAACAACATTTAGGATACTTGCCTCCCACAATCCAAATCATATTTGAAAATTCTGGGTATTCCATATTTTATTGAGGGAACAAACACACCTATCAATTTTGGTATGATGGAATCAATTATCAAGTCAACACATGTTTTTGACCAGAAAAAATTGCATCAAAACCTTGAGTTGTCAAAGTATCTCCAAAATTGGACATGGTAATTGTATGGATCAACATTTGGGATTTGCAAAGCAGTTTGGTGGCCAATTCACTTATTAATTGTTGTTTCAATATTAGTAGCTTTATTGCCACTATTCATGGGACAAATATAAATTCTGGTATCCTGCAATGCAAGAACTGCTGGAAGTGGAGTCATACTACTTTTGCTTGTCACTTCTAAGGTTCTTGGTGTGTAAAGTACAATAGACCACATAAAGTTAAACATCATTGACATTTCACATGATGTTGTAAGGCAAACTTTAAAATCAACCCTCCTTGTCTTGAAACCAAGCAAGGTGAACTATGCCCCTACACGTTTAAGTGCATCAACTGCAAGGGTGATTACCAAGCAGACTCTAATATTTGTCCTTTTTGGTATTACTGCTTTAACAAAGAATGGCACATGAGGAAATATCAAGAACTCAGAGATGTCAGAAATTGATCAATTCATTCAGCTGTGAACAGTAACAATCAATGATTTTCAAGGATATAAAATTTTTCAAGAAAAATGTGCAAAAAAGCAAGTTAATTGTCAATATAGTCCTAGAAATGTATTTCTCTTTCAATATTGTGTTTATTCAAGAACCATCTTGGACTACCATTCAAGCTATTCCTAGTTCAAAGAATAGGAAAGGTGATGAATTAGTTGGAGTGCCAAATCATTCTAACTGGCTTATATTTGCAAACAATTCTTCAAGTACTAATGACTATCCAAGAGTCATTACTTATGTTAACATCAGACTTTCTTTCTTCTTTCCACTTTTCTCTTTGTAAAGACATTTATAATCACAGGAACATTTCACTCATCTCATTTTTCAATAAAAATAACATTTTATTTTTAATTAATATCTATTCAGATTTGTCATAATTGGCTTTAAAGTATCTCAAGGATACTAAAGTCAACATCCACAATGTCCTCATCATAACAGGCAATTTTAATATCAGAGATAGTCTGTAGAATTCATCTTACCCACACCATTCAATTTATAGCAATTTTCTCATAGACTTTACAGACTCTTTATCTAGGTCTATATTCTCCTACTAACTATATTTCTACTAGGTATTCAGATAATAATCAAGATACAAATTCTGTTATTGACTTAATGTTTTTAAGATACAATTTAGAAGAACTGGACAATCATACCATACATCCTGAATGGCAGCTATCTTTAGATCATGCTTTTCTCACTATCACTATTCTGATTGTTGAAGAACATGTTCCCAATAAGAAATATTCAATTATCAAAGGCAGCAAGGAAGAGAAGTCATTCATCTCTAACTTAATCAAAGCGATCAAAATTATCGACATTAGCAATTTATCAGATGTTGAATCACTAGAAAATGTTGTCTCCTCATTCACAAATGCTATTGAAAAAATGTGGGACAAGAATTCAAAAATTGTCAACATCATCAAGTACTCAAAAAGTTAGTGGGATTTGAGTTGCAGTAGAGACTTAGAGAGATATAGGTCAACTAGGAGTCTGGAGGATTGGAAGCAATTTAGAAAAAAGGTCAAAAGCACAAAATGCTTATTCTTTGATCAAAAGATTCAGGAAATCTCAAACAAGAAAGGAAGGCCTTGGAAACTTATGAATTGGGTCAAGAAACACAAACTTCTAGTAGTCAAAGCTATCAAGTACAACAACTGTCCCTGTCTAGAGATCAATAATCTTTAGCATGCTCTCCATTCAACTTTTAACAGTGCTCAAAACCAACAAGTTGATGTCAACATTTTGGATGAATTTTCAGACAAACATTTTACAAGCTGGCCTCTTTTCTCAAGAGAGGAATTCATTAGGTCTATAGTAAAGTGTAGTAATTTGTCTGCTCTGG
>Ga0157359_1000845_pt1 | contig 11871 bp, 10 predicted proteins | sample AttcapACBM3_FD_111482 | JGI IMG/M metagenome (GOLD analysis project Ga0157359, IMG submission 111482) | Fungus gardens microbial communities from leaf cutter ant in Botucatu, State of São Paulo, Brazil - Atta capiguara ACBM3 | ecosystem: Host-associated > Fungi > Mycelium > Unclassified ...
CACGACCACGACCACACCGAGCCGCCGGAAGAGGTCGCTCTGCGCGTCAAGGCGCTGGAGTCGCTGCTACTGGAAAAAGGCCTGATCGATCCGGTCGCCATGGACGCCCTGATCGATACCTACGAGCACCAGATCGGTCCGCGCAACGGCGCCCAGGTGGTGGCCAAGGCCTGGGCCGATCCGGAGTACCACCGTCGCTTGCTGGAGGACGCCACCGCCGCCATCGCCGAGCTGGGCTTTTCCGGGGTCCAGGGCGAGGACATGGTGGTGGTGGAAAACACCCCGGCGGTGCACAACGTGACCGTCTGCACCCTCTGTTCCTGCTACCCCTGGCCGACCCTGGGGTTGCCGCCCGCCTGGTACAAGTCCGCGCCCTATCGCTCGCGCATCGTCATGGACCCGCGCGGGGTGTTGGCCGAGTTCGGCCTGACCATCGCCGCGGACCGCGAGATCCGTGTCTGGGACAGCAGCGCCGAACTGCGCTACCTGGTGCTGCCGCAGCGCCCGGACGGCACGGAGGGTTGGACCGAGGAGCGACTGGCCACCCTGGTCACCCGCGATTCCATGATCGGCACCGGGCTGGCGCTGACGCCAGCGACCGCCTAGCAGAGGAGCCTTGCCCATGAACGGTATCCACGATCTCGGCGGCATGCATGGCCTCGGCCCCGTCGCCCCACCCGCTAGCGAGCCGGTGTTTCACGCCGACTGGGAACGGCGGGTGTTCGCCCTCTTCCCCTCGCTGTTCGTCGGCGGCTATTTCAACGTCGACGAATTCCGCCACGCCATAGAACGCATGGCGCCCAGCGAATACCTGGAATCGAGCTACTACGAGCACTGGCTGCACGCCTTCGAGACGATCCTGGTGGAAAAGGGCGTGATCAGCACCGAGGAATTGCAGGGCCTGGTGAAACCGACGCCGCCGCCCCAGCCCGTCACGGTACTGACGCCCGAGCTGGTCCAGCCGGTGGTCATGGGCGGCGCCTCGGCCCGCACCACCCACGGCGAGCCGGGACGCTTCCAACACGGCGATCAGGTGCGCACCCGCAACCTCAATCCCCCAGGCCACACCCGGCTGCCGCGCTATGCCCGCGGCAAGCTCGGTACCATCGAACGGGTGCATGGCCTGTTCATCACGCCGGACACCGTCGCCCATGGGCTGGGCGAACAGCCGCAACAGGTCTATGCGGTGCGTTTCAGCGCCCGGGAGCTGTGGGGCAGCGACAGCCCGGATTCCATCTGCATCGATCTGTGGGACAGCTATCTGGAGGCCGTATGACGACTCTCGTACCCGTACAGCCACTGTCGCCCAGCGGCGAGGGCCCGGCCTTCGACAGCCCCTGGCAGGCCCAGGCCTTTTCCCTGGTGGTCCATCTGTACCGCGGCGGCCTCTTTCCCTGGCAGGACTGGGTGGCGATCTTCAGCGCCGTGATCCAGGAGGCACCGGCGACCGCCAGCGAAAGCGTCAACGACGCCTACTACCGGCAATGGTTGCTGGCTACCGAACGCCTGGTGGAAAGCCTCGGCCTGACCACGGCTGCGGCCATCGCCGAGCGCACGGAAGCATGGCGCCAGGCCTATCTCAATACGCCCCACGGCCAGGCAGTGGCGCTGAGCCATGCCGACTGCCCACCCACGGCCGGTCACCATCACCCTCCTCACCGCGCGCCGGTAGCCGTCAGCCAGGCGCGCTAGCGCTCACTTCCTCACCCCTTGTGCCGCCCTGGGCGGCTTGGAGATCGTCATGCATATCGAACCTGGACTCGTGGATGCCGGCAAGATCGGCCTGAGCTACCTGACCGCCGCCGGTGCCGGCGCCTATGGCTTGAAATTGTTGGGAGAGACGCTGCGCGAGCGCGGCTTGGTCTCGTTGCTGACCCGCAGCCTGGCGACCACCGCCCTGGTATTCGCCTTCTTCGAGGTACTGCCTCATTACCCGGTCGGCGTCTCCGAGGTCCATCTCATCCTCGGCTCGACGCTGTTCCTGCTCTTCGGCGCCGCGCCCGCCGCCCTGGGCCTGGCCTTGGGTTTGTTGCTGCAGGGACTGTTCTTCGCGCCCTTCGACCTGCCGCAGTACGGCATGAACGTCACCACCCTGCTGGTGCCGCTGTTCGCCACGGCGGCGCTGGCCAAACGCCTGATCGCCCCCGATACGCCCTACGTGGCGCTCCAGTATCGCCAGGCATTGGCCCTTTCCAGCGCCTTCCAGGCCGGCATCGTCGCCTGGGTGGCCTTCTGGGCGCTCTATGGCCAGGGCTTCACCGGCAGCAACCTGATCGCCATCACCAGCTTCGGCGGGGCCTACCTGAGCGTCATCCTGCTCGAACCCCTGGTCGATCTGGGGGTGCTGGCCCTGGCCAAACGCGCTACCCGCCTCCACGGCCATGCCTGGCTCGAACGCCGTCTCTATCAAACCGCTTGAACGCAGGACTGCCTGCCCGGCGCCACGGTTGGCGCCGGGCACGTCGCACAGGAGTGGCCGATGGACCTGTTCAGTCGTACCTTCAATCACCAGCTCGACCTCCTCATCGACGCCCTGGAAACCGGCACGCGGCCAGCACCGCTGCTAACGGCGGACACCCGGCTGAAACGCCTGGAAAGCATCCTCGTACAGCACCTCGCCGAGCGGGCTGACTTCACCCAGCACCGCAACGACCTGCAGCGGCAAACCGGGCAACTGGAAGACCAACTCCAGGACCTGCAACGGCAACTGTCCTGGGCCGAGCAACGCTGGCAAGGGCTGACCCCGGCCAAGGGCACCTGCTGGGAGTTCAGGCCGCCGCTCGCGGGGCAGCCGCGGGATGAGCCAACCCTGCGCTGGTCCGCCGACCTCCCTGGCCTTGGCGCCCTGCCGACGCGGTTGTCCGCCTGGTTGGAGCTGATCCATCCAGACGAGCGCGCGGACGTTCGCCAGGCCCTGCTCGCGCCCCAGGGATCGGGCGAGTTCACCTATGCCCTACGGTTGGCGGACGGCACTGGCGCCTACCGTGGCTTCACCCTGCACGGCCGGCGCCTGGTTGGCGGCGCCGGGCAGCCGCCGCTGCTGCTGGGTACGCTGCAGGACGATCACGAGCGGCGCAGCCGCGAGCAAGCCCATGCCCTGCTCGAGACGCGCTTCGACATCGCCCGCGACTGCATCCAGGATGCCTTGTGGGACATCGACATCAAGAACGGCGATCCGGCCAATCCCGCCAATGTCATCTGGTTCTCCCCGCAGATGCGGCGCCTGCTCGGGTACGAGTCGATGGAGGAATTTCCCGACGTGCTCAACAGCTGGCTCTCCCATCTCCATCCGGAAGACAGCGACCGCGCGGTGCAGGCCTTCGTCGACCATGTCGGCGACCGCAGCGGCAAGACGCCCTTCGATGTCTCCTATCGACTGCGCTTGCGCACCGGTGACTATCGCTGGTTCCGCGGGCGTGGCGACAGCCAGCGCGCGGCGGACGGCACCGCGCTGCGCACGGTCGGCGCCATCATCGACATCCAGAGCCAGGAAGAAGAACGCTGGTTGCGGCAGGAGTACGAACAGCAGAGCGCCGTGGCCCAGGCCACCCTGCAACGCCTGACGCGGATCGTCAGCACCATCCAGGGCATCACCCAGCAAACCAACCTGCTCGCGCTCAATGCGGCCATCGAGGCGGCACGGGCCGGCAGCGCTGGGCGCGGCTTCGCGGTGGTCGCCGACGAGGTGCGCAAATTGGCGATCCGGGCCAGCGACGCCACCCGTACCGCGGTCGAGATGCTCGAGGGTCAGACCCAGGCCAAGGCGCCCGGCAACGGGAAATGCTGACTAGGGCTAGAGGCGCAATAGCGCCATGAGCCTTCCGGCGAGCGTCGATACCTGATCGTCGCTCGCCACGGCGCCGTCCGCCTGCGCATAGGGCATGGCCAGCAACAGCTGCGCCAAACCTTCCCGCTCGACACCCTGGTCACCCCCGTCGCGGCGGAGTGAGCAGCCCAGGGCCTGCACCTGTTGCCGCCTGAGCGCGCCAATGCGCGCCTGTTGCCCGGGATTCAAATGGCGAAACTCGTGGTGCGCCACCTGGGCGGACGCCCACTGCCGCTGGACCAGCATCAGGTAATCCTCGAGCAGACCCAAGGGGGACGGGGCGGCTCGACGCCCCCGCCCTGGCTCCCTCAGCAGCTGCAGCACCTCCAGCTCATAGTCCTCGATCAACTCGAACAGCAGATCCTGCTTGCCCTCGAAATGGTGGTAGAGCGAGCCGGGCAACAGGCCGACGACATTCGCCAGGCGGCGCAGGCTGACGCCGTGATAGCCATCCCGGCTGAACAATTCCAGGGCAGCCTGACGCAGGCGCTCGCCGCTGTCGCCGCCGACCGGGTGCGACGCGACGGCGACCACCGCCTAGTCCCCCAGATGACGGGCGATGACCAAGCGCTGGATGTCGCTGGTGCCTTCGTAGATCTGGCAGATGCGCACGTCGCGATAGAGCCGCTCCAGCGGATAGTCGTTGAGGTAGCCGTAGCCGCCCAGGGTCTGCAAGGCCGCGGAGCAGACCCGCTCGGCCATCTCCGAGGCGAACAGCTTGGCCATGGAGGCCTCGGTCAGCGCCGGGCGCCCGGCGTCACGCAGCGCCGCCGCGTGCAGCACCATCTGCCGGGCCACGGCGATCTCGGTGGCCATGTCGGCCAGGCGGAAGGCCACCGCCTGGTGCTCGACGATGGGCTTGCCGAAGGCCTGCCGCTCGCGGGCGTAGTCCCGCGCGTACTCGAAGGCAGCCCGGGCCATGCCCACCGCCTGGGCGGCGATGCCGATGCGACCGCCCTCCAGATTGGCCAGGGCAATGCGATAGCCCTCCCCCTCCTCGCCCAGGCGATAGGCCACGGGCACCCGCACCTCGTCGAGCTGGATCTGGCAGGTGTCGGAAGCGTGCAAGCCCAGCTTGTGCTCGACGCGCACCACCTGGTAGCCAGGGCTGTCGGTGGGCACCAGGAAGGCAGAGATGCCCTTCTTGCCCGCCGCCGGATCGGTGACCGCGAAGACCAGCACTACCCCGGCCTGGCTGCCGGAGGTGATGAATTGCTTGGCGCCGCTGATGACGTAGTGGTCGCCGTCGCGCCGCGCCCGGGTGCGCAGGTCGCTGGCGTCGGAGCCGGCCTGGGGCTCGGTGAGGGCGAAGGCACCGATCATCTCACCAGTGGCCAGCGGCGTGAGGAAGCGTTCCTTCTGCTCGTCACTGCCGAAGCGGTCGATGGGCACGCAGCCCACCGAGTTGTGCACGCTCATGATGGTGGAGGTGGAGCCGTCGCCCGCGGCGATCTCTTCCAGCGCCAGGGCATAGGCCACGTAGCCGGTGTCGCAGCCACCCCAGGTGTCCGGCACCAGCATCCCCAGGAAGCCCAGCTCGGCCATCTCGCGCAGCGCCTCGCGGGGAAAGCGACTGTCCCGGTCCCAGTCGGCGGCGAAGGGCCTGAGGCGCTCCTGGGCGAAGCGGCGGGCCAGATCGGCGATGTGTTGTTGTTCTTCGGTGATGAGCATGGCGATCTTCCTCGTCTTCAGGCCTCGGAGCTCTGGGCCTTGGCGATTTCCTGGTTGCGCAGGATGAAACGTTGCAACTTGCCGCTGGGGGTCTTCGGCAATTCGGTGACGAATTCGATTTCCCGCGGATAGGCATGGGCGGCCTGGCGTTGGCGCACGTGCAGGCGCAGCTCTTCGGCCAGGGCGGCACTGGGTTCGTAGGAGGGATGCAGCACCACGAAGGCTTTGATCAGCTCGGTACGCTCCGGGTCAGGCTTGCCGACGACCGCCGCCTCGATCACGGCGGGATGCTCGATCAGGGCACTCTCCAGCTCGAAGGGGCCGACGCGATAGCCGGAGGTGGTGATGACGTCGTCGGAGCGGCCGACGAAGCTGATGCTGCCATCGGCATTCAGCTCGCAGGTGTCGCCGGTCAGGTAGTAGTGGTCGACGAAGGCCTTGGTCGGTCCGCCCAGGTAGCCCCCGAACCAGCACAGGGGCGAGCGTTCGAGATCCAGCGCGAGGATGCCGGGGACACCCACTGGCAACTCCTGCCGCGTCGTCTCGTCCAGCACCACCACCCGATGCCCGGGACTGGCGAAACCGGCCGTCCCCGGCTGTACCGGATGGCGCAGGGCGTGGTGGTTGCACAGCACCATGCCCAGTTCGGTCTGGCCATAGTGATCGTGGATGGGCGCCCCCAGGTGCTCGGCGAACCAGCGGATCACCTCGGGATTGAGGGGCTCGCCAGCGCTGCTTACCACCCGCAGCCGTCCTTTCAGGGACTGGCTGACAGACTCGCCACCAGCGATGAGCAGTCGATAGGCAGTGGGCGAACCGGCCAGGTTGGTGATGCCGTACTGACGCACGATCCGGCAGGTGCTCTCCGCCGAGAAAGGACCATCGTAGAAGGTGGTGGGATGGCCCAGCGCCAGCGGGCCGGTGACCGCGTAGTAGAGGCCATAGGCCCAGCCCGGATCGGCCAGGTTCCAGAAGGCATCGGCGGGTCGCAGGTCGACGGCCTCCGTCATATAGCCCATGAAGGCGGCGATGGCCTTGAGCGGTACCGCTAGCGGCTTGGCCGGTCCGGTGGTGCCCGAGGTACACATCAAGAGGAAGGGATCGTCCGCGGTACGCAGCACGGGCTCGAAAAGGCTCGGCTGGCGCTCCAGCTCGTGCCAGAAGCTGAAATCGCCGCGCTCGATGCCCTGGCCGCGCCGCTGCCCCACGGTGAGGATCGCGGGGCAACCAGGCACCTCGGCCAGCTTGCCGCGATTGCCGGCATCGGTCACCACCAGGCGTGCCTGGGAGATCGCCAGGCGGTGCTCGATGGCCTTGGGCCCGAAGGCGGTGAACAGCGGCTGATAGACCGCGCCGAGGCGCCAGGTGCCCAGGATGACGATCAGCAGCTCCGGGGTGCGTGGCAACAGGCCGGCCACCCGGTCCCCGGGGCCTATGCCCTGGCTGGCGAGAAAGCCGGCGAATTGCGCGGCGCGCTGCTGTAGCTCGAGGAAGGTCCAGGACTCCCGCTGGCCGTCGCGGCCCTCCCAGAACAGGGCGATCCGTCCCGGCAGCGCATGCCGGTCGCAGCATTCCACACAGGCATTGAGTGCTTCGAGCGAGCCACTCAGGCGTGCCGCGACGGTGGCGGCGTAATCGAACCCGGAATAGAGCTCGGCGTAATCCTGCATGGCCCTTCCTCGATCTTGTTTGTTGTTATCGAATGGGATCGACTCTAGCGCGCGGGTGTCCAGGCACAATGAACTAAGACGGCAACCAGCCTGAGCGATTTGGACAGTCAGGCCGGTGCCGCACCGGCCAGGATCAGTTGGCGGTAATGGCCGGGGTTGGTCCCGGTCCATTTGCGGAAGCCCTTGTAGAAGGCACGGACGTCGGAAAAGCCCAGGTCCACGGCGATATCCTCCAGGCTGCGCCCCGCCTCGGCCAGCCAGGCGATGGCACGCTCGCGGCGCACGCTGTCCTTGAGCGCCTGGTAGGACTGCCCCTGCTCCGCCAGGCGACGGCGCAGCGTGGCCGAGGACAGGTGCAGTTGCTGCGCCATGGCCTCGCCGGTCGGCCATTGGTCGCCGGGCAAGTCGCGCAGCCGGGCCTTGAGGCGCTCGGCGAGGCTTTCGGCATCGCGATAGCGCTGCAGGATGTTGTTGGGCGCCCCGGCGAGAAAGCGGGCGACGTTCGCTGGCGTCCGCCGTATCGGTGCCTCCAGCACCTCGGCGGCGAAGATCAGCCGGGTCTGCGGCTGGCCGAATCTGAGGTTGTCGGAAAACAGCACCCGGTAGTCGTCGGTGAAGGCCGGCTCCGGGCAGCGCAGCTCCACCGCCAACGAGGGAATGCGCCGGCCGATCAGCCAGCAGGCCAGTCCATGCACGATCAGCCAGTAGGTGAAACAGGTGAAGGCGCGGGTATCCTGAGTCTCGGGCTCACGCAGTTGAATGGAGGCCAGGCTGCGCTGGCGGACCAGTCGCGCCTCCAGTCTTTCGAAGCCGAGGTTGAGGAAGTCCAGGACCAGCTCCAGGGCGTCGCCCAGGCGGGCCTGGGTCAGGCACAGGCGGCAGAGGAAGGCGAAGCTGCCGGAGCGCAGGCGGCGCGGGTCCATGCCGAAGAATTCGTCGTCGAAGCGCAGCGCCAGGCGGCGCCAGAGGCGGCCATAGAAGGCCACCGGCACCCGTGGCTCGGCCAGGCAAGCGGGGCTCAGGCCCAGTTCGACGAGCAGGTCCGCCACGGAGCGCTCGGGCGTGACGTAGGCCGTCAGGGCCTCGTGCAGCAATTCGGTGGCGATGGTGCCGCGCGCTGGCGCGCCAGAGGTCATGGCGGACTCCCTTCGGAACGTTGATGGCACCGCCCCCTAGCCTACTGGCCCCGGGTGCCGGTCAGCCAAGCATAACCTCGAGGTGGTCGCCTGGGCTGACGGTCTTCAGAGACAGGCTTTCACCGCCCGGGCCAGGGCCTGGGCGCGCGGGTCCATCAGCACATAGGGCCCCAGGGTATTGGTGACGAAACCGAAGGCCACCTCGCGCTCCGGATCGGCGAAGCCGGTGGAGCCGCCCGCACCAGGATGACCAAAGGCCTGGGGGCCGAGGCCGTAGGTGGCATTGGCCTGGTCCGGCTGGTCGAGCATGAAGCCCAGGCCGAAGCGGGTCGGCGTCAACAGGGTGCGATCCTCGCCCTGGCTGTGCTCGCGCAAGGCCTCGCTCAGGATGTCCCATTCCAGCAGATCGCCCGCTAGCAGCCCGGCGTAGAAGCCGGCCAGGCTGCGCGCATGGCCGTGACCATTGGCCGCTGGCTGCTCGAAGCGGCGCCACTCGGTCTTGTTGGTACTGGTGAGCACCCCGGACGGATTGCCGAAGGCCAGGGTCGGCAAGGCGACCGGTTCGCTCATGGTGGTCTTGAGCAGGCGCTGCGCGGCGGCATCGCCCAGCACGCCCTTGCCGCGGACGATATGGGCGACGCGCGCGTCTTCGCTGGCCGGCAGGCCGATGTGGAAATCCAGGCCGAGCCGTCCGGCGGTGCGCGCCACGATGGCCTCACCGGGCGAACGGCCATCGGCGCGGCGAATCAGCTCGCCGAGCAGCCAGCCGAAGGTGATGGGGGCGTAGCCGTGGGCCGTGCCGGGTGTCCACCAGGGTGCCTCGGCGGCGACCGCAGCGCTCATCTGCGCCCAGTCGTAGAGGGCGTCACCGGCCAGCCGCTCGCGCAGGGCCGAAACGCCCGAGCGATGGCTGAGCAGCTGGCGCAGGGTGATGTCGGCCTTGCCGGCGGCGGCGAATTCCGGCCAGCGCTCGGCCACCGGGGCATCCAGGGCCAGCTTGCCCTCCTCCACCAGTTGCAACGCCGCCACCGAGGTGAAGGCCTTGGTGCAGGAGAACAGGTTGAGCAGGGTGTCGGTGTGCCAGGGCGTCTGGCCATCCTTGTCGGCCAGGCCGCCCCAGAGATCCAGTACCGTTTCACCGCCGACCTGGACGCACAGGGCCGCACCACGGGTCTGGCCGGCCGCGAGCAACTCGGCGAAGGCTTCGCGGACGGATTCGAATTTCAGGTCGTGATAGCCCTGGACGGTCATGGGGATTTCCTTGCTAAAAGTTTGGCACGCATCGCGGCCATGGGCCGCTCCTACAGGGGGATGATGCTTCTGTAGGAGCGGCCCATGGCCGCGATCAGCGTCGTATCGCTAATTACTGAATCTCCCGCCGAAACGGCGGCAGCGCATTGAGAATGGCCTTGCCATAGCGCTGGGTGACCAGGCGGCGATCCAGCAGCGAGATGGTGCCGCTGTCCTGCTCGGTACGCAGCAGCCGGCCGCAGGCCTGGATCAGACGCAGCGAGGCATCGGGCACGACGATCTCCATGAAGGGATTGCCGCCGCGCGCCTCGATCCACTCGGCCAGGGCGGCCTCCACCGGATCGTCCGGCACGGCGAAGGGGATCTTGGCGATGACCACGTGTTCGCAGTAAGCGCCAGGCAAGTCGACGCCCTCGGCGAAGCTGGCCAGGCCGAACAGCACGCTGGCCTCGCCGTCGTCGACGCGCTGCTTGTGCTTGTTCAGGGTCTCCTGCTTGGACAGGTTGCCCTGGATCAGCACCCGTTTGCGCCAATCGCGCTCCAGGCCGTCGAAGACGTCCTGCATCTGCCGCCGCGAAGAGAACAGCACCAGGGCACCGCGCGCCCCTTCGAGCATGGCCGGCAGCTCGCGGACGATGGCCGCGGTGTGCTCGGCAGCGTTGCGCGGGTCGGCCTTCAGATCCGGCACCCGCAGCACCCCGGCCTCGGCATGACGGAACGGGCTGGGCACGATGGCGGTGGCCGCCGAACGCGGCAGGCCGGATCTCATGCGGAAGCGGTCGAAGGTGCCCAGGGCGGTCAGGGTCGCCGAGGTCACCAGGGCGCCGTAGGCGACGTTCCAGAGGTGTCGACGCAGCATTTCGGCAGCCAGGATGGGGCTGGCATTGACCTCGATATCGTACAGCGAACCCGTTTCCGCAAGGGTCATCCAGCGCGCCATGGGCGGGCTGTCTTCCGGATCTTCGCTGGTGAAGGCGGTCCACAGCTCCCAGTTGCCCTGGGAGCGGGCCAAGAGGCTGCCGAACAGCGGATACCACTCCTCCGCCTGGTAGCTGGCGAGGCCGATGCTGGATTCGCCATCCATGGCCTGTTTGAGCATTTCGGTCAGCCGGGTGAAGAGATCGGTGAGCTTGGCGAAGCCCTTCTTCAGCTCGATGCCCATCTCGCGCAGGTCGTCGGGGATCACCCCACCGACGAAGCGATGGCGCGGCCGCTCGCGGCCTTCCATGTCCTCGCCGGCGCGGAAATCGGCCAGGGCCTCGCAGGCGGTGAACATGAATTGCTGCTGGGTCCTGATCTCCCGCGCCAGCTCCGGCACCTGCTCCACCAGCCGGCCGAGATCGCCCGGCAAGGGATGTTGGGCCAGCAGCTTGGTGAGGTTCTTGGCGATCTGCTCCAGCCACTCGGCGGTGGATCTGAGCCGGGTGAAGTGGGCGAAGTGGCCGATGGCCTTGTCCGGCAGGTGGTGGCCCTCGTCGAAGACGTAGAGGGTGTCGCGCGGATCGGGCAGGATGGCACCGCCGCCCAGGGCCAGGTCGGCCAGCACCAGGTCGTGGTTGGTGACGATGACGTCGACCTTGGTCATGCCTTCGCGCGCCTTGTAGAAGGCGCACTGCTGGAAGTTGGGACAGTGGCGATTGGTGCACTGGCTGTGGTCGGTGGTGATGCGCGACCACTGGACGTCCTCGATGGCCTCCGGCCAGCTGTCACGATCGCCGTCCCAGCGATTACCGGCCAGACGCTCGATCATCTTGCCGAACAGTTCGTTGGACGCCTCGTCCACGTCGATCTTGAAGCCATCCTCGGCGAACAGCTGGGCGGTGGCGTTCTGCGCCTGGCCTTCCTGCAAGAGCATGTCCAGCTTGGACAGACACATGTAGCGCCCGCGCCCCTTGGCCAGGGCGAAGCTGAACGACAGCCCGCTGTTGCGCAGGATGTCCGGCAGGTCCTTGTGCACGATCTGCTCCTGCAGCGCCACCGTCGCCGTGGCGATCACCAGGCGCTTGCCGGCCGCCTTGGCCGCAGGGATGGCCGCCAGGGCATAGGCCACGGTCTTGCCGGTCCCGGTGCCCGCCTCCACCGCCACCACCGCCGGCTCGCCTTCGCGATGGCCTTCCTCGTCCTGGGCGATGGCGCCCAGGCCCTTGGCGGTTTCCGCGATCATCAGCCGCTGGCCGTAGCGCGGCTTGAGCGACTTGGCTTCGAGGAAGCGCGTGTAGGCGCCCTGGATCTGGGACTTGAGTTCGGTGCTGAGCATGCCTGGTTCCGGGCGATGGCAAACGGGCGCTCCGTCCGGCGGACGAGCGCTGTATGCATC
>Ga0157359_1000846_pt1 | contig 11868 bp, 12 predicted proteins | sample AttcapACBM3_FD_111482 | JGI IMG/M metagenome (GOLD analysis project Ga0157359, IMG submission 111482) | Fungus gardens microbial communities from leaf cutter ant in Botucatu, State of São Paulo, Brazil - Atta capiguara ACBM3 | ecosystem: Host-associated > Fungi > Mycelium > Unclassified ...
AACCTACCTTACTGGAGTAGCCCAGGACTGGTTTGAGGTGGGCCTCAACCAAGAAGACCAGGGCATTCTTCAAGACTGGCTCTCTGACTGGAACCTATTTGTGGATGAATTACATCGACATTTTGGTCTCTTGGACCCCATTGGTGAAGTAGCCAACATGCTGGACAATCTCTGTATAAAGCCTGGTGATAAGATTTCCACTTACAATGTGGGCTTCATGTACTATGCCTCCCAATTAGGTTGAGGGAATAGTGTTCTGTGCCATCGCTATTACCAGGGGCTCCCCAATCGGATTCAGGACCCCATCTCTACCTAGGAACAAGGAAAACCCACCTTGTTCCAGAATATATATGTCTTAGCGATGACTATCAATTACTACTACTGGGAATGAGACTATGAATGCCACCATGCAAGGCAGGTGGAGAAAGAGGCCCTAGAGTCTCACTTCCGGAAGTAAGAAAAAGCTTCCACCTCTGTTTTTGCCACGGCCTCCCAGAACAAGGCAAATCCGTCTCCAGTGGCCTCATCTGCCAAGAACCCTTTCTCCAAGTTATCTCTATCCCCTGCTCCTAAGAAGTAACTTAATACTCCGCAGGTGGACCTCTCTTCCAAGCTGGCCAGCAATGGCAAGTTGACCAGTGACCAGCGCAAGAAGCATCTCGAAAACAATCTGTGCTTCTATTGCGGTGCAGGAGACTACAAGCTGGACTCCTGTCCCAAAAAGCAAACCATAGTCTCTTCTAAGTGCTGTGGTGCTTCAGCAACTGCTTCCAAGAAACCCTTGGAAAAATAGAGAGCAACCCCCAGAACTCTGCACAGACTGAGGGCTGTGTTGAACTTCCCTGTGTAGCAATGAGTCCGATTCGACTCAATGCATCCGCTCTTTCCAATCCTCATTCACTCTTTGTTTCCCTATTTTTCGCTAATAAGGGATATCATCTAAACATCACCATTCACCCCGAACATGATATTGCTTCCTCCAGAGCCTGCGACTTTGCCATAGACCTCGATAAATTACAGAGTACCCTTAAAGCTGAAATCTCTGCAGTCCAACAGCGTTATCAGAAATCCGCTGATGCGCAATGTTCTCCTGCTCCTGATTTCAAAGTAGGTGACAAAGTCTTTGTCAAGGCTCAGTTCTTCCGAACTACTCGGCCTTCAAAGAAACTCCCCAAAAAATATCTTGGACCCTACGAAATCATTGCCCAGCCTGGTACTCTATCGTTCACTCTCCATCTTCCAGAGTCTATATGCTCTGTTCACCCAGTCTTCCATGTGTTCATGCTCGAACCTGCCATATCCAACACTTTCTCTAAGAGAATACAACTAGTCCCTGCTCCAGTTATAATTGATGGGGAACCCAAATATCAAATTTCTCGGATAGTGAATTCAAAAATTGATTGCCGATGGACATGCAAACTCCTGTACAAGGTGATCTGGCTAGGATGTGAAAATACTGGAGACGAATCTAAATGGATCTCTGCATCTGAACTCACTCATGCTGCTGACTTGGTATCCGATTTCCACATTGCATATCCCACCAAGTCTGGTCCTCTCCCATTGTCCTGAACACAATGTTGCAGTTGTCCTCTGTCTCTGTGCATTTCCAATGGGAATTTTCCTTCATTAATTTCTTAGTATATTTTGTCCACTTATTTTCATTAACCCTCAGCTTCCACGCACTTTTCGGGGTTTCTTCTCAAAACTTCAAACTTCTTTTTATTTTAATTCTTGTTTTTCTTACTCACACATTTAATTCATAGAAAACAAAAAATTCTATTAAAGAAGAAAACAAAACCACTATACTAACAGGAGGCGGACAATGAAGTCCCCTTCTCTTGGATTTCCCTGGGTCCATCCTTAGACCTCTCCACATCATCTCTGCTCTCTTCTTCTGAGCTCCATCTCTGCTCCATCGTGGCCCCAATTCTCTCCAATTGGGCTGTGTTCCTCTCTTGGCCCTCCACTAAGTCCTGGAGGGACCTCCTAACTCCTTGGTACTTCTCCAGGAGTTCTCAGAGTGCCTTTTCGATAGCACTTAGAACTCTGCTATAAGTGGGGATCATGGCTGGGATGTTGGTATTGGTGTGGGGTACACACCACTGCTTGAGTGCAATACACCTGGCACAGGCAAGGGAGCAGCTATAAAAGAAAAAATTGTTAAAAAATAATAATACTAAGTATAATTATGAATCACTCACCTTAAGGGATGCACCAGGCAATCCTGCCCAGCACTCACACACCTCTCACACACCTCTCACAGGGGTTCAGATGTCATGCCAACCCTATCTCTAAGTTTCCAAGTAATAAATGAATAGAAAAGAATAAAAATGAGAAGAAAAATGGAAATAAACTGAATCCAACTTTTATGGTTCTGACATTACTCTCCCTTCAAGGTTTTTTCTCTAGAGAAACTGACTTTCATTTTTGCTAGTTCTTCAACATTTTTAAATACTTGTTCTCAAACTTGCTATTGTTCCACCTATATAGCATCTTCACTGTATATTTTCCTGGTACCTCTCTCCTTTTAAAGTCTCTTTCTTCTATCATGTCCAATTTCTCTAATCTTCTCACTTTTGCATTTAATATTCTCTCAAACTTTGCTACCACCATCTTCATATTTTCTAAATCCTTCTCTCTTTCCCAAGAATCATATTCTGCTGTAAACCCCTTCCATTGCACTAAGTACTTCACTATTCCCCTTATTTTTCTTTTGTTCCTCTACTTGCTCTTTATACTATACTATCTGACTGATATTCACAACTGGGTAAATTCTCATTGAAGTAGGCAGTTGTAACTTGACCACATTCATAAATACTACCTCTTCAATAAAGTATGGACCAACATATTGATCTACTAATTTTATTGCCAGTCTTTCCTTTTTGAACACTAAGTTCTTCATACTTAACATTACTCTATTTCTCTTCTTCTATTCTTTAACTTCTTTCCTTCTCCTGTCTGCTTGTTGCTTCATCTTCTCTTGTGCTTTTCTTAATGTTGCCACAGCTTTCTTCTATACTTTCTTTATTCTTTCCACAAACTCTGTTACTTTTTCTATTTTTCCTTTTTGCATTATGTCTGTTCCTATTCTTAACTCTCTACTATAATTTACTATAAATAGAGATACTTTTATTGCTGAATGTACTTTGTTGTTGACTGCAAGTTCTGCCAAAGCTAGTCATTCTGGCCAATCATTTTGTCTATGGTCTATAAAGAATCAAAGATACTGTTCTAACTCCTGATTCATGTATTCTGTCTGACTATCCATTTGTGGATAAAATACTGTCAAAAATCTTGTCTCAATCCTCAACATTCAATTCAACTCCTTTGTTAACTCTACTGCAAACTGTGGTCTCCTATCTGACACTACACTCTTTGATAGCCTATTCAACTTCTACATGTTATCTCTAAATAGCTATGCCAACTCTTTTACAATATTTCTTCTGTTGTTGCCACAAAATGAGTCATTTTAGTCAACTGTTAGATGTGTCTACAGTTTATCTGGTATCTCACTCAACTTCAACTTTTCTGCCAGCACCTCTGTACTATTTTTCATTCTCTAACACATATTACACCTATTTATATATCTCTCCATATCTCTGGTTACTTCTGGCCACCAATAATTCCTTATTACCAACTCTGTCATCTTTCATCTTTCTCCATATTCTGCTACTGGTATGTCATAGTATAATCAGATTATTTCCACCCTTAGCACCTCATCCTTTGGTATACAAACTTTCCTCTCTTTCAGTACCAAATCTCCTTCTATCTGCTATTCTTCTCCTGTTTTTATTTTTCTACTATATCTACTTTAGGCTTTAGGTCCTTCTATCATTACTTTTACTAGACTACAAATACATTGTTTCTTTATTAATATTTGATTATCATTCTCATTCTCTGTTCCTACTTTCCAGTCTAGTCTCTTACTAAGTCTATTCACCTTTCCCATTTTTATGCCTGGTACATGCTTCAGAGTAAAATCAAACCTTGACAGATATAATGTCTATTAAGCTTGTTTTTGGTTCAACTTTCATGCCTTCATAAAGTATTTTAAATTCTTATGGTCTGTTCAGACCTTAAATTTGAACATAGCATTTTCTAGCAAATGTCTCCAGTTTTTTAAGTCCCTTATGACTACCAACATCTCCTTATTGTAAATCTTATAATTCCTTTCTATCTCATTTAGAGATTTTGAAAGAAATGCCACTGGCCTCCATTTTCTATTTTTATATTCCATAGATAAAACCTCCTTCATTATATAGTCCAATACATCTACTTCCAACCTCATTTATTTTTATCTAAGTCTGGTACTGCTAACACTAGTTCTTTTGTGAACTTCTTCTTCAACTTCTGAAACATCTTCTCCTACTTCTCTGTCCAATCCCACTTCTGATCTTTCTTCACCAAGTCATGTAAAGATTTAGCTATCATTGTGAAATCTTTAATAAACTGTCAATAGTAGTTTGCCAGTCCCAAAAACTTCTGTATATCTTCAACTCCTTTTGGAGTTGGCTAATTCAATATACTCTTCACCTTTTCTTCTTCCATCTTAATCCCCTCTGGTTCAATTACTACTCCTAAGAATCTTATTTCCTTCACCTTCCACTTATACTTCTCTAGTTTTACATACAGATTGTTTTCTACCAACCTCCTTATTACTTTCTCAACTACCTCATTATGTTTCTTCTCTTTCTCTGTTCCTACAATTATGTCATTGATGAAACTTGCCACTTCTCCAGTGTTAATCCAGTCCCATAGAATCTTGTTCATCATTGTTTGGAATGTCACTGGAGAATTGGTGAGCCCAAAGAACATCACTGTTGGTTCAAACAACCCTTTTAAAGTCATGAACACTGCCTTCCACTCATCTACTTTTTTTATCTGTACATTATTATAATCCCATCATAGGTTCAACTTTGTAAATACTTTCTTAGTATTTATATTTTCTATGATACCTGAGATAAGAGGCAAAGGATAATTATTTTTAATAGTCCATTCATTAAGATACCTATAGTCCTAAACCATTCTCTTCTTTTCATTCTTCTTTCTTACAAAAAACACCAGTGCTATTTGAGGTGACTTCAAGGATCTAATATATCTCTTTCTTAATTGTTTTTGTATGAACTCATACACCTCTTCCTCTCTTCCCTTGACAATGGATATACCTTTCCCTTTCTTGGCACAAATTCTTCCTTTATTTCAATTACATGGTCCCATATCTTTTTTGTTGGTATTCTTTCACTCTGTTTCTTTTCAAACACATGAATCCACTAATAAAAACATTCTGGTACCAACTTCTTTGCTTCTTCTTCCAATTTCACTGCTTTTTCCCCCTTATCCCAAATCTTTTATTTCTCCACTGCCCTCTTTACTTTCATTGTTCTTTCCCTTTTTGGCTTTTTCTTTTTTTTCCTCCTCTCCTTTCTTTTGCTCCTTCTCTTCTCATTTCCTTTCTTCTTCTTCTTTTTGTTTCTGCCATTCTTGTTTTCTCTGCTTTGGTCTTCACTACATCCCACACTCTTCTGGACATCTCATCATTTTTACTTCCTCTGTTCTCCAATTGATCTTGGGGTTATGGCATGCCAGCCATTCAAAATCACACTCTACTTCTGTTCTCCAATTATATTGATTTCTGTTCTCTCCCTATATTCCTGATAATGAATATTCACCTCCACCATATACTCAATGGGCCTCTTCTTGTGAAAGAAACTGTTCATATTCCTTATATATATTGGTTTTTTGATTTTCTTCAGCTTAAATCCCTGCTTTCTTGCAAACTCTGAACTTATTACCAATCCTATTATACTACTATCTAATAATGCCTCCACTGTTACTCCTCCTTGCATGTCAATTCTTTCCAGGCCAATCTTCACTGTCACTTCCCTCAATATGTTTCTATTGCCTAGGTTATAACAGGATATATTATCTATTACTCTACTGAGCATTGTGAACCTATTATAGTTATAAGAGTCTAATCAAGGACTATTAAGCTCTCCTTCCCATTTAAATTGTTCTGTTCTATGTTCAAATTGTCCCCATATTCCATTCTTTTTCCTTGGCCCACTATTTTCCAACTTTTACAATTCCATCCAAGATGGCCAAAACTTCCACAACTATAACAATTCATCCTCCTATCTACATCCATTATATAAGAATCTATTTTATTTCTTTGCTCCTCTCTCTTGTTCTTGTAGGAGATTTCTAACTACCACTATATTTGTTCTTTCTACTCCTTCCATTAGAGTAGGCCTTGCTAGTACCTACTGTATCTCTTGTTTTTTTAACCATATATGGGGAAGAGAAAGTTATAGTCTGAATCCTTCTTGATTTCTCTCTGTTTCTTCCTACCTTTGTTCTTAATTTCTATTCTTTCTCCTTCTTCTTAATCTTTCCTCTTCTCTTCTACTTTCTCTCTAATATCTATCTAGATTAGTGATGTGTTCATATGCCTTTCTACCTCTATCAACTTCCTCCTTATTATTCTATTCATTTCTCTCTTGAATTCCTCCACCAATGATCTTTTTTTATAGCTACTCTCTCTAGTTGCTCTTCTAAACTCTTGTACAAATTCTTTCATTGTTCTTTCTTCTTGTTCTAGCTTTCTTAGTTCTGCTACTTTCACTACTTTCTTATTTTCTCCAAATTCTTTCTTTAAATCTGCCAAAAATTCCACTGTTGTTTCATACTCTCAATTTTCTGACTCTAAGTCCTTCAATATATTCTTCTTTTAAATATCTGCTGATTCTCTTTGCACATAAAACAATATCCACTAAATTTGTTCTTCCACTGCATCTTTTCTTATCAGAGTTGAAGACAGTGGACTCTATTTATTTCTTTCTCATTTTTATTTTATTTTCTATTTATTTTTATTTTAGAATTTAAAAGTTAGGATTTAGTATAATATTATATATCACTGTTACAAATCTGTTACACAGTGTGACTTGGTGTCACATATCAGTCACTAGCACATGATGCTGTCATAGTCACACTGTTACACAGTCACATATTATGAGAGAAGATAGTAGAAGGTTCTAGAAAAATAACATTATATAGTATGTTATATATATTGACCTTAAGGCAAATACATGGTCATTTAGGGTAGGCTAATATAGTAGAGCATAGACTATTAGTTTTAGGTATATAAAGTAGATAATTCTGTATAGAGTTATCTATTGAGCTCTCTTGTGTTAACTTTAATACAAGATTCTTTTACTTGACCCACTTTAAGGTCTTGTAATTGTAATATCTCTCATCCTTATTCTTAAAAGTAGCTTGCATGCTGTAATAAACCCTGGAACTTTTTCTGCCATCCCATTGAACACTTGTGACTTTGTTACTTCTGTACTTGCTCTTGTATTGGGCCTGAGTACTGCTGTTCTTACTTATACTGCCAATAGCACTTGAATCTATGCCTATTGTTATAACCTTAAATCCTTAGAGTGGGACAAAGGTCAAACTCTTGTATTAGAGAAGACACAAGAGAACTCGATAGAGAGCCTTTTACAAAATAGTCTACCTTATGTACTTGTACAGATGGTCTGTGCTAGCTACTGTGCATCCTACCCTAAATGACCATGTGTAAAGCATAAGGTTAACATGTGGTATCCATGTTATATGATGTCACTCTGTTCCAAAACCTTCTACTTCCTTCTCTTAAGTCCTGTGATCAATTTTGTGACCACACCATCAGATGTGACAGTGTGACAGTGTGACAGATCACTTATAACCCTAATCCCAGAGTTCTAAAAATAGAAAAATGTAAAATAATTAAATGAAAATGAAAATAGAAAAATAAAATAAAATAAAATGAAGTCTATCATTTTGTACTCTTACACCTATATTGCCACAAGCTGTTCCTATTGCTGCTGAATTATTTGTTTATAATTGATAGAGCCATATTGATTTATATTGTATGATGGTAGTGATAAAGATAAGATTGATGATGATGGTAGTAGTAGTATAGAGGGTGATAAGGTATAAGAGCAGAACTAGTATTGGTTTTACTCTCAGATTTGTATTTATTACTCAACTCAATCTTGGTAAATGCCAGTAGGCCTTCTTCCTATCCTACCTAATATTATCTACTAACTACCTGCTTCTACTGACTACTACCTTAAGAGAAAAGTAAATAATTTTGGCCTAAGAAGGCCATTTTATTCTAGACAAAGTCTTAAGAACACTTGCTATTCTACTGTATGTACTGATCACAAGGGGATTAACAGCATAGAGCCAATACTAGAAGAATGTAACAAATACATCCACACAAGATAGTATGATCCTAAAATGCTAGTAGGTTTTAACACAATAAGAATGGCTAGGCTTTCTCTACCTAGCTAATATACTTTTTATGTCTAGGGCCTGGAAATTCTTCTTTACTAAAGGCAGTGTTGCCTTTGGTCAAGGATGATGAGAGAGTAAGAGATAATAAGAGAAGGCTCTGTGTTGAGTAATCTTAGGAAAGAAAATTGAGTTTTAATATTACAAACTTAAGATCTTAGAGTTGGTCAAAAGGAGAAATCTTATATAAGATTTATACAAGAGAACTTGATAGAGTTCTAAGTACAAACTAGTCTATCTTATATACCACAGACCATGGCCTGTACATATATAACAACTATCCTATTCTAAAGTATATGTGCTTTCTACAAGACTAACATATAGTTGTCTTACTATATAACATTATTTGTTCCAGAGCCTTCTACAACCTTCTCTGTGTCACATGATTGTGTGATAGCTGTGACAGTGACCTCTGTGATATTATACTAACCTTAATCCTAAGTTTCTAAGTAAGAAATAAATGGAAAATAAAATAAAATAAAATAAAATAAAATAAAAATAAAAATAAAAAGGAAAATAGAAATAAACAGAGTCCAACTTTCATGGTTCTGATAGTTAGTATACCTAAGATAGCTATCTGGAATGTAACTGATAAGTAAGTTACTTTTATTACTAGTAATTTTTGAATATCAAGAAAGAGAGATTCATGGAGTTGTCTTGGACTAGTAAGGATATTTGAGGTGAAATGACTTTGATCCACACTGGAAGAAGTTTGGGGGTATAGATGAGGATATGTGGTTATTAATAGATTGGAATGAATGAGGTTAGAACATAGTATGTGACAAGATGCCAAGTAGTAGATGATATAATATATATAGAAAGGCTATAAAGTTTTGATATGTGATATAGGAAAAGTCTGGCCACTTCTTCTATACTCACTATAGTGTGAATTAGGATGAAGTGGGTTATCTTGGACACTGAGTTTACTACTGTCATCTGTTAGATGCAGTTTACACCTTATTATCTGAAATCTGATGAGAGTTCTCAGAGATCTAAATGAGTAGTTTGTATATTATCCAAGTACATGGAAAGTGGGAGTTGGAATGACTTTTGGCTTCAGCTTGTGTACTGTACCTCTATGAATTGTACTAGTTACATATTTTGAATAAGGTGTTTAGAACATAACTAGCAAATAAGTCTACTGGGAGGTAAGAGATGTGTTATTGCTAACACCAGAAATGATAATAGTTTTAGTTGATTTTCAGAATAAGGCTTAAAGTATAGACTACTAGTTTACATATTAAGTATATTATCTAAGGTAGTTATCTAGAATAGACATTACTCTTGTTTCAAGTGATCCTTGAATGTTATGAATAGAGATCTGTAGAGTTAGTAAGGGTCCAGCAAGAAAATCCAAGATAGAATGGAGAAGAGTGATTTGTACTGGATATTACATTTTGTTCCAGCTATATGTCCCTATTCATAGATAACACCTTTTCTCTTATTCACACTCCTCAACCTCTTCCAGTATAAATCAATCACCTTTATTTTACCTTGGATATTCTTGCTGGATTCTTGCTAACCCCATAGACCTCTATTTCCTAATATCTGAGGATTACTAGCAACTAGAGTAACTCACTTAGTAGTTTAATTCTAGATAACTATACTAGGTAGTATACTTAGTATATAAACCAGTAGTTTATACTGTAATAGCTTATCCTGAAAATTAACCAAAACTGGTACTAATTTCCAGAGTCAACATAGCTCAAGCAAATCTAGAAGAAGAAGAAGCAGCAGTAGTAGTTCCCTGATTTAATACTTAGTCAAACATAGAAGTGGCTAAGCCACAAATATTCAATGGAGAGGTAGGAAAGATTTTGGGTTTCTTAATGGCATGTGTTAAGAATGAAAGAGGTGGACTTAAACTTTTCTTATTTCTTTTCTCATTTTTATTTTATTTTTGATTTATTTTCCTTTATTCTATTTTTAGAACTAGGATTAGGGTTAAAGTAACAAGATCACACTGTCACACAGCAGGTCATATCAGATGACACAATCACAGTCACATGACATATAGAAGGATATAGAAGGTTCTGGAAGGATGACATCATACAATATGTGAAACACATGTTGACCTTAAGACATACACATGGTCATTTAGGGTAGGCTAGAAATAGCTCACACGGACTATTAGATATTAGTATATAAAATAGACATTCCTGTATAGAGTTCTCTATTGAGTTCTCTTGTGTTAACCCAATACAAGGTTCTTTTTATTGATCCACTCTAAGGTCTTTGATTTGTAACAAATATTACAATTCAAGACTTAGAATTAAGTCAAGAAAGAAATCTTATATTAACCCAATATAAGAGATCTCAATAGAGTTTTTAGTATAAAATGTCTACCTTATATACTAGCTAGTTGGTCTGTGCAAGCCCTTCTCTAACCTATCCTAAAGACTATATACTATCTATAAGATCAATATGTAATAAATATGCTGTATAATATCATTGTTTTGAAACCTTCTATATTCTTTCATGTGACATATGATTGTGTGACTGTTACTGTGACATTTGTGACAGTCACATATAATATCATGCTACAACCCTAAGTCCCAAATAAGAAAATAAAATAAAAATAAAAAATAAAAATAAAACAGAAATAAAATAGAAATAAAGTTCACTATCTTTAATTTTGACAATGTTATATGATGATATTTATTCTAGAACTTTCTCCAACTTTTTCTGTGTCATGTGATAATATGACAACCTTGTGACATTACAAGTGACTATCACACTAACTCTAACCTTAAGTCTCAAATAAGAAAATAAATATAAAAGAAAATAGAAATAAGAAAGGAAAGTGAAATAAATAAAGTCTATTATCTTTAAGTCTGAAAAATCATCCATTAATCTGCAGACAAGAGCCTTTCTATTCCATAACAAATCCTATAAAGTTCTAAGTAACAATCTCTATAATAACTAACAAACCCAGAGTATATATAGTATTTTATTATTAGAATGTCTCTTTCTATATTTAAGAACTATATTTATTATGTATAGTTTCTTAGTCTAATAATCAACTTGGATCAAGTGTCACACTTGTCTCAGTTCTCATTCATATACCTTTTCTCTGAATTATGACCATATAATAAAGCTAAGCTAGATACAATATCTTTCTATTAAAGCTAAGGTTATTATTTATATAACATCTTACTTCTGACTTGTTTCTATATCTACTAAGTTCTCTACTATTCAATCTGTCTTCTATGCTATATCTGTAAATTTTCTAGTAAGTGTAAATTGCTTTTAATATTAAGTTCTCAAATTGATCCATCATCTATACTATATGTAGATTTACTTGATAAGTGTGAATTTCCCCCTCACATAGAGTAACTATTAAGATAACTAGACAGAATTATAGGAGATGCTTCAAAACAAAATAAGATTTTCTAAAGATAACTATTCTAAGTATTCTATAGTCTATTTCTGTGAAAAGACCTATTACCTCTGTCATATGCTAATCTAAGCATATCCAAACTATCCAATTTCCATCCTGAATAATGCTTACATAAGTTTCATTCTACCCAA
>Ga0157359_1000847_pt1 | contig 11853 bp, 5 predicted proteins | sample AttcapACBM3_FD_111482 | JGI IMG/M metagenome (GOLD analysis project Ga0157359, IMG submission 111482) | Fungus gardens microbial communities from leaf cutter ant in Botucatu, State of São Paulo, Brazil - Atta capiguara ACBM3 | ecosystem: Host-associated > Fungi > Mycelium > Unclassified ...
CAGTAGTTAGCATGGACCATAGGTACTAGTATATAAGGTAGACTACTCTGTACTAGGAACTCTATCGAGTTTTCTTGTGTCACTCAATACAAGAGTTAGTTTATTGCTTAAACCCTTGAAGCTTTAAATCATAACAATAGCCTACTGAGAGCTTTACTTGTTTGTGTGATTATTGGACTTTGTGTCTAGTGGTTGCCACAACAATTATTAGAATAAATAAGGTTGTTATCAAGATATACTACTATACAGATATCAAGGAGATCTGAGAAGGTATTATTTATAAACTATTGAAAGGCTGCAAAGGCATTAGTTAGGCTAAAAGATATAACTGTCTGTTCAAAAGATTTATAATAAGTATAGAAAGCTATTTTCAATTTGTTGTTTTTCATGATCTATATTAGATAATATATGACAGATGTTAGAGTTGTGAATAATGGACTTGGTTTCTATTTATTTTTCTTTTTTCTTTTTTAATTTAATTTATTTTTAGTTTTCTTCTCTTTTCTTTTAATTTTAGACTTAGGTTAAGAATATGATATGATGTCACAAGATGTAATAGAGGCATCATATCTATTACAGGGTGATTATATATGTCACAGTCACAGTTCACATGATCACATGACATAAAAAGAATGATATAGAAGATTCTAGAATAAATAATATTATATAGCATAGTAATAGCATGTTAATTTTCATGAAGTATACATGGACTTTAGAGTAGGTTAGTTATAGTATACATACAGACTACAGTCTGTAGTATAAGATAGATTAGTTTGTACTTGGAACTCTATCAAGTTTTTTTGTACAATACAAAAGTTGTCTTGTCTTTTGTTAGATATGGTTTACATTAGAAGGTGAAAGCTCATAGAGTTGGCTTGGAAATGCATAGAGTATGGAAACTCCATACAATGAGCTTTGTAATACAGACTTGTTAAAATGACCTTGGCTTCAGCTTATGTGCTATACTATCTATCTATGACATAGTCACAACTTCAAATAGATAAATAAAGTCTGAGATGAAAGTAAGTGCTGATTTGGTAAATACAGAAGTATTAATCTATATCAAATAGTATATAGCAAGTAAGAATAATATAACTAATCTGTAAATAAAACTGCTTCCAAGAGACATAATGCAAAACTTTGTGATAGATTTAAAACTTTACTTGCTTAGAGAGATAAAAAAGCAAATTGCACTGACTGGATAGTATTATGATCTTTAGCTTGGCTTAGATTATGACTTAGACAAAGACTGAAGTAAGGAGATAGATCAATTGGTAAAGTATAAGGATACAAGAGAGTATTTATAGTTATATATACCTAATAACTATAAGTTACACATAAGGTATTCTTGAAGAATAAATGAGAAGAATATAAGGAGGCCTTCATTACTATATGAGGTGCTGACTGAGTATACACAAGGATACCACAAGATGTAGTAGATAAATAAAGACTGAAATAGACAAACTCTAACACATATCATCTATGAATTAACTATCTGTAAAACATGAGGTATCAATTATAACAATATTCCCATTTTTTAGTGTTTATGTTCTCATAAACTTGATCAAAAAATACTAAATCTCCAACCACATATAATACAACCAATTTCTTCATGGGTTCAATAATGATTTCTCCTTTTAAAGTTAAAGTAATGAAGAAGGGTTCATATGGCAGCCCTTCTATATACATTTCAATTAAAAATCCTTATTTAGTAATATTTGTATTATGTTTTTAATGTGGTAGTAGATAGAATAGAGTTATTTTTACTGGTACTTGTAGTGTTTTCATGGCTTTTTTTAGGTCTATGACTTCTTCTTGTATAAATATTGGCTCTAGTGTTTTTGGTTTATTATTTTCAGAGGACATGTTGTATGGTTTACATAATAACACTTTCTCTTCTTAAATAACATCTTTTTGTTTTTCTTTGTCAATGTTCATTGATTGCAATACTTCTTAGTATGATTTCTAGTATACTTCTTGAATTATTTTTATATGTTTTTCTACCTGTTCATCTTCTTTACCTTTATATCTATTCAGTTTATCAGCTAGTAGTACTTGGATATAATACACTTATTTCTCTATATCTTCTTGAATAATGTTTTGTAAATCTTCAAATATATTGAATGTGTCTCCTGCAGTTTGTATTTTGTATGTATTGCTTACTTGCAGTATTGTGGTCTTGATTTCTACTAGTTAAGTATTTGCAACTTCAGCTAATCAGATTATGTTTTGGAGTTAGAGTTAAATGTCAGCCATTGTTTCTATTCCTCTAATAATCCTATAGTAATTCTTTGTCCAATTTTTCTTTTTATTATTCAAGGTGATGATGAGGTTCATATTGTTGATGGTGCAAGAAATATATGGGTTAGGAAAGGTAAGTACAGTAGTGAATTTTTGAGCCATTTAGATAGATTTCTTGAAGTTAATATAACTTAAAGATGTTGAATTGAGATTTTATCTCTCTCTCTTTTATAGGTTTTGACTCAAAATCCTTGTCTAGTAGTTTTCAATCACCTCCCTAGTATATGGTAACTCTGTTTCAGATATCCACTGATCATGTTCATTTTAATATTCTTTCCAATATTGCATGTCACATCCTTATTTTCTGTAAATCTATACTTTTTTTCTTTTGCATTCTTCTTTTTCATTAATAATGTCTGGTAGTTGTGTTGAATTCATGTGTTGTCCTTTGAATTATGGTTCCTTGCACTGTATTAGCAGGTCTTTGTTAAACACATTATGAATTACCCATTCTTCTAGTAGTTTCAGCTAAAATATTCATTGTTCAATATCCTTTAAGATTTTAAAGGGTTCCTATCTTTTCTAGTCCAACCTCTTTGAGGGTTGGGAAAGAGATGGCATAGTGGAAGAACCCCCCATCCATGTGTATTATGCTTATCTCAAACTTGAGGTTATGAGTTCAATTCCTTAGTAGTTCTTTGTGTTGAGTAACTGTATAAAAAGGTTAGAGTATTGATACTCCATACATAATTCCTCCTGTAGGCATGGACTGCCATCACACTCTGTGTAATAAATTGTTGACTTAAAAAAAACTTCTTTAAGGGTTAATTTGAATGGATATTCTTGGCTTCCAGTCATATGTTGTCTTCCTCCTTCAAACTTTGCAGGTTTCATCTCTTCTTATCAAATTGCTTCTTTATTGCTTCTTTTGCCATTTCCATTGACTTCTTCACTGCTTCCAACTCTTTTGTAGTTCTTCAAGGAAGTCTTCCAGCTTTGGTAATTTTATTTTCACTGTCAGGTCTTCTTTCTATGGATGTTTTCAAAGTTTAACTCAAATAAAGTATGTCCAGTTACCATATATTTCTTGTTATTGTACTAGAATTCTACTACTGATAACTATTCTGTTCAGTCATTTTGCTGATAGTTTACATAATGTTGCAAGAATGCTTTGACTTCCTGATTGATTCATTTTGTTTGACCATCTGTCTGAGAGTGATATACTGTGAATAATGTTTTTATTCCTAATGCCTTTGTCAAGTCTTCTATAAATTTTGATGCAAATTGAGGTCCTTTGTTGCTAAGAACCTTTCATAGTGCTCTGTGTATTTTTCATATTTTGTCTCAATGGATTTTGGTGATGTCCTCTAATGATACTACTGTAGTTATCACTTTAAGCCTAATCATCTTGGTAAATTAATCTACAATAACCACTATAATATCTTTGTTGTTTGATTTTGGAAGTGATTCAATAATGTTGATACTGATTTCCTGCCATGATCCTTCTTGTCAAGATTGTAAAAAGTAGACTTAGTTTTCTATTATTTTCTTTTCTTATTTTCATTTTCTTTTCGATTTATTTCTATATTTTCTATTTTTATAACTCTGGGGTTAGGGTTAGAAGTGATTGGTCATTCTGTCACATCAGTCACATCTGACAGTGTGGTCACAACATTAATCATGAGACTTAAAAGAAGAAAGTAAAAGGTTCTGGAACAAAGTGATGTCATATAACATGGACACCACATGTTGGCCTCATGCTTGACATATAGTCATTTAGGGTAGGATGCACAGTACCTAGCACAGACCATCTGTAGGAGTATATAAGGTAGATTATTTTGTAAAGAGCTCTCTATTGAGTTCTCTTATATTATTCAATACAAGGTTACCTCATAATCCAACTCTAAGGGTTTTGAGTTATAACACTTCTGGTGTTTCTAATAGATGGAGTTCTCTAGCTTTTTTCATGTGCTGTACTTTGTTTTGTTGATATTTCATATATTTTTGAACATATTTTTTGATATCACTTTTTATTCCTAGCCATTAGTAATTTCTCTTGACTAACTCAAGTATTCTTTGTTATCTTGAATATTTTATGTCTGCTAGTTTATAGTTCTTCCATAAGATTTACTCTTGTATTTTTCTATTATTTGGAATATAAATTCTTTCCTCTATATAGACTATACTCTCATCTTTCTCTAGTTTCTTTTGGACCTCTTGTTCTCTGGTTCAACTTCTTCTGATTTTCTCTAGTAATATGGTTTCTTTTACCACTTGGTTTCCTCTGATTACTACCACTTCTGCTTCTATGATAACTTACCTTGTTCATAATTTTTTCTTGAGCATTTTAATATCTTTGTTATTTTCTGTTATATCTACTTAATCCTTCCTAGACAGTACATCTGCTTTTGTATTTGTTTTCTCTAAGATATGTCATAGTATGAAGTCATAATCTTATAACTTCAAATACCATCTTACTTACTATCTATTGAGTTTATATGGTTCTTGGAAATATTTAAGATTCTTGTGGTCTATTCAAACTTCAAATTTCTCTGTAGTATTTAGTAAATATTGTCTCTACTTCATAGAGGCTTCTTATTATGAACTTAAGACTAGAATTAAGTTAAAAGAACAGTTTTTGGATTGGATTGATCACAAGAGAACTTGATGAAGTTCCTAAGTACAATGTATCCTGCTTATACATGCTAGATTAATAGTCTATGCTATATGAAATTCAGTGTATCCTAAAGACTATATGTATTATATACTATTGACATATAGTATAACGTCATTGTTTTAGAACCTTCTCCATCTTTTTATATAAAAAATAAAAATAAAAATAGAGTCTAATATCTACAGCTCTGATACTTTTACTATTATAAGTAGTTTTCTTCTTGTTCTTGGAATAGAACTTCTCTGATTATATTCTGAAACATCTATTTCTACTCTGAATTCTTCTTCTCTCTCTAGAAGAGCAAGTACTAGTTGGCTTGTAATCTTGTCTTTGAGTTCTTCAAAAGTCTTCTGATGTTCATTATCCTATTTTTACTCTTTCTTTCCTTTGAGTTCATTAAGAGGTTTTAGTTTATCTTGGTGGAGGTTTTTCATCCCTTGACTGCTTTGATTTTGTTATTTTCTATTTGAACTTCTCTTTGTCTGACTACTACTTCTAGAATGGGTATTTCTTCTATATCAAAGTCACATTTTGATGTAAAGATTGTATTTCTCTGTTATCTTCAAAAACCAAATTGTCTATTCTTCTAGTTCTTTCCTGGTTTTGGCAGGTATAATAAAGTCATCCATATAATTTGCCAATACTCCTTTATATAATAACTTCTGGAAGATACTATTCATTATTCTCTGAAATATACCTGATGAGTTATATAAACCAAAGTATATTACTTTGAGTTTGAATAAGCCTTTATTTGTTAAAAATGCTGCTTTCCATTTACCTTCTTCTTTGATTCATATGTTGTTACAATCTTAGATAAGATTCAACTTATTAAAGTACTTTGCCTCCTTGAGCTTGTCAATTACTTCTCCAATTAAGAGTAGTGGTATTTTATCCTTTATTATATGTTGATTCAATTTCCTGTAATTCTGTACCAATCATAATAATATATTCTTTTTTGGAATGTAGAAACATGATGTCATATATCTTCAACTTAATTCTACTATTAATCCTGCTTTGAGCTGTTTATTCAACCATTGGTTTAATGCTTCATCTTCCTTGACTGTCATTATATAGGTCTTTGTATTTAACTTTTTTGGTACATCTTCCATCAGGTTAATTTCATGGTTCCATTCTCTCTGTTCTAGCAACTTTTCAAATTTCTTGTTGTTAGACAGATGTGTAATGTATTCTGGAAGGTCTCTTAGGTTTATTAAGCCCAGTTTCTTTTCTATTTCCTGTTATTCTTTGTCCTTATTATCCATTGGTTGTATTCTTCATGTCCTTAACATAGACATAATGTTTTAGTATCTTGTCTTATATTTTCCTGGACATTTTATAAACTGTATTATTCTTGAGTTTCAATTTACTTCTGGATTGTACTTGACTAACCAGTTGTATCCTAAGAACATATCTGTGCCATTTAAATGTATAACTGCTATACTAATATATTCTTTGTATTTGTTGATTTCTAGTTCCAGTAGTGCAAATCTTGTAACTTTTCCATTCTTGGTTCTATCTTAATCTTTTCTTCTTTTACTAGTTGTTTGTTAATTCTAGTATGAGTGTAACTAAAGTTTACCACTGCCTTTAATTGTAGTTCTTTTTTGTTCACATATTTAGTTCCCTTTTTTTTGTTATCTTATTAGTTTGAAATAACATATCAATTTTGGGAATTGCTATGTACAGAGGTTTGTTGTACCATGTCTACTCCAAACCTTTAACAAAACCCTTATCACAAATAAGATACTCACTGGTGGTGATACTTGAGCTGAATAGTGTTTCAGAGGTTCAGTACAAGAATATAATGATTGACAGATGATGAAAAGTATCAACCGGAATAATTGATATTGTTAAGTCTTAGGCCTAGCCCTCAGATACAGAGGTATATATACAAAAGAGTGATGGTCCATGTGCAAGCTGTTGCCATCACATGATCAAAAATCATACCTGATAGGAGCTATCATCTGTCATAGCAGCTGTCAGGCTATTTTTAAAAGATAACTAATTATATCACTATATTGATATGCTTGTATCTCCATGAATACTTATTGCTATGAGATATATCATATCTTATTGGAAATAGTTTGGCAAGCACTTTCTAATACAAGTTCAATCATGTGAATCTGTTCAGCTGTTCATGAGATATTAGCAGACAAAGCTTTTACAGCTACTGATGACCTAATATCTCAGTCATTTGTTGTCGTTTTTGTACATCCCACATATATGCAGATAGCCCTCATTTGGGGCTTTCCAGCGCAACTTAGTTTGTGAAAATCAGTCTACTGGTTGTGGAGATACAAGCTAAATGAAGTTTGTAACAACCCTTTTATTTGTTGTTATTTTCCTCATCTGATTCTTCCTGAATGCTTTTGTTCTTCATCTTCTACCCTAATCTACAATTCTTTGCATGATGTCTTATTTTGTTATATTTGTAACATTTTCTTGTTTCTCTTTCTCTTTTTAGCTTTTAGCATTTCTTTATCATATGTCTATATGTGTTGTAGTTAAAGCATTTTGGCCTTCTGTCTTTGTTGAATTTGTCTTTGGCTTTCCCAATATTCATGGATGTCAGAATTGAGAAAGATGGACTTGGATTTTATTTTATTTTCTTATTTTCTTATTTTTTTTAATCTTACATAGAAAAGGATGAAGAAGACAAAGTGTGACATGGTCACAAGTCACATGACATGGTCACAGATCAGATGACGGAGAAAAAAGTATAGAAGGTTCTAGAACAAGATGATATCATCTAACATGGTAACTACATGTTTGTTATGATTCAAAGTTCAAAGGGTTAAGCAATGAAACAACTCTTGTATTGAGTAACACAAAAGAACTCGATAGAGAACTCTTCTACAAACTAGTCTACCTTATATAGTCCTACAGATGGTCCATGCTAACTACTGTGCACCCTACCCTAAACAACCATGTATAGTCCATAAGGTCAATATGTGGTATCCATGTTGTATAACGTCATCTGTTCTCGAATCTTCTACTAAATTCTCCCAAGTCTTGTGATCAGTCTTATGTCATCAACTTGTGACCGATGTGACAGCATGACTGACAAACCCTAACCCGAGTTGTTCTAAAAATAGAAAAAATAAACAAAAAAGAAAAAGAAAAATAGAATAAAGTGAAAAGAGAAAATAAAAATGAAGTCCACTGTCAACAATCTTGACAATGTTGACCTTACACCTTACAATTACTATATGGCCTTTAGGGTAGATTAGAAATAGCTTAGTATAGACCATGATAGAAAAGTATATAAGGTAGACCAACTTGTAGAAGGAACTCTATCGAGTTCTCTTGTATACTCCAATATAAAAGTTGTCTTTAGTCTTCACTCTATAAGACTTAAGTTATAACACTAGAACTCAATACCATATTCTGAAACTGCTTAACACTGAGTCTTTTCTCTCTTATTTTCTTTTCATTCTTGACTGTAGATAGCACACCCAAAGTCAAGAAGGTTGCCAGGCCCTAGGCATAAGGGATAGACTAGCTAAACAGGAAAAGTCTAGCCATTTGTGTGTATTAAAGCTTACTGGTGCATATTAAACGTAATACCTTTTGTGGATGTGTTCTGTATCTTTTAAGTATCAACCTTGTACTACAAGCCTACTTATGACTTGTTTATGCAGAGAAATAACAGCTGTTCTTAAAACACTATTTAGAATAGAATGGTTTTCTTAGACCAAAATTGATACAAATTAGTAAATAGATGAAGTAGTTAGTAGAATGTGTAGGTAGGATGAGAAGAGTGCCTGCTATCACATACTGAGATTTTGTCAACAGAGTATGAGTCTGAGAGCAAGACCAGCATAGGTTTCACTTTTCTTCTAAATACCTCATCACCACCATCAACTTTCAGCATGAGTCAATGTGACTTACATGCAATTATTCTGCAATAGCAGGAGCAACTGGCAGCCATGCAGGCCCAGATACAAGCACTACTAGCAGAAAGAGTAGGAGAAGAAAGCAAAGGAGAAGAAGAAGCACATAAGGAGGTGGCCAAGCTACTAGTATTTAATGAAGAGGTAGGGAAAGTATTGGGATTTATTATAGCTTGCAAGCTATACATCAAAGCAAGAATGTTAGAAGCAATGGTGGAAGAGCAAGTTCAATAGGTGTTGTCTTTTATACAAGAAGAATCAGCAGATATCTGAAAAGAGAATATATTGGAGGATTTAGAGGAGGAAGTAATAGAGTATGAATCAGTGGGGGAATTTTTTGATGGCAATAAAGAAAGAGTTTGGGGGTGGAGATAAAGAATTGGTAAAGGTAGTGGAGTTGAAGAAGTTGAAGCAGGGAGGAAGGATAATAGAGGAGTTTGTGTAAGAGTTTAAGAGGGTAGCTTGAGGAAGTGGATATGAGAGAAGGCTGTTAATTGAAGAGTTTAAGAGGGGGATAAATGGTGGAATCAGGAGAAAGCTGATGGAGGCAGAAAGGCCTCCCACAACTATAGGGCTATGGTATGAAAGGGCTATTGTCTTAGACAGGAATAGGAGAGAGGAAGAAAGACTGAAGGGGCAACAGGGGACATTGGTCCCAAAACAATCAGAGGTCACAAAACTGTTATGGAATGCTTTGGACACTAACATTTTTCTTTTCCTTTTATCTATTTTTCTTGATTTTATATTTCTTTTCTTTTGAATTTCTTTTTCTTTTTATTAACAATGAAGAGGCATGTGACATTGCAGTCACATTACAGGTCACATGATGTGACATCATAGGCCTAGAACATGGTAGAAAGATCTAGGAGATGATATCAGAGCACATGATATATACATAGTGGTCTTGAGTAAGATATGAGGCAGACATGAGATAGTAGCATAGTATAACAGTATAAATAGAACTCTAATTTAGCAGAGGCTCCTTGTCAAGTTCTCTTGTGTTTTTTCCCACTTGATTGCTTAACTGAGAGCTTTACTGCTTATGTTATCATTGGACTTTGTGTCTAGTGGTTTGTTGTGGCAACTATTAGACACAAAGTCCAATGACAGCACAAACAATAAATCTCTTAGGGCAGATATCTAGTAGGAATACAAGTTGTGTAAATCACAAGAGAACTCAACAGAGAACTACAACAGTATTCTACTGACTATTTATATTAACTACCCATAGTCCATGCTACAACTGTGTGTCCTACTCTAATGTCCATGCCTTGTCCTCATATCCATTGGTAATCTGTCTCATGTCCTATTACTCATCCACCATGTGTCTATCTCAAGGTCAGCATGCTGTATACATGTGCCCTGACATCATATTCTCAACCCTACTCTTAATCTCCGTCATCCATGTATGTACCATATGTACACCATAAGGAACTGTGTCTCTTGATGTCACTCCATCTCTAGACTCTTCCCAATCCTTTTAGACTACTCTAGGCCCTATGACATCATGTCATGTGACTTCCCAGTCATGTGCCTTCTCTCTCTCATTGTAGACTAATAATAATACTACTATATATATCTTATCTTATCTTACTATAGTCTGTCCACACTTTCTTGTCTTATAATATGGTTGCCACAACAGTAGACCTTAACTATTCTTTGAGACTCTGCATCATGCAGACTCCTATTTCTCTTATTTTTTATTCATCCTCAACTGCAAGCAATGCACTCAACATCAAGAAGAAACTATAGCTAGGTCCTAGGCTTAAGGGGTATACTAGCTAGACAGGGGAAGCTTAGCCAGTTGTTTGCACAGTAGCCTACACTTGTATATTGGTCATATTCATCTTTTGTGGATGTGGTAGTTAGATTTTCGAGTAGTAGCCTTGTGCTGTGGTGCACTCTTATTGTCCATACATGCAGAGAAGCTATTAGGCATGGTTTGCACTTGAGGGTGAAAGTCTGTGGAGTTGGCTTGGACATGCACAGAGTGTAGAAACTCCTGCAATGGACTTGATGATATGGACTTGTCAGAACAACCTTGGCCTTAACTTATGTGTTGTGCCTCCTACAAGCCACATGGTTGCAATTTCAAAGAATGGTCTTGTATGAAGTTATAAGAAGAGGGATAAAGCACATCACTATTAACACCAGAGATTTAGTGTTAACTTTTAGTCGATTATCAGGCTAGTGTTATGGGACGCTAGAACACTAATAATTTTTATTTTATTTTCTTTTGTTTTTCTGATTTTATATTGATTTTATTTTATATTTATATTTATATTTATTTTGGACAATGAAGAGGCATATGACACTGCAGTCACATGACAGGTCACAGGATGTGATGTCATAGGCCTAAAACATGGTGGAAGGATCTAGAAGATGATGTTAGGGCACATGTATACAACATGGTGGTCTTGAGGCAAACATGAGGTTGTAGCATGGACAATAGGGCAGGCTTAATTATTGGTAGCATGGGTCAGGCATATTTTGTATAAATAGGACTCTAATTTAACAGAGACTTCTTGTCGAGTTCTTTTGTGAACTTCCCACTAGATATCCGACTTTGAGAGATTTACCATTTGTGCTACTATTGGTCTTTGTGACTAGTGGTTGCCACAACAGTAAAACTTGACTACCTTCAGGGACTCTGCATTATGCAGACTCCTTTCACTTATTCTCTTATCATCCTCAACTGCAAGCAGTGAGCTCAACGTCAAGAAGAAACATAAGCTGGACCCTAAGCATAAAGGGGTATACTAGTCAGGCAGGCAAAGCTTGACTGGTCGTTTGCACATTTGTCCACATGTGTATTTCGGTCATATCACCTTGTGTGGATGTGGTAGTTAGATTTTTCGAGTAGAAGCCTTGTGTTGTAATGTACCATTGTTGCCCATACACACAAAGGAGCAACATAGTCCATTAAGGAGTGCCTAGATTAGGGATTCCCTGCTTAGGGATAATAGTATAATAGTTTGATTAGGGTAGTAGTCAGTAAGGAAGTAGACAGGTAGTTAGTAGACAGTATAGGTGGGACAAGAAGAG
>Ga0157359_1000848_pt1 | contig 11852 bp, 7 predicted proteins | sample AttcapACBM3_FD_111482 | JGI IMG/M metagenome (GOLD analysis project Ga0157359, IMG submission 111482) | Fungus gardens microbial communities from leaf cutter ant in Botucatu, State of São Paulo, Brazil - Atta capiguara ACBM3 | ecosystem: Host-associated > Fungi > Mycelium > Unclassified ...
CCAGGAAACTGCTACAATTTTAGCGGTTATTGCCCGTTTGCTCAATCTATACGCAAAGACATTTAGATGTCCAGATGTATTGACGTCTGTAATCCCCCTGTTTACTCTATACCTCTTACTTATTTTCTCCCAGCAGGAAGATATGCACCATGACGCGTAAACAGGCAACCATCGCAGTTCGTAGCGGTTTGAATGATGACGAGCAATATGGCTGCGTTGTCCCACCGATTCATCTTTCCAGTACCTATAATTTCCTCGATTTTAATGAACCTCGTGCACATGACTATTCCCGTCGTGGTAATCCTACTCGCGATATCGTGCAGCGTGCACTGGCAGAGCTGGAAGGTGGTGCGGGTGCGGTACTGACGAACACCGGTATGTCAGCGATTCATCTGGTATGTACGGTATTCCTGCAACCGGGTGATTTGCTGGTGGCTCCTCATGACTGTTATGGCGGTAGTTATCGCCTGTTTGACAGTTTGAGTAAGCGTGGTGCGTATCGTGTGAAGTTTGTCGATCAGGGTGATGAGGCAGCACTACAGGCAGCGCTGGCAGAAAAACCGAAACTGGTCTTAATCGAAAGCCCAAGTAACCCGCTGTTACGTGTCGTGGATATCGAATCTATTTGCCAGGCTGTTTCCGCGGCCGGAGCAATCAGCGTGGTGGATAATACCTTCCTCAGCCCGGCATTACAGAATCCATTGGCACTGGGCGCAGATCTGGTTCTGCATTCCTGTACTAAATATCTTAATGGCCATTCCGATGTGGTGGCGGGTGCCGTTATTGCCAAAGATCCTCAGCTGGTGACTGAACTGGCGTGGTGGGCAAACAATATTGGTGTTACTGGTGCGGCATTTGACAGTTACTTACTGCTGCGTGGTTTGCGTACACTGGCACCGCGTATGGCAGCAGCACAGCGTAATGCCCTGGCGATTGTGGATTACCTGAAACAACAACCACTGGTGAAAAAACTGTATCATCCTTCTCTGCCTGAAAATGCCGGACATCAATTTGCAGTGAAGCAGCAGAAAGGCTTTGGTGCCATGTTAAGTTTTGAACTTGATGGCGATGAAGCGACTTTGCGTCGTTTCCTGAAAGCGCTGAAACTGTTTACCCTTGCTGAATCACTGGGGGGCGTGGAAAGTTTGATTTCACATACCGCAACCATGACTCATGCAGGAATGTCAGCAGAGGCACGTGCTGCGGCAGGAATTTCCGAAACGCTACTGCGTATTTCGGTAGGGATTGAAGATCACGAAGATTTAATCGCCGATCTGGAGAATGCATTCCAGATTGCGGCCAAGAGGTAAGCATGAGTTATTCAGCAGTAGCAGGGACAGGAAGTGTACGGCAGTTGCATAAATTTGGTGGCAGCAGCCTGGCAGATGCCAAATGCTATCAGCGTGTTGCCGGGATTATGGCGGAGGACAGCCAGCCCGGTGATCTGATGGTGGTTTCGGCGGCCGGGGGTAGCACAAACCAGCTTATCAGTTGGCTGAAGCTGAGTAAGAGCGATCGGTTGTCGGCACATCAGGTGCAGCAAGCATTGCGTCGTTACCAGAGTGAGCTGATCAGTCACTTACTGCCGCCAGATCTTGCTGAACCGATGATTGCTGAATTTATTTGTGATCTGGAAAGGCTGGCTGAACTGCTGGATCGCCCGGCAGATGAAGTTATTTATGCTGAAGTCGTGGGACATGGTGAGATTTGGTCAGCCCGGCTGATGGCAGAAGTGCTGAAACAGCATGATCTCAAAGCCTGCTGGCTGGATGCCCGCGCTTTTCTACGTGCAGAGCGCTCTGCTCAGCCGCAGGTCGATGAAGGTAAATCCCGGCCATTGCTACAACAGTTGATGGCTCAACATCCTGGGCAGCGCCTGGTGGTGACAGGCTTTATCAGCGCGAATGAAGCGGGTGAAACTGTGCTGTTAGGACGAAACGGCAGTGACTACTCGGCAACGCAGATTGGTGCACTGGCCGGAGTGTCAAAAGTGACGATCTGGAGTGATGTCGCCGGTGTTTACAGTGCAGACCCACGTAAAGTGACCGATGCCTGCCTGCTGCCATTACTGCGTCTGGATGAAGCCAGTGAGCTGGCACGTCTGGCGGCACCGGTACTGCATACCCGTACGCTGCAACCGGTTTCGAACAGTGATATCGATCTGCAACTGCGTTGTAGCTACCAGCCGGAGCAGGGATCAACCCGTATTGAGCGGGTACTGGCTTCCGGGACAGGCGCACGTATTGTGACCAGTCACGATGATGTGTGCCTGATTGAATTTAATGTTCCGCCGCATCACGATTTTGCCACCGTGCAGAAAGAGATTGATCAGTTACTGAAACGGGCACAGTTACGTCCTCTGGCAACGGGGGTACATGCGGATCGTAACCTGCTGCAACTGTGCTACACCTCTGAGGTGGTGAGCAGTGCGTTGGCATTGTTACAGGATGCTGCATTACCGGGACGTTTGCAGCTACGTGAAGGTATGGCTCTGGTGGCAATGGTGGGGGCTGGCGTGTGCCGTAATCCATTGCACAGCCACCGTTTCTGGCAACAGATGAAGGATCAGCCGGTTGAATTTATCTGGCAATCAGAGGATGGCATCAGCCTGGTTGCGGTACTGCGCGTTGGTCCAACGGAACATCTGATCCGGGGTCTGCACCAGATTCTGTTCCGTGCTGAAAAACGTGTTGGCCTGGTTCTGTTTGGTAAAGGGAATATTGGTTCACGCTGGCTGGAGCTGTTCTCTCGTGAACAGGAAATCTTATCGGCTCGCACCGGATTTGAGTTTATCCTGGCGGGGGTGGTGGATAGCCAGCGCAGTTTGCTAAGTTATGAAGGGCTGGATGCCGGACGTGCATTGGCTTTCTTTGAAGATGAAGCGGTAGAGCAGGATCAGGAATCCCTGTTTCTGTGGATGCGTGAACATCCATTTGATGATCTGGTGGTGCTGGATGTGACAGCCAGTAAAACACTGGCTGAGCAGTATCTGGATTTTGCCAGCTATGGTTTCCATGTTATCGGTGCAAATAAAGTCGCTGGGGCTTCCAGCAGCAATTACTATCGTCAGATCCGCGATGCTTTCGCGAAAACAGGACGCTACTGGTTGTATAACGCGACCGTAGGTGCGGGTTTGCCGGTCAACCATACCGTGCGTGATTTACGTGAAAGCGGTGACAGCATTCTGGCGATCAGCGGTATTTTCTCCGGCACACTTTCCTGGTTGTTCCTGCAATTTGATGGCACAGTGCCTTTCACTGAGCTGGTCGAACAGGCATGGCAACAAGGGCTGACAGAGCCTGATCCACGTGTTGATCTGTCAGGTGAAGATGTATTGCGTAAGCTGGTGATCCTGGCACGTGAAGCGGGTTATGACATCGAACCGGATCAGGTGCGTGTGGAGTCGCTGGTACCTGATGATTGTCAGTCTGGTTCAGTGGATTATTTCTTCGAAAATGGTGATGCACTGAATAAGCAGATGTTGCAACGTTATGAGGCGGCGAAGGAACTGGGCCTGGTGCTGCGCTATGTTGCCCGTTTTGATGCTAACGGCAAAGCACGAGTTGGTGTGGAAGCGGTACGGGAAGATCATCCGCTGGCGTCATTACTGCCTTGCGATAACGTTTTTGCTATTGAAAGTCGTTGGTACCGCGATAACCCATTGGTGATCCGTGGGCCGGGCGCAGGACGTGATGTGACTGCCGGCGCCATCCAGTCTGATATTAATCGCCTGGCAAAACTGCTGTAACGTTTTGCTGGCCTGATATGGCCTTATTGATAATTTGTCACGAAATCCCCTGATTTAGTGGTTGACTGATCAGGGGATTTCCGTCATTTTGAATGTCTGGACGTCTAAATGGATAGATGTTCGGGTGTGATGTCAGAATGACAAGAGATCGATGAGGTAATCAGGTATGAGTTTTTTCCATGCAAATCAGCGCGAAGCACTGAATCAGAGTCTGGCCGAGATTAACGGGCAGATTAATGTCTCGTTTGAATTTTTCCCCCCGCGCACTGCTGAAATGGAAAATACTCTCTGGCGTTCTATTGACCGTCTGAGCAAACTGCAACCGAAATTCGTTTCTGTTACCTACGGTGCTAACTCCGGCGAACGTGATCGTACCCACAGTATTATTAAAGGGATTAAGGATCGCACTGGGCTGGAAGCTGCTCCCCACCTGACCTGTATTGATGCCACTCGTGAAGAACTGCGTACAATTGCGAAGGATTACTGGGACAACGGTATTCGCCATATTGTCGCGCTGCGTGGCGATTTGCCACCAGGCAGTGGTAAACCAGAAATGTATGGTGCTGATCTGGTCGCGTTGCTGAAAGAAGTGGGGAACTTTGATATTTCGGTTGCCGCATATCCGGAAGTTCACCCGGAAGCGAAAAGCGCGCAGGCTGACCTGATTAACCTGAAACGTAAGGTGGATGCGGGAGCCAGCCGCGCCATCACACAATTCTTCTTTGATGTGGAAAGTTACCTGCGTTTCCGCGACCGTTGTGTGGCAACAGGGATTGATGTGGAAATCGTGCCAGGTATTCTGCCGGTTTCTAACTTCAAACAGTTACAGCGTTTTGCCACCATGACCAATGTGCGTGTGCCGGGTTGGATGACCAATATGTTTGCAGGGCTGGATGATGATCCGGAAACCCGTAACCTGGTGGGTGCGAGCATCGCGATGGATATGGTGAAAATCCTGAGTCGTGAAGGGGTGAAAGATTTCCACTTCTATACGCTGAACCGCGCGGAACTGAGCTACGCGATTTGCCATACGTTGGGTGTGCGTCCTCAGAAAGCAGTTTGAGTTTGTCTCTGACATTCTGACAACGGTCAGGTAAACACCAAAGCGGAGTGAAAACTCCGTTTTGGTTATCTTACTGTCTTTGAATGATTTTCTGCTTTGTTGTATTACTGGCAACCATATTCCCTGATTCTGGTGATCAGCTCGCCTAATTTTTCCTTTCTTAGTACATCTCCTTGTAAAGAGGATACTCCCGTATGGGAGAATCCCCTTTTTGCTGGATGTATGACAATAAAGTACTAGCCAGTATTACGCATACCTGCAGCAATCCCGGCAATCGTCACCATTAGCGCCTGCTCAACACGGGAATCCACTTCTTCACCGTTGGCTTCCTGTTGGCGTGAACGGTGCAGCAATTCTGCCTGCAGGACGTTCAGTGGATCGGTATACACATTACGCAGTGCAATAGACTCCGCAATCCATGGCTGGTCAGCCATCAGATGTGAATCATTGGCGATAGTCAGCACGGCTTTCACATCGGCTTCCAACTGCTCACGCAATTGCTGCCCCAGTGACCACAGCGACTCATTAACCAGACGTTGATCGTAGTATTCTGCCAGCCACAAATCCGCTTTTGAGAACACCATTTCCAGCATCCCCAGACGGGTTGAGAAGAACGGCCAGTCACGACACATACTTTCCAGTTGTGCCTGATGACCTTCATCCATTGCCTGCTGCAGTGCAGCACCGGCACCCAGCCATGCTGGCAACATCAGACGGTTTTGCGTCCAGGCGAAGATCCACGGAATAGCGCGTAGTGACTCAACACCACCGGTTGGGCGACGTTTCGCCGGGCGGGAACCCAGTGGCAGTTTACCCAGTTCCTGTTCCGGCGTGGCCGAACGGAAATACGGCACAAAGTCAGCATGTCCACGTACATAACCACGATACATGTCGCAGGAAACGGTGGACAGTTGATCCATGATCTTACGCCATTCTGCTTTCGGTTCCGGTGGTGGCAACAGGTTCGCTTCCAGAATCGCCCCGGTGTACAGCGCCAGGCTGCCGATAGTGACTTCAGACAGGCCGAATTTAAAGCGGATCATCTCACCCTGTTCGGTCACACGCAGACCGCCTTTCAGGCTGCCTGGTGGCTGTGACAACAGCGCTGCATGAGCAGGAGCACCACCACGACCAATACTGCCGCCACGTCCGTGGAACAGGGTCAGGGTAATACCGGCTTTTTCACAGGTTTTAATCAGCGCATCCTGAGCCTGATATTGTGCCCAGCTGGCTGCCATGACCCCGGCATCTTTCGCCGAATCGGAATAGCCAATCATCACCATCTGTTTGCCCTGCATAATGCCGCGATACCAGTCGATGCTTAACAACTGCTTCATGACCGTATCGGCGTTGTTCAGGTCGTCCAGAGTTTCGAATAATGGTGCGACAGGGATGGTGTAAGGTACCCCGGCTTCTTTCAGTAACAGGTGTACGGCCAGTACGTCGGAAGGGGTTTTTGCCATTGAAATCACATAGGCCGCAATAGAGCCTTGAGGGACATCGGCAGCAACCCGACAGGTATCCAGTACTTCCTGGGTATCAGCACTTGGTGTCCAGTGCAGCGGCAGCAGCGGACGTTTGGAATTCAGTTCGCGGATCAGGAACGCCTGTTTGTCGGCTTCTGACCAGCTTTCGTAGTCACCCAGACCCAGATAACGGGTAATTTCCGCGATGGCTTCTGTATGGCGGGTACTTTCCTGGCGTAAATCAATACGAACCAGCGGTACGCCAAAGCATTTCACACGGCGCAGCGTATCCAGTAAGGAACCGTTGGCGATGATCTCCATGCCACAGGCACGCAGGGATTGATAACAGGTATGCAGGGGCTCCCATAGTTGATCATTCGAGACCAGCAGATTTGCCGGGCGTGGAAGACGTTCACCTTTCAGACGGCGAGTCAGATAATCCTGGGTGCTGAGTAACTGGGCACGCAGGTTTTTCATGATCTCACGATACGGTTCCTGAGCATCCGGATTACCACACAGTTCGCGCACTTCCGGCGTACTTTCGGACATCGACAGTTCGGAGATTAAGACATTGATATCTCGCAGGAACAGATCTGCCGCTTTCCAGCGACTCAGTTGCAGTACGTGGCGGGTGACACTGGCTGTTACGTTCGGGTTGCCATCACGGTCACCGCCCATCCAGGAGGTGAATTTTACCGGTACAAAATCCACTGGCAGGGTATAGCCAAAGGCTTCTTCTACCTGTTCGTTTAATTCGCGCAGGAATTGTGCCACGCCATCCCACAGGCTGTTTTCCACCACCGCAAAGCCCCATTTAGCTTCATCAATAGGGGTTGGACGGTTTTTACGAATTTCATCAGTATGCCAGGCCTGGGCGATCAACTGGCGCAGACGACGCATGATCTTCGTCCGATCATAATCAGACAGATCGTTATGATCGAGTTGCTGTAAACAGGTATTTACTTCCACCAGTTTATGAATCAGCGTACGGCGGGTGATTTCAGTCGGGTGTGCAGTCAGAACTAATTCCAGTGACAGCGATTCAATGGCATCGCGGATATGGGCTTCTGTCAGATTCGGCTGCTGCTTCAGGCGCTCGAAGGTTTTTGCCAGCACTTCCGGGTGATTCGCACCTTCACCTTTCGGGGAAATCGTATGGTATTGCTCTGCAACATTGGTCAGATTCAGAAACTGGCTGAATGCCCGAGCCACCGGTAAGAGTTCTTCATTGGACAGATTTTGTAGCGTTGAGAGCAGTTCCTGACGATGGGCATCATTTCCCGCACGTGATGACTTGGAGAGCTTACGGATTGTTTCCACCCGATCGAGAATATTTTCTCCCAGTGCATCCTTGATAGTATCGCCGAGCAACTTGCCGAGCATACTGACATTACTTCGCATTGCGGAATATTGTTCGTTCATATGACCCCTGACACCCTCTGTTATTTGTTACTTCATTTCACCCTGGTGGGCGTAACACATATCTTTTATCTAGCCACGTTAATACCGGTTCGTCAATTGACTTAAATTCGTGGTCATTAATCGCTAACTTACCGGAATTTATGAAATTTAATTTAACGATGATGGGATAAGTTATTCTTATTTACCCGAATAATTGTGATTGAGGGGTATTCGACTGTTTTTACTACCGAATCCCCCATTTTTTACTCTATTGATGGCAAAAATGATGCACAACCTGGGTGATTAATTCACGTGTTGGTTGAATAAACGCCGTATCAATAAATTCATCTGGCTGGTGTGCCTGTTCGATAGAACCGGGACCCAATACCAGTGTTGGGCAAAGCTGTTGGATAAACGGAGCTTCGGTGCAGTAGTTCACCACTTCGGTGTCTGTTCCCAGCAGTTTTTCCACAACCTGAACCAGTTGATGGTCACGCGCGCACTCATAACCTGGAATCGGTGGATGCAATTCTCCAATCGTCAGGCGGCCTGGCCAGCGGGCAGTGACCGGAGCCAGCGTTTCCTGTAACAGGCCATCCAGATCACTCAGCGTCAGCCCTGGCAATGGGCGAATATCCATATGCAGGTCACAGCAGGCACAGATGCGGTTTGGTGAATCACCACCATGAATATGGCCAAAGTTCATGGTGGGATACGGAATGGCAAAATCGGCGTGGTGATAGCGGGTTTTCAGGGTGTTACGCAGTTCCATTAATTGAGTAATGGATTCATGCATCAGTTCAATGGCGTTCACACCACGGCCGGGATCACTGGAATGCCCGGACTGCCCCTGAATACGGATGGCTTTGGAGAGATGACCTTTATGTGCACGTACCGGTTTCAGTGATGTTGGCTCACCGATAATGGCACAGTCAGGACGAATGCTGGCAGTTTCAGAGAAATATTGCGCCCCGGCCATTGTGGTTTCTTCATCTGCAGTAGCCAGAATATACAGCGGTTTTTTCAGTGTGGAGAGATCCACATCGCGCAGTGTATCCAGAATAAACGCAAAGAAGCCTTTCATATCAGCGGTGCCCAGCCCGTAGAGCTTGTTGTCGTGCTCAGTCAGGGTGAAGGGATCACGGGTCCAGCGACCATCGTCAAACGGAACGGTGTCAGTATGTCCTGCCAGCAGCAGTCCACCAGCGCCACTGCCGGTTTTTGCCAGCATGTTAAATTTATTGCGTGTCCCCGGTACCGGCTGGACTTCTACAGAAAATCCTAAATCACGGAACCAGCCTGCCAGTAAATTGATTAAAGTTTCATTACTCTGATCAATAGTGATATCTGTGGTACTGATGGATGGTGTGGCAATTAACTGGCGGTAAAGCTCGATAAAAGGAGGTAATTTCGTCTTCACTGTTGACATTCCTCAGTCTTTGATAGTATCAATATTCATGCACTAATAATGAATAAAAATACATTAACGGCGCACGGATGGAAATGGTTAATTTCCCGCACTGGAAGCGGTAGAGTTAGTGATGACCATAACTGTATTTTACAATTCAGTCACATATTTAAAGCGAGTTACTCTGATGAGCAATCCCTTAATTATCAAACTGGGTGGCGTGTTACTGGACAGTGAAGAGGCGCTGGAACGTCTGTTTACTGCCCTGGTTGCCTATCGTTCTGCCCATAATCGCCCGCTACTGATTGTGCACGGCGGTGGCTGTCTGGTGGATGAGCTGATGAGTAAGTTGTCGCTGCCAGTGAAAAAGAAAAATGGTCTGCGGGTTACGCCGGCGGATCAAATTGACATCATTACCGGGGCATTGGCAGGCACCGCCAATAAAACTTTGTTAGCCTGGTCTAAAAAACACAATATCAATGCAGTAGGTTTGTGTCTGGGTGATGGGGGAAGTGTTAATGTGGCTCAGTTTGATGAAGAACTGGGTCATGTCGGGCAGGCCACAGCAGGCTCGCCAGTCCTGATGAATACGTTGCTGGCTGCGGGTTTTCTGCCCGTAGTGAGCTCTATCGGTATTACAGAAGATGGCCTGTTGATGAACGTCAATGCTGATCAGGCGGCAACGGCGCTGGCTGCCACATTAGGGGCGGATTTGGTACTGCTCTCTGATGTCAGCGGCATCCTTGATGCCAATAAGCAACGAATTGAAGAGATGACGGCAGAAAAAGCCGGGCAGTTGATTGCAGAAGGCGTGATTACCGACGGCATGATTGTCAAAGTGAATGCTGCACTGGAAGCCGCTCGCTCCCTGGGTCGTCCGGTGGACATCGCCAGTTGGCGTGATGCCGAGCAACTGCCAACCCTGTTTAACGGTGTGTCCATCGGCACCCGGATCCTCGCTTAATTAGAAACGTTTTCAAGGAATTATCATGCAAGACAAAAGCATTAAGAAAATCGTACTGGCTTACTCTGGTGGTTTGGATACCTCAGCCATTATTCCATGGCTGAAAGAGAACTACGGCGGTTGTGAAGTGGTGGCGTTTGTTGCAGATGTTGGTCAGGATCGTAGCGATCTGGAAGGCGTGGAAAAGAAAGCGTTGCAGTCTGGTGCTTCTGAATGCCACGTGGTTGATCTGCGTGAAGAATTTATCAGTGATTACGTGTATCCGGTGCTGCAAACCGGTGCTCTGTATGAAGGAACTTACCTGCTGGGTACTTCCATGGCGCGTCCGATTATCGCCAAAGCGCAGGTGGAACTGGCTCTGAAAGTGGGTGCAGATGCACTGTGCCACGGTGCAACCGGTAAAGGTAACGACCAGGTGCGTTTCGAAACCACTTACACCGCGCTGGCACCACAGCTGAAAGTGGTAGCGCCATGGCGTGAGTGGGATCTGCGTTCCCGTGAAGCCCTGCTGGATTATCTGAAAGAACGTAATATCCCAACTACCGCATCGCTGGAAAAAATCTACAGCCGTGATGAAAACGCATGGCATATCTCCACCGAAGGCGGCGTGCTGGAAAGCCCGTGGAATGCACCAAACAAAGATTGCTGGGTCTGGACCGTGGATCCACTGGAAGCGCCAGATCAGCCAGAACAGGTCACTATTGCCGTTGAGAAAGGCCGCGTGGTTGCGGTTAACGGTGAAGCGTTAACGCCATTTGGTTGTCTGCAAAAACTGAACGAGATTGGTTCCCGTCATGGCGTGGGTCGTATCGACATCGTGGAAAACCGTCTGGTAGGGATTAAATCTCGTGGCTGCTATGAAACTCCTGGCGGCACCATCATGATTAACGCGTTGCGTGCGGTTGAACAGCTGGTTCTGGATCGCGACAGCTTCAAATGGCGCGAGCAACTGGGTCTGGAAATGTCTTACGTGGTTTACGATGGTCGCTGGTTCGCACCACTGCGTAAATCATTGCAGGCTTCCGCCGAAGCGCTGGCAGAAGAAGTGAACGGTGAAGTGGTACTGCAACTGTACAAAGGTCAGGTAACCGCGATTCAGAAAAAATCCGCTAACAGCCTGTACTCTGAAGAGTTTGCGACCTTCGGCGAAGATGAAGTATACGACCACAGTCATGCTGGCGGCTTTATCCGTCTGTTCTCTCTCTCTTCCCGCATTCGTGCGCTGAACGAGAAAAAATAATCGCTTAAAACGTAATACGGGCAGGGCCATGTGCCTTGCCCTTATCTGATTTCACGGAAGTAACCTGTGTGTTGCTTCTGGCACATTATCTGAAGGGAGTTGAGCATGGCACTTTGGGGTGGACGGTTTACGCAGGCAGCAGATCAACGTTTTAAACAATTCAATGACTCACTGCGCTTCGACTATCGTCTGGCAGAACAGGATATTACCGGTTCCATTGCCTGGTCCAAAGCGCTGGTGACGGTTAATGTTTTAACGTTAGCGGAACAGCGACAACTGGAAAACGCGCTGAATGCCCTGTTGGATGATGTGCGTGGAAACCCGCAGCAAATTCTGCAAAGTGATGCAGAAGATATTCACAGCTGGGTGGAAGGTAAACTGATCGAGAAGGTCGGTGCACTGGGTAAAAAACTCCACACTGGCCGTAGCCGTAATGATCAGGTGGCAACCGATCTGAAATTATGGTGCAAAGAACAGGTTAGCGAATTACTGGCAGCAACCCGTCATCTGCAACAGGCGCTGGTAGCGACTGCTGAGGTGAATCAGGATGCGGTGATGCCGG
>Ga0157359_1000849_pt1 | contig 11850 bp, 11 predicted proteins | sample AttcapACBM3_FD_111482 | JGI IMG/M metagenome (GOLD analysis project Ga0157359, IMG submission 111482) | Fungus gardens microbial communities from leaf cutter ant in Botucatu, State of São Paulo, Brazil - Atta capiguara ACBM3 | ecosystem: Host-associated > Fungi > Mycelium > Unclassified ...
AAGAACTGGTTGCGGGGGCCGGATTTGAACCGACGACCTTCGGGTTATGAGCCCGACGAGCTACCAGGCTGCTCCACCCCGCGTCCGTGGATGCGCACTATACGCCTGATGATTTTTCTTGCAACCCTTTTTTGTGATTTATGGCAAAAAAATGACAATTTTGCTTGATTTGTAAGCATGGTGATGTGTTGGTGAGCAGTTTGGGCGTCAGTCTCTGATAGCGCATTTCATTCTGCTGGTGGCTTTGCTATCTTCGCCCAATCTTTCCGTACATTGAGGCAGGCACAGAATGAAAGGGCATTGGGCAAAATATCTGGCGGTCGGAACGCTGATGGCGTTACTGGCTGGCTGTTCATCGAAACCGACAGACCGCGGGCAGCAGTATAAAGATGGCAAACTGGGACAGCCATTTGAGCTGGTTAATGAACCCAATGCACAGGGACGTCCGGTAAACAGTAAAGATTTTGCTGATCAGGTTACCCAAATTCGTTCTGTATCTTCCCGTTTATATTCCAGCCAGGCCGACACATACAGTGCCGTTCAACGTTGGTTGATGGCCGGGGGCGACACTCGCCAGTTACGTAATTTTGGTCTGAATGCCTGGCAGATGGAAGGGGCTGATAACTACGGTAATGTGCAGTTCACGGGGTACTACACACCTGTTGTGCATGCGCGCTATACCCGTCAGGGGGAATTCCAGTATCCGTTGTATCGCATGCCACATCGCAAGCGCGGACATAAATTACCGTCAAGAGCGCAAATTTATAGCAGTGCTTTAAGTGATAACTATGTGGCCGCCTGGGGCAATTCATTAATGGATAATTTCATTATGGATGTTCAGGGCAGTGGTTATGTCGATTTTGGTGATGGACGCCCACTTCAGTTCTTCGGTTATGCCGGTAAAAACGGCCATGCTTATCGCAGCATCGGTAAAGTCCTGATCGATCGGGATGAAGTAAAACGCGAAGATATGTCGATGCAGGCGATCCGTCAGTGGGGAGAGGAACACAGCCCGGCAGAGGTACGTGAGCTGCTGGAACAAAATCCATCCTTTGTCTTCTTTAAACCGGAAAGTTTTGTACCTGTACGTGGTGCCAGCGCAATTCCGCTGATTGCCAAAGCCTCTGTCGCCGCAGACCGTTCATTGATTCCACCGGGTACAACATTACTGGCAGAAATTCCATTGCTGGACAATAACGGTAAATTCACAGGAAAATATGAAATGCGCATGATGGTGGCGCTGGATGTTGGTGGTGCGATCAAAGGACAGCATTTTGATATTTACCAGGGCATTGGTGAAGCAGCCGGACATATGGCTGGCTGGTTTAATCACTACGGCCGTGTCTGGGTACTGAAAGCTGCTCCGGGAGTGGGTAGCCCGTTGTTCTCCGCCGCAAACTCAATCTGAATTCAGGGAAGATGACGGAAAAATCCGTCATTCTCTGTCCACGGGCCGGACATTGATCCGGCCCGATGTTTTCTCAAGGAAAAATACATGACTGCATTATCTGACGCCTGGCTACAACGCTTCGGCGGAACAGCGCGCCTGTATGGTCAGTCCGCGCTGCAACTGTTTGCTGAATCCCATATCTGTGTTGTTGGCATCGGGGGCGTGGGTTCCTGGGCTGCGGAAGCATTGGCCCGAACGGGGATTGGGGCGATCACCCTGATTGATATGGATGATGTGTGTGTGACTAACACCAACCGTCAGATTCATGCACTGAAAGATAATGTGGGCAAAGCTAAAATTGAGGTTATGGCTGAACGTATTCTGGAAATTAATCCGGAATGCCGAGTGACCTGCGTCGATGATTTTATCACGCCGGAAAATACTGCCACGTTGATGGATCAGGGCTTCAGTTACGTGATCGATGCCATTGACAGCGTACGGCCTAAAGCGGCATTACTGGCCTGGTGCCGCCGCAATAAAGTGCCTTTAGTCACGACGGGCGGTGCCGGTGGACAAATTGACCCAACACAAATTCAGGTGGCTGACCTGGCCAAAACCATCCAGGATCCACTGGCGGCTAAACTGCGTGAACGACTGAAAAGTGACTTCAATATCGTCAAAAGCAGTAAAGGTAAACTGGGGATCGACTGCGTATTTTCTACCGAAGCCCTGAAATACCCACAACCGGATGGATCAGTCTGCGCCTCCCGCAGTACAGCAGAAGGCCCTAAACGTATGGACTGCGCCGCCGGATTCGGAGCCGCCACCATGGTTACCGCCACCTTTGGCTTTGTCGCCGTATCCCATGTACTGAAAAAGATGATGGCGAAAGCGGCGCGTACGGCGTAACGCACTACAGAAAAAGTAAAATAACCGGATATCAACGTAAGGGTGACTATATCTGAATAATGTCTTTTCCATGCCAAAGGTGTGCGGGTGATGCACCCGAAAGGGCATCCGCAGCGCTGAACGCAGGGAGGAAGCCCGGATGAGCGGACAGGGATGTCCGCGAAAGGCCTGGCTGGAACAGGATGTTCCATCCGGGCCGGTCCACAGGGCTGACGACCGGAGTGAAGGAACCACGAAGTGGCGCGAGGACTGCCCGCAGGGAGCATCACCCGCACACCTTCACCGATCTACCAGACAACACCCCCGATAACAGCAGGAAAAATTGATATCGCAACTATCCCCAATATCATCAGCAATCAGCAATCAGCAATCAGCAATCAGCAATCAGCAATCAGCAATCAGCAATCAGCAATCAGCAATCAGCACCCAACTCAAACTGATGCCTCAGCCGCCCGAATCACCGCATCAGCCAAAGCCTGCAACCCGGCACTACGCGACGAACTCAACTGCTCCTGCAGATCCAATTCCCTAAACAACTGCAACGGATCATGCTGCAAAATCTCAGCTGCGGTTTTCCCTTCCACTGCCGTCAACAACACGGCCAACAAACCACGAACAATACGGCCTTCACTGTCACCATAAAAATGCAGCGTTCCATCAGCCAGACACTGATATCCCAACCAGACGCGGTTCTCACAACCACTCAGCTCAACCTCAGCCGTTCTGAACTCAGCAGACAGAGCTGGCAATTGCTTACCTAACATAATCAACTGACGATAACGATCTTCCCACTGACGGAAAGCCGCGAACTGTTCCCGTAATGATGACGGCGTAATTTGTGTGCCAAAAGGGTGGGGAATAATGACATCAATACTCATGATTTAATCTGCCAGTAATGTCAGTGCTGTGGTCATCGCCGCGACCAGCGCGTCGACATCGGAAAGGGAATTATAGGGCGCAAATGAAGCACGTAATGTGCCACTCACACCCAGCGCTGCCAGCAAGGGCTGTGCGCAATGCTGACCGGCTCGTAACGCCACGCCACTTTCAGCCAGCAATGTCACGATATCGCTGTGATGAACACCCGCAATATCAAATGCCAGCAGGCTGGAACCCGGACAACGGAAACTGCGGAACCCCGGTAATTCGGCCAGTCGTGCTTCGGCTAAATCAGCCAGATCGCACGCCCAGCGTTCCGCAGCAACTACATCCACGGAATCCAGCCATTCCAGCGCAGCACTTAATCCAACCACACCTGCGACATTCGGTGTACCAGCTTCAAAACACCAGGGGGCTGCCTGTGGTGTAAAACCGGAAAAATCAACATGGGTCAGCATCTTACCGCCACCCTGCCAGGGCACCATTTGTTCCAGTAATTCCGCTTTGCCATACAGCGCCCCAATGCCCATTGGCCCATACAGTTTGTGGCCGGAAAACGCATAGAAATCAATATCCAGCTTTTGTACATCCGGCGGATTGTGAACCACGCCTTGTGCGCCATCGACCATCACTTTGGCACCTACCGCATGAGCGAGTGGAATGATGGTGACTAAATCCGGGCAGCCACCAGTGACATTCGACATTTGTCCGACGGCCAGCAAACGAGTACGTTCGTTCAGCAGGGAAGGAAGCAGCGTCAGATCCGGTAAATGATCCTCACCCAGCGGCCATTTCACCACTTTAACCCCGGTTTGCTCTGCCACCATCAACCAGGGAATCAAATTGGCATGATGCTCGGCTTCACTGACCAGAATTTCATCGCCGGGTTGCAAACATGGGCGCAGATAACTTTGTGCCACCAGATTGATGGCTTCTGTTGTCCCTTTCGTCCAGACAATCGTATTTGCTTCAGAGGCATTCAGTAAACGAGCCACCTGACCACGCGCATTTTCATATTGTTCTGTCAGGCGACGGGCTGCTGCAAACTGGCTGCGGTGTACCGTACCGGCACTCAGGCGATAAAACTGTTCGGTGGCATCAATAACAACCTGAGGCTTCAGGGCTGTGGCTGCACTGTCAAGGTAACACCCCGTTTCATGCAGGGCGGGAAATTGCTGACGGAACTGCGCCGGGGCAAATGATTTCATACTCTCCTCATAAACCCGGAGGGGTAATGGATTCTTTGACGATATGATCGGTTACTACGCGATGAATGGCAACCGGCAGCAAAATCATCACGATGAAGTGAAAACCGGTTGAGACATTTCCCGGCAAATTTCAGGCAAAAAAAAGCACCGCAAAATGCGGTGCTACAAAAATCACTATGGACAGACAGGGTAAATCTACAGGAATAAAATATAGCCCATAAAATGTTCGGGCCAATTGCAAACACAACATCACGACCACAAGCCAAAAGCACTAAAAATCAAAAAGTTAATTCCGAATTTTAACCTGCTTTTCGTTCCGGCTCAGGAAGTGGCGCAACTATAGGTATTTGCTGGTAGTTACTCAACGGACAAATTATAATGTATCGGATTAAAAAAACTAATATGTACTCCCATGTTACAAAATAATTTCATGTTGTGAATCAAAAGTGTCCACTAACCATGTCTAAACGTTTACCACCACTTAATGCGTTACGTGTTTTTGATGCTGCGGCACGTCACCTTAGCTTCACGAAAGCTGCTGAAGAACTGTTTGTGACTCAGGCAGCGGTGAGCCATCAAATCAAATCGTTAGAAGATTTTTTGGGGCTGAAGCTGTTCCGGCGTCGTAATCGCTCATTACTTCTGACTGAAGAAGGACAGAGTTATTACCTTGATATTAAGGAAATTTTTACTTCTCTGAATGATGCCACACGTAAATTGCAGGCGCGTAGTGCAAAAGGTGCGTTAACCGTCAGCCTGCTACCAAGCTTTGCCATTCAGTGGCTGGTACCTCGGTTAACCAGTTTTAATGCGGATTTTCCGGGCATTGATGTGCGTATTCAGGCCGTGGATCGTGAGGAAGAGAAGCTGGCGGATGATGTGGATGTCGCCATTTTCTACGGGCGTGGCAACTGGCCGGGACTGCGTGTGGAAAAACTGTATGCCGAATATCTGTTGCCGGTGTGTTCTCCCCAATTGCTGACGGGGGAGCATCCGCTGACATCACACGAAGCGCTGAATCATCATACGTTATTACATGATGCTTCACGCCGTGACTGGCAAACCTATACACGACAGTTAGGGTTAACCAATATTAATGTGCAACAGGGGCCGATTTTCAGTCACAGTGCCATGGTATTACAGGCGGCCATTCATGGACAGGGTGTGGCACTGGCCAACAATGTAATGGCGCAAAGTGAGATCGAAGCCGGGCGTTTGGTCTGCCCGTTTAACGACGTATTAGTGAGTAAAAATGCTTTTTATTTAGTTTGCCATGACAGCCAGGCAGAACTGGGTAAAATAGCCGCCTTCCGGCAATGGATTCTGGCGAAAGCTGCAAGTGAACAGGAAAAGTTCCGCTTTCGGTATGAGCAGTAAACATCCAGTAGCGACGGCTACGTATTTGGATTGAGGAATAATTAAATGACCAGTCGTGCAATGCTGATTTTTGCAGCAATTAGTGGTCTGTTTTATGTTGCGTTTGGCGCATTTGGTGCGCATGTATTAAGTCAGTCTCTGGGGGCATCAGAGATGGCATGGATTAAAACTGGTCTGGAATATCAGGCGTTTCACACCCTGGCGATTCTGGGCATGGCTGCGGTAATGTTACGCCGGGCGAATATTTGGTTTTACTGGAGCAGCGCACTGCTGGCTCTGGGAACCGTATTATTTAGTGGCAGCCTGTATTGTCTGGCACTGTCACATTTACATATGTGGGTCTTTGTTACGCCACTGGGAGGCACCTGCTTCCTGGCTGGCTGGATTTTGATGTTGATTGGCGCTCTGCGTCTGAAAAAAAGGGCAGAACGCCATGAATAAAATTTTATTGTATTGCCGTCAGGGCTTTGAAAAAGAGTGTGCCGCAGAAATTACGGCCAAAGCCACCGAGCGTGAAATTTACGGTTTTGCCCGGGTGAAAGAGAACTCCGCCTGGGTGCTGTTTGAATGCTATCAACCTGGTGATGCGGAAAAATTACTGAATGAATTGCCTTTCAGCCAGTTAATTTTTGCCCGTCAGATGTTGGTGGTGGGCGATCTGTTAAGTGATTTGCCACAGGAAGATCGCATTACGCCAATTGTTGAAGCGCTGACTGGCGCAGTATCTAAAGGTGGTGAACTGCGGGTGGAAGTGGCGGATACCAACACCAGTAAAGAACTGCTGAAGTTCTGCCGTAAGTTTACTGTGCCACTGCGTGCCAGCCTGCGTAAAGCTGGTGTGCTGCTGAATTATGAAAGCGCGAAACGCCCGGTAGTGCATGTGTTCTTTATTGCACCGGGTCATTGTTATGTGGGCTATTCGCTTTCCCATAACAATTCACCATTCTTTATGGGTATTCCTCGTCTGAAATTCCCGTCAGATGCCCCGAGCCGTTCGACACTGAAACTGGAAGAGGCTTTCCATGTGTTTATTCCGGCTGATGAATGGGATGAGCGCCTGGCAAGCGGTATGTGGGCAGTGGATCTGGGGGCGTGTCCGGGAGGCTGGACTTACCAACTGGTGAAACGCAGCATGATGGTGAATGCGGTGGATAATGGCCCGATGGCACCAAGTCTGATGGAAACCGGGCAGGTATTCCACCAGCGTGAAGATGGTTTTAAATACCGTCCTAACCGTAATAACAACTACTGGCTGGTGTGCGATATGGTGGAAAAACCGGTTCGCGTGGCCAATCTGATGGCTGACTGGTTACTGAATGGCTGGTGTCGTGAAGCGATCTTCAACCTGAAATTGCCAATGAAAAAGCGTTATGAAGAAGTGTCGCAGAACCTGGCAATGCTGGATGAAAAACTGAAAGCGAATGGCGTGAATGCGCAGATTCAGGCGCGTCAGTTGTATCACGATCGTGAAGAGGTCACCGTGCATGTACGTCGTATCTGGAGTGCGGTACCGGGACGTCGTGACGAGCGCTGATTAAAACTCACCGGTTACTTCAGAACATCGCATTCGTGTTGTTCTGTCTTTCAACCGCGGGGAAAAATCAGTAGTTAACAGAGAAAAATGCCGGAGCAGAAGAATATTTGTGCTCCGGCTTTTTAATTACTCCGCTTTAACCCGGCAGCCTCAAATCCTTTAAATTCCCCTGTAACTGCAAATCCGTTTTCAGCGTGGCAACCTGTTTACAGATATGTGCCATCTGCTGATGTTGTAGTAACTTGTTGCGCCATTTCTCCGGTACGGTATCAATTTGCTGATAAATGTCTGCTATTGAACCAAACGCTTGCAACAACTGTGCCGCACTTTTCCCACCAATACCGGCAACACCCGGAATTTTGCTACTGCTGATCCCCGCCAACCCCCAGTAATCGGTAAGCTGTTCTGGTGATACGCCAAATTCTGCAGCGATAAAAGGCACATCCAGCCAGCGTTTCTGGAAGTAATCACGGATCATAATGTTAGGTGCCAGTAACTGGCAGTAACCTTTATCGGTAGAAACAATGGTTGCCTGATGGCCTGCGGCAGCGACTTTGTACGCCAGAGTGGCAGCCAGGTCATCGGCTTCCTCTCCGGCAGAATGCCAGCTATGAATTCCTGCACTGGCAAAGGCTGCTTTCAGCAACGGCATTTCACTGATCAGGGAATCCGGCATGGGGGACCGTCCGGCTTTATAGTCCGGCAGTAACTGATGACGCCAGCCAGAACGCCGTTCTTCATCATCAAACACCGCCACCGCATGAGTCGGCTGGGTATGCAGCAGTAACTGGCGAACGGCACTCAGGCAGGTTTCCTGGCAGGGGGAACCCTGTACGGCATGAATACGACGTATCAGGTTCAGGGCATCGATAATTAACAGATGAGCAGACATAAACAAAAAATCCTGAGCGGCCCGCAGACCGCTCGCAGATGGGTTACTTAATGATTTCATAGCAGGGAACGTAAGCGCTACCTGGCAGCTTCATACGTTGTTGCGAAACAAAGCCCTGTAGCAGTTCATCCATTCGGTTCATCAGTTGTGAGTCACCGTGAATTTTATATGGGCCTTTTTCCTGAATGGCGCGGATAGCAGAATCTTTCACATTACCGGAAACAATCCCCGAAAACGCCCGGCGCAGTGCCGCCGCCAGTTGTTCCGCAGGTTGATCCGGATGCAGATTCAGATTTGCCATATTTTCGTGGGTTGGTGCAAACGGTGTCTGTAAATCAGGAGCGACACGTAATGCCCAGTTAAAGCTGTAAGCATCTCCGGTGTCGCGTCGATGATCTTTCACTTTCGGCATCGTTTTTTTCATCTGACAGGCCACGGCTTCGGCATCATCAATAATAATGCTGTAGTGCTTACGAGCCTGTTCTCCCAGCGTATTGGCAATAAAATCATCCAGTACACGGAAGTAATCAGCACTCTCTTTTGGCCCGGTCAGAATCAGTGGCAGCACCTGATCTTTGTTGTGCGGGTTCATCAAAATACCCAGCAAATACAACAGTTCTTCGGCAGTTCCCACACCACCAGGGAAGATGATAATACCGTGGGCAATACGGACAAAGGCTTCCAGACGTTTTTCAATATCCGGCATGATGATCAGTTCATTGACCATTGGGTTAGGTGGCTCTGCGGCAATAATTGACGGCTCAGTAATACCGATAAAACGCCCGTCTTTATAACATTGCAGACCGTGACCTGTTGCAGCCCCTTTCATCGGTGCTTCCATAACACCTGGCCCACAGCCGGTACAGATATTCAGTTCACGCAGACCAAGCTGAACACCCACATCGTGGCAATATTGATATTCCACTTCATTAATTGAGTGCCCACCCCAACAAACGACGGTATCTGGTGCTTCCCCCACATGCAACGCCCGGGCATTACGCAGAATGGAAAATACCTGGTTGGTAATTTGTACGGAATCTTCCTGCTGTGGCATATGTTCAGCCAACTGACCATTAACGAAGATAATGTCGCGCAATACGGAGAACAGGTTAGCCTGCATGGAACGAATCAGGCGTCCATCGACAAAGGCATCTTTAGGTGGATTAATCAGTTCCAGTTTTACGCCGCGTTCACGGCGCAGAACGTTGATTTCAAAATCTTCAAAGCGGGATAACAGTTCATGGCTGTTATCGGTCTGGCTTCCGGTGTTCAGTACTGCAAGGGAGCAATTGCGAAATAACTGGTAAATGTCGCTGCTGGCGGTACGTTTCAGCATATCGACTTCCAGTTGAGAAAGCAGATCCATTGAACCAAGAGGGCTGATTTGTGTAATCAAGTGAACTCCTTTACACCCGCAGGGGGAGCGATAACACCCTGACAGCCCTATATGGCTGCCAGGGAAACAATCGTTGGCAGTGTGATCACTGCCGGATTTCAGAGTAACGTGATTTGATGAAGTTTAACAACAGGATATGTACGCTGTTGCTAATGCTTACTGGCGAGCCAGGCGTGCATGTGTGGGTTCAAAATCGCTATTTGTACGCCACGGGTTGATATCCAGGCCACCGCGGCGAGTGTAACGGGCATAAACGCTCAGGCTTTCCGGCTGACAGAAACGTAAAATATCGTTGAAAATGCGTTCAACACACTGTTCGTGGAATTCGTTATGGTGGCGGAATGACACTAAATAACGCAGCAGGGCTTCCCGCTGAATACGTGGGCCACGATAACGGATTTGCACTGATCCCCAGTCCGGTTGGTTGGTGATCAGACAGTTGGATTTCAGTACATGGCTGACCAGTTCTTCTTCCACGATGTCGGCGTCTGTAGCATCACGCAGATAGTCAGCGTTAAATTCATAGTTATCGATGACGATATCCTGCTCATCAATACAGGTTCCGCTCAGATGACCTACCGGCTGACCTTCAATCTCCTGTAAACGGAATAATGCTACGCTAACGGTTCCGTTAGCACAGGCACTGAGATCGCGTTCCATTGTCTGACGTACTTCATCCCAGCTGGAAAAACGGGTCTGGTTAAAGCTGTTCAGATACAACTTAAAACTTTTGGATTCGATCAGGTTAATGCTGTCAGCCGACAGCGTGACTTCTCCCACGGCAACCTGTGGCAAACCATTACTGTTCAGCCAGGACAGTTCATACAGCGTCCAGATATCCGCGCCATGGAACGGCAGATTATCCGGATATAATCCCAGCGGTTCACGATTCAGGCTGCGGGGGACGGCCTGTAACAGCGTTGGCTGATAACTGTCGTGGTATTCTGTTTTTTTCCCCAGAGTCAGCCCCTGGAGCGCCTGGTGGTTGTCATAGCTGGACATCGTGTTACCTTATCGCCCGCACAGGCAGGCTCTGTTACGTGTTATTCAGTGATCCACCCGGAGATATTCCGGGCAATAGTGGGCGCTAGTGTACCCCAGTCAGCAAAGAGTGAAAAAAGAATGATTGAAGAAACCCGCAACGCTTTAAATGACTTTACCCGGCGTTATTGTGAGCACTGGCAACAACAAACAGGCCATGCACCTGCCAGCCAGGAGTTATACGGTATTCCGTCTCCCTGTATTGTGAATACGCAGAATGATGAAGTCTGGTGGCAGCCACAGCCTTTTACCTTGCCACAGAACCTGGATGCTGTAGAGCGGGCACTGGATATTCAGCTACAGCCAGCTATTACCGCATTTTTTACGACGCAATTTGCCGGCGATATGACAGCAACGTTGGATGGTCAGGTATTCTCTTTATTGCAGGCCTGGAGTGAAGATGATTTTGTTCGGGTACAGGAAAACCTGATTGGTCATCTGGTCATGAAGCGGCGTTTAAAACATTCACCGACGTTATTTATTGCCACCACAGATTCTGAACTGGATGTTGTCTCTGTGTGTAATCTGAGTGGTGAGGTGATTATTGAGCAGTTAGGAACTCGAAAAAGACAGGTTCTGGCACCTTCTCTGGATCATTTTTTGTTATCCCTGAAACCTCTTACGCTTACAGATTAAGCGAGTTGCTATTCACTGTGTGAGAGATCTCTTACATCTTGTGTAAGAGATCGCTATGTAGTGTAAAGAGATTGTATATACGTTTCTTTTTATATTATTAAAAATCAATTGGTTATGATTTTTATTGTGCCCTGAAAATACGAAAGCCTCTAAAAAGAACCAATAAGTACCTTGTTCACTAAATATAATCAGGCAAACTTATCTCCATCGCGAAGGACAATCAGCACCGTAAGGATAACGTTAGGATGACGTGCTTATGGATTGAGATTGCACCATCGGGATAATGTCAGGGATGATCTTCAGTGATGAAGGCAGGAGAACCTCAGGATGAGGTAAGGGACACCTCCAGGATGGAGAATGTGAGCTGTACAGGATGACAGCGGTTAGGGATGACAAAGGGATTATCGCCAGGAAAGCGTTAGCTCAGGAATAGCACAGGGAAAAGTTTTCATGGATGAGCAGGGAGCACACGGGTAGCCGGATAGCTGCGAAACGAACCGGGAGCACTGTTTTTACAGTGCTCCCTTTTTTTATTTCTCCCGCTCTTTGCTATGCTGCGCGCCAGTCTGATTAAACGGGGGCTTTTAT
>Ga0157359_1000850_pt1 | contig 11845 bp, 9 predicted proteins | sample AttcapACBM3_FD_111482 | JGI IMG/M metagenome (GOLD analysis project Ga0157359, IMG submission 111482) | Fungus gardens microbial communities from leaf cutter ant in Botucatu, State of São Paulo, Brazil - Atta capiguara ACBM3 | ecosystem: Host-associated > Fungi > Mycelium > Unclassified ...
CCGATAGAGGACAAAGCTTCACGTACATCCTCCAGCTTGAATGGCTTAATTACGACGGTAACCAGCTTCATTGGATCCCCTCCAGCGAGTAAATAGGTAACGTTTACGGACACGCAGGGATATAAGCAAAGCCTGTGCCAGAGTGTAAAACTGACGATAATCAGTAAGTCAGACGAGACGGGGCAAGGGCTGTTTTAAAGCGAAGAGCAAAGCCAGAGGCAGAGGGATGAAGAATGCAGCGGAGAAGTGCACTCCTTTGGTGCTTCAGGCGTCAAAGGAGTGCATTAATGCAGATTATTCTGATAATGCTGCGCAAAAAAGGTGCAATTCAGCGTTCAGTTGTTACAGCTACGCCCGACACCAGATCTTCACCTGCCTGTTGCAGCTGATACATCTGCCAGTAACGTCCCTGCAGCGCCAGCAGTTGCTGATGGGTGCCCTGCTCGACCACACGCCCGCGATGCAGAACCAGAATCTTGTCTGCGTCGATGATCGTAGAGAGGCGGTGAGCAATGACCACCAGCGTGCTGTGCTGGCGCAGCCTCTCAAGCGTCTGCTGAATCGCCTGTTCGGTGCCCGAGTCAATATTGGCCGTGGCCTCATCGAGGATCAGTATCTGCGGCAGATCCACCAGCACGCGGGCAAGCGCCAGCAGCTGCTTCTGTCCGACCGACAGATTATTACCCTGCTCGCCCAGCCGGGTATGAATTCCTTCAGGCAAGGCCTGTGCCAGCGGCGCCAGCTGCACCTGTTCCAGCACGGTCCAGACAGCCTCTTCACTGATGTCGCGGCCCAGCCGCACATTCGCCAGCAGCGTGTCGGCCAGCACCACCGGATCCTGCTGCACCATCGCGATGCCGCGGCGCAGCACGGCATGGCTCAGCTCATCAAGGGGTCGATCATCAATACGGATTTCGCCGCGCGTCACCGGGTAATAGCCCATTAACAGGTTCGCCAGCGTGCTTTTGCCGCTGCCGGTGTGCCCCACCAGCGCCACAAACTCACGCGGCGCGACCTCCAGGTTGATATCACTCAGCACATCGCGGTTTTCACGGTAGGCAAAACTCAGATTGTTCAGGGCGATACGGCCTGAAGCCAGGGGCTGTTGATCGACGCCATACTGCTGCTGCGCGGCATCCATCAGTTCGAAAATACGCTCGCCGGAAACCACAGCCTGCTGCAGCATCGACTGCTGTGTGGTCAGCTCAATCAGCGGCTCATTCAGACGCCCCAGGTAAGTAATGAAGGCATACAGCACTCCCACTTCAAACACCCCAGGCACCGAGAAACTGAACAGGATCAGCAATCCGCACAGTATCATTGCTGAAAACAGACTCAACAGCGGACGCAGCAGAAAGCCATCCAGACGCAGCGTCTCCATGCGCGCCAGATAGTGGGAACGGCTCGCTTCGCCCATCCGCTCACCAAATCGCGCCTGCTGACGAAACTGCTGGATCACGCTCATGCCGCTAATGACTTCATTAAAGCCGTTATTGATGTCTGCCAGGTAGCTGCGAACCCGGCGGGCAATCGGCGTGCTGAAGCGCTGATAGATAAACATGACTATCAGTACCAGCGGGAAGATCATCATCGCCACCAGCGCCATACGCCAGTCCAGGCTGAACATCGCCACCATCATGGCGCCGACAAGCGCGGCACTGCGCAGAACGGTCGAGACCACCGTGACGTAAAGATCGCGGATCACCTCGGTATCATTCGTCACGCGCGAAATAATCTGCCCGACCGGCTGGGTGTCAAAGGCGCTCAGCGGCTGACAGAGCGCGGCATTCATCACGTCACTGCGTAACCGCTGAACCACACCGATTGCAGCACGGTTAAACAACAGCGCCTGCCAGTAGTGCAGCCCGGCGGCCAGCAGCTGAAGCAGGATAAAACTAACCACCAGTCCGGCGACAATCCCCCAGGGCATCTGATGTTTCGCCACCAGGTTATCGATAAAGTAGCTAACCAGCACCGGGCCGGTCACTTCCGCTGCGGCGGCAATCCACAGCATCCCTACCGCCAGCGACAGGGATTTACGCCATGGCTTGCCGTAGCTCAGCAGGCGTTTAAGGGTTGGCCACAAGCGGGCAGACTTAGCCATGCGGCACTCCTTTTTCATTTTCATCCTCATCCAGCGCCGCTTCCAGTTGCTGGTAACGGTACATGTCGCGATACCAGCCAGCAGAGTCAGACAGCGTGTCATGGTTGCCACGCTGTGCCACGCAGCCCTGCTGAAGCACCAGAATTTCACTGGCTTCCGTCAGTGCCGACAGGCGGTGTGCGCTGATAATCAGCGTACGTCCCTGCCCCCAGATACGCAGGTTATGCAGGATTTCGTGTTCGGTACGGCCATCCACCGCAGAGAGCGCGTCGTCCAGAATCAGGATTTCGGCATTCAGAAGCAGTGCGCGGGCAATCGAAAGACGCTGCTTCTGTCCACCCGACAACATCACGCCCCGCTCACCCACTTCCGTCTCATAGCCCTGCGGCAGACGCAGGATATCGTCATGGACGCAGGCCAGCGTGGCGGCATGTTCAATCTCCTGCCGGGTTGCCCCGGGTTTTCCCAGCGCAATATTGTTCGCTACGCTGTCTGAGAACAGGAACGGCGTCTGGCTGACCACCGCCAGACGGCTGCGCCAGCTGTCCAGCCGCAGCTGCGGCAGCGGGATCTGGTGATAGCGAATGTCGCCCTGCTGGATATCGAAATGGCGCTGAATCAGGCTGAGCAGTGTGCGTTTACCGCTGCCGGTTGGCCCGCACAGCCCCAGCATCTCGCCGGGTTTCAGCTGGAAACTGACATTGCTTAATACCGGACCTGTGCTGGCCGGATAGTTGAAGGCGCGAATCGCGACCTGCAGCGTGCCCGGTTCAGGTGGCAGTGACTTATCGCCATCTTCCACCGCCGGCGCTTCCGCCAGCAGCGCGCCGATGCGGCTCCAGGCGGCGCTGCCACGCTCGACAATATTAAACATCCACGCCAGCGCCAGCATCGGCCAGATCATCAGGCCGAGATACATGACAAAGCTGGTGAGCTGCCCCAGCGTCATCTGGTCATGCCATACCAGCCAGCTGCCGCCGCCAATCGCCAGCAGATTTGAGAAGCCGATAGCGATGTAGATAGTGGGATCGAAACGGGCGTCGACCCGCGCCACGCGCAGGTTTTTCTCCCCGGTATCGCGGGCGATCTCGGAAAATTGCTGCGACTGATGCTGTTCAAGGCCAAAGGATTTGATCATCCGGATACTGGTGAGGCTCTCCTGCGTCTGATCGTTGAGGCTGGAGAAGGCCGCCTGGGCCAGCTTGAAGCGATGGTGCAGCTGATTACCGTAGCGATGGATGACGATCGCCATAACCGGCATCGGCACCAGGGCCAGCAGCGTCAGCTGCCAGCTAATCTGCGTACTCATCACCAGCAACACCACGCAGCCCATCACCAGCGAGTCGACCAGCGTCAGAACCCCTTCCCCGGCCGCAAACACCACCCGATCCACGTCGTTAGTGGCGCGCGCAATCAGGTCGCCGGTACGGTGACGCAGATAAAATGCCGGTTGCTGACGACTCAGCTGACGATAGAAATCTTCGCGCAGCTCAACCGCCAGCTGGTAGGAGGCACCAAACAGCAGCACCCGCCACACATAGCGCAGAAGATAGACCACCACCGCGGTTGCCAGCATGATCCCAATCCACATCATGATGCGGCTGGTACTCATGTTGTCACGCGTCACGCCATCAACAATGACCCCGACTACGTGCGGCGGCAGCAACTGCAGAATAGCGATCACAATCAGCAGGATGACCGCGCCCAGATAGCGTCGCCACTCCCGCAGAAAATACCAACTTAACTGGCTGAATAATCTCACAACGCTGTTCTCAATCTCAGGCCCTCATGGGGCAACGGGTAAAGCCGTGGTGTATTTAATCTCTTCCATGGCAAAGCTGGATGTCACATCAATCAGGCCGGGCATCCCATTAACTAATCGCTTGTAGAACGCATCATAGCTTTTCATATCCGCCACCTGAATGCGCAGCAGGTAGTCATACTCGCCTGCCATACGGTAAAAGGCCATCACCTCCGGCATACTGCTCACAACCGAGACAAAAGCCTGATACCAGTCGCGACTGTGCTGCTGCGTTTTCACAAACATAAATGCCGTCAGTGACAGGCCGATTTTATCGCCATCCAGCAGCGCCACGCGCGCGCGAATGATGCCATCATCTTCCAGCTTTTTCAGGCGCTTCCAGCAGGGGGTGGTGGTGAGGTTAACGGCATCCGCCAGCGCCTGCAGCGACAGCGTGCAGTCCTGCTGTAGCATTGAGAGCAGTTTAAGGTCAGTTTTATCTAACATTCCGGGCTCCGAGAGAATCATTTTCTCTATCTGCGGGATTTTAGCGGTAATTTTGCAATCTCTTTTTCCTGCACGTGCCATAAAATAGCCGCATTACCTTATTCCGGATGCCTGAGATGCACACCTGCTGGATTCGCCACGCTATCAACGAAATTAATGCTGATTTTCAACGATCGGCTGAGACCCATTTGATCCGTTTCGATCTGGCGGATTTTCCCGGCATCTGGTTCTATCTGAAAGATGAAAGCACCCATCCCAGTGGCAGTCTTAAACACCGGCTGGCGCGATCCCTGTTCCTCTACGGCCTCTCCAACGGCTGGATTAAAGAGAATACGCCGATTATCGAAGCGTCGTCAGGCAGCACTGCCGTTTCTGAGGGCTACTTCGCAAGGCTGCTGGGCCTGCCGTTTATTGCGGTGATGCCCGCCAGCACGGCGAAGCGTAAAATCGAGCAGATCACCTTTTATGGCGGACAGTGCCATTTTGTTGAGGATCCCTGCCAGCTCTATGCTGAATCTGAGCGGCTGGCGCGTGAGCTTAATGGCCATTTTATGGATCAGTTTACCTATGCTGAACGTGCGACCGACTGGCGCGGCAATAACAACATCGCTGAAAGCATTTTCCGCCAGATGCAGCATGAACCCTATCCGGTTCCCCATACGCTCATCATGAGTGCGGGCACCGGCGGCACTTCAGCCACGCTGGGCCGGTATATCCGCTATCAGGGACTGGAAACAAAACTGCTGGTGGTGGATCCGCAGCATTCGGTGTTTTTCGATTACTGGCAGCAGCGGGATGCGACCCTGACCAGCACGCGCGGCAGTATGATCGAGGGGATTGGGCGTCCGCGAGTGGAGCCGTCGTTTATGCCCGACGTGATCGACGAAATGATTAAAGTGCCGGATGGGGCGACGCTCGCGGCTATGCTGAAGCTGGAAAAAATTCTGGGACGCAAGCCTGGCGCCTCTACCGGCACCAACTTCTGGGGCATGATGCAGGTGGCGAAACGCCTGCGGGCAGCGAATCAGCAGGGCGCGCTGGTGACACTACTGTGCGACAGCGGTGAACGTTATCCCGATACCTACTACCAGCCCGAATGGGTAGCCAGACATATTGGCGATATCACGCCGTGGCAGCGCGAGCTGGAATAAAAAACCGGACATCCTGTCCGGTTCACGGCAATCCTCAGCATTCGGGGGAATACGCGAGGTCGGGCGTAGCCAGCCAGTGATTTAAATAGTGAGACACCGCCTGTGTCTCGCAATGCCCCAGTACCGGCAGATGCGGCAGCGCGGCTTTCAGCTCCGCCATCGCATTGCCCATGATGAACCCCCTGCCAGCCTGCGCCAGCATTTCGCGGTCGTTCATCGCATCACCAAACGCCATGCAATCGGCCATTGCCAGCGACAGGTGGTCACATAACAGCGCCAGCGCACTGCCTTTGTTGCAGCTGGCTGGCAGCACCTCCAGGCAATCCACGGCAGAGAAGCAGATATTCGCCTCCTGGCCCAGCGCGGCATCCAGCTCTGTTTTTAGCTGGCACAGGCGCTGATGCTGAGCGATAAAGCAGATTTTTGTCACCTGATGCGCGGGCAACTTTTTAAGATCGCACAGCTGATAGCCGAATCCGCTCATCTGATGAGCTACCAGCAGTTCAGGCTGAGGTCGATCGGTAAACCACCCCTGATCGTTGAATATATGAATCGGGGCGGGCGTATCCCAGTGGCGGTGGATGACCTCTTCGGCAACGGCAGAAGGCAGGTCACGCGCGAAGAGGAGGTTGCCAGAGCGATCATGTACGCGGGTGCCATTACCGGTAATCAGCCATGCGGGCAGGGTTACTTTTTCCCGCAGGATCTGCATCTCCAGCAGATGGCGGCCCGTTGCCAGCGCCAGATTGATGCCTCGCCGATGCAACGCCTGCAGGCTATCCAGCGTCTGCTGACCCAGCTGATGATCCGGCAGCAATAATGTGCCATCCATATCGAACGCCGCTAAACGCACCATGTTTTACCTCCTGCTGAAAGATGAGCTCCACTATTGCCTGTTAATTGCGGAACTAATAGTGAATACTTTTAAAAAACTGTTCCGGGTTTAACGTGCGCCAGCTTAACCGTATTAATCAGTTTCAGCGTCTTTGGCAGCAGAGCAAGGGTGCCCCTCAGCAGACCTGCGTGGCAGAGATGGCGCGCCACTGCATCTGCAGCGAGCGTCATCTGCGCACCTTGCTGTCCCAGTGGCAGCACGCCGGCTGGCTGAGCTGGCACGGCGAGCCGGGCCGTGGCAGGCAGGGACAGTTACAGTTTCTCCGCACGCCTGAACAGTTAAGAGATCAGTTGCTGCAACGGCAGCTTGATGCCGGAGAGGCGGCAGAGGCTTTACAGCTTCTGGATCTGGCGCCGGAAAGGCTGATCACTCTGCTGCGGCCACTCATGGGTGGACAGTGGCAGAACGACACGCCGGTTCTGCGTATCCCCTACTATCGCCCGATGGAAAGTACCGAGCCACGGCAGATTACCGGCCGGGCCGAACAGCATCTTGTTCGCCAGATCTATTCCGGTCTGACCCGTTTTGAGCAGGATGAGCCGGTCGGCGATCTGGCGCATCACTGGCAGCACGATGAAGAAGCATGTCGCTGGTTATTCTGGTTACGGCCTCAGCTGATGTGGCACAACGACGAGCCGGTGCAGGCTACACAACTGGTGGCGCAGTTTCGCCAGCTGTTGCAGGATACGCGTGTCGGTATGCTGCTCGCGGATGTGATCCATGTGGATGCCCCCCACCCCCTTGCGCTGCGTTTTATATTGCGGCGTCCTGATTTCTGGCTGCCCCATCGCCTTGCCCATCCGTTGTGCCTGCTGCCCCATCCCGATGATCCCGTTATGGGCAGCGGGCCGTGGAAACGGGTGCACTTCAGCGCTGACCTGGTCAGGATTGAAAGCCATGCGCGCTGGCATCTGCAGCGCCCGCTGTTGCAGGCGGTAGAGTACTGGATTACTCCTCAGCTGTTTGATGCCGCACTCGGCAGCAGCTGTCGCCATCCGGTGCAGATTGCGATTGGCGATGCCGCTGAACTCAGGACATTAACGCCGGTCAGCAGTAGCATCAGTCTCGGCTTCTGTTATCTGGTTTGCCGGCCGCGAGCCGGATTTACACCCGATCAGGCGCGCACGCTTTTTCAGCTGATCCAGCAAAGCGGCATCGTCAGCCGGTTACCACTCGATGAGGGATTGATCACCCCCAGCAATGAGCTGTTACCCGGCTGGGAAGTGCCGCTGATTGATAGTGTTCCGGTCCCCTTGCCCGCCACCCTGACGCTGCATTATCAGTTGCCGGTTGAGCTGCATCAGATGTCACAGGCACTGGTCGCCCTGTTAAAACAGCACGGCTGTACTCTGAACGTGGTTTTTCATCCAGTGAAAAGCTGGCATCACATCGACCCGCCTGATGAGGCGGATATCGTGATGGGCGATCGGCTGATTGGTGATGCGCCGGTCTTCACGCTGGCCAACTGGCTGCAGATCGATCCGCTATGGCGTCGGCTGTGGACCACACCGCAGGGCGAAAAAGTCCAGGCGCAACTGCTGGCTATCCAGCAGATTGCAGACGGCGGGATTCGTACCCGCGCGCTGCATCAGCTTTATCATCAGCTGATGACCGGCGGCATCCTGCTGCCGCTGTTCAACTATCGCTACCAGATCTATGCGCCACCTGGCGTTGAAGGGATCGAACTGAACACATTGGGCTGGTTCGATTTCAGCCGGGCATGGATCCCGCCGCCCATTGATCCGCCGTGCAGCTGTTCAGCAGCGGACTGAGGTATTACCATAAGCGCAAAATTAATTATCAGGAAAAGACCATGAAACGCGCTGTTGTAGTTTTCAGCGGTGGACAAGACTCCACTACCTGCCTGATTCAGGCTTTACAGCTTTATGATGAAGTTCACTGCGTCACTTTCGACTATGGACAACGCCATCGTGAAGAGATCGATGTCGCCCGCGAGCTGGCGATTAAACTGGGTGCCCGTGCGCACAAAGTGCTGGATGTCACCATGCTGAACGAACTTGCCGTCAGCAGCCTGACGCGGGATAACATTCCGGTGCCGGCTTACAATCCTGAGGCCAGTGGCTTACCCAGTACGTTTGTGCCGGGGCGCAATATTCTCTTTCTGACGCTGGCTTCGGTTTACGCTTATCAGGTCGAAGCGGAAGCGGTGATCACCGGCGTGTGTGAGACCGATTTCTCTGGCTATCCCGATTGCCGCGATGAGTTCGTCAAAGCGCTGAACCATGCGGTGTCGCTCGGCATGGCGCGCGACGTGCGTTTTGAGACGCCGCTAATGTGGCTCAACAAAGCGGAAACCTGGGCGCTGGCGGATTACTGGCAGCAGCTTGCGTGCGTTCGGGAAGAGACGCTGACCTGCTATAATGGCGTGAAAGGCGACGGATGTGGTGAGTGCGCAGCTTGTCATTTGCGGGCCAATGGCCTGAAGGGTTATCTCAATGATCGCGCTGGCGTAATGGCAGCCATGAAAGCAAAAAGCGGCCTGAACTAAGGCTGGCGTGGCGGCAGAGACGATGATTTGCCGCCTTTTTTATCGGCTCATGCCATCAGACGCATCAGTCGCTCGCGTAACTCCCCTTCCAGCGCAACCGCCTTCTGAGTCCGCAAATCAATACAGACAAACGTGAGCGCGGCATCCGCCACCACGGTCTCGTGGCCTGCCAGCAACACCCGCTGGGCAATAATGCCGCTTTTACCATTTAACTGCGTAATTTCACTGTCGATAGTGAGTACATCGCCCAGCACGGCCGGGCGACGGTAGTTGATGTTGATATTGACCACCACGAAAGCCAGTTTCTGTTCCTGCAGCCAGTGAAATGTTTCAGCCTCTTCCAGCCATTGCCAGCGCGCTTCCTCAAGAAACTCAAGATAGCGCGCATTGTTGACGTGCTGATAGACATCCAGATGATAGCCGCGCACTTTTATGGTGGTCTGCATGGTCATACTCTCCTGCTGCGAGTTAACTGGTTGGACCTGTTCACTTTAGCAGAGTCGCCCGGTTAGCGTGGGTTAAGCATCACAGATGTGTACTGCCTCACAATTTCAGCCGGGACGCATTTCGCTCAATCAGCGCATTGCCGATACCCGGCACTTCACTGAGCTGCTGAACCGCGCTAAAGGGTCCGTACTGTTCGCGATAGCTCACAATCGCCTCAGCCTTTTTTAGGCCCACCCCATTCATGACGGCAGAGAGCTGTTCGGCTGTGGCTTCGTTGATGCTGACCTGCTCCTGCTGTGGCTGCGCGGCGGACTCCGGCTTCACCGCAGTGACAGCGGCGCTGACAGGTTCCGGTGCCGCAGCGATACTGTTGTGAAAGAGTGCGCCGCCCAGCGCGAGTGAAAGAGAGAGGGCAACGAGTTTAGATTTAGCCATGCTGTGTTTCTCCTTGTGTGTAAACAGCATGGACAGAGTGGCACTACGGCGTACAAGGCTCAAAAGCGGGATTTCAGAAATGGAAAAGGCCGCGAATGCGGCCTTTGATTGTTACAGTCGTTGCGCAATTTCTGCGAGGCTTACTGCATTTGTGCGGCAGCACCGTATTTAATTTTGGCCTCTTTGCGCAGGTTTTGCAGTAACGCTTCAAACGTCAGCTGCGCATTATTCTGCGTGACGCCTTTGACCATTTCGTCAATCTGCGCCTGCGGCATGCTGCCGGTTTTAACGTTATCAACCGCCACCAGTACCACGTTGCCCTGCATATCTTCGCTCACACCCCAGGAAGGTTTATTTTCCGCAGGCTGCGGCAGATTGAAGGCAGCCTGGGCGACCGGATCCTGCGCGTTGCGATCAACGGTTTTGCTTGCACTCAGGGTCAGACCCGCAGCGGTCAGCGCATCCTGCTTGCCGGCTTTGAGGTCGGTCAGCAGTTTATCGGCCTGCGCTTTCGCCTGCTGCGTCGCTTTATCGTGCTTAAGCGTGTCAGTGATCTGCGCCTTAACCTGATCAAGCGGTTTTACCGCTTCCGGTTTGTGCTCGCTGATACGCAGCACAAAGGCGCGATCGCCATCAACGGTGATGATATCGGAGTTGTTGCCTGGCGCGCCGTTTTGACCCACCAGACCACCGTTAAAGATCGCCTGCTTCACCGCATCGAAATTAAGCGCGTCTGGCAGCGTATCCTGGCTGAACCAGCCGGTCTCTTTCACTTTCAGACCGGACGCCTGCTCGGCACCCGCCAGCGACTCATTGTCATTGCTGGCTGCTTCGCTGACCTTCTGCTGCACTTTGAAGAAGGCATCGACGCCTTTCTCGTGCTTCACTTTCGCGGCAATGGCGCTGCGAACCTCATCCAGCGGTTTAACCTGCTCCGGCTGAATATCGTCGAGACGCACCACCAGGAAGCCCACTGAAGATTTGATCACGCCTGACATCTGGCCTTTCTCAGTCAGACCGGCATTTTTCAGCTCATCCGGGGTAGTTGAGGGTTCCAGCCAGCCCATATCACCGCCCTTACGCGCAGAGATCGGGTCGATAGATTTAGCTTTCGCCACATCCGCGAAAGAAGCGCCACCTTTCAGCTGAGCCAGAACCGCATTGGCATCGGCTTCAGTTTTGGTCTGAATGACGCTGTAGCGGGTACGCTGTGGCTGCGAATAGTCCGCTTTATGCTGGTCGTACCAGGCCTGAATCTCCGCCTCGCTGGCATCCTGCTGCATGCTGGCGGCATCCATCAGGATATAGCTGACCCGGAACTGTTCCGGTGCCATAAAGCTGGTTTTATGCTGCTGATAATACTGACTGATTTCGTCATCGGTGACGGTTTGCTTCGCCGCCAGCGCATTGACATCAAGCGTCGCCTGACGGATATCGCGCTGCTGAGAAACCAGGTCCACCAGTCTGCTGGCTTCACCTTTCAGCGTGAAATCGGTATTCGCCACGGCGTTGATCAGCTGCTGATTGGAGAGTTGCTTACGCAGCGCTTCAGCGTACTGGTCAGCGCTGAAACCCATATTGCCGATCAGCGCCAGATATTTACCATTGTCAAATTTGCCGTTGGTCTGGAAAGCCTGCTGATTAAAGATAGCCTGCCTGACCTGCTCGTCACTGATGCTGAGGTGGAGATCTTTGATGTAGCTATCGAGCAGCGCCTGATCGATTAACTGCGACAGCGCCTGCTGGCGGATCTGCTGCATAAAGCCATCGTTGCTGGCCAGCTGTGAGAACTGGTCGCCCAGCATCTGCTGCTGACGATTGCGTTCGCTGTTAAACGCCTGCTCCAGCTGTCCACGGCTGATCTCCTGACCGTTAACTTTGGCCGCATAGTCGTTATTGCCGCCAATCAGATAGTTGCCAACGCCCGTCAGCACAAAGGAGAAGATAATCAGTCCCAAAATAATCTTGAGCACGACATGGTTCGACGCCGCGCGTAAATTGTCCATCATGGTATGGCAACACTCCGCTGTAGTGTGAATGTAAAGCCCGGTCGCCC
>Ga0157359_1000851_pt1 | contig 11820 bp, 12 predicted proteins | sample AttcapACBM3_FD_111482 | JGI IMG/M metagenome (GOLD analysis project Ga0157359, IMG submission 111482) | Fungus gardens microbial communities from leaf cutter ant in Botucatu, State of São Paulo, Brazil - Atta capiguara ACBM3 | ecosystem: Host-associated > Fungi > Mycelium > Unclassified ...
AAGTGGCAAGCTTTATTAATATGTGATAGTAGGAACAGAAGAAGAAGAGGGAAATGATGAGATAGTATAAGAAGTAGTAAAGAGATTGGCAGAGAACAGTTTATATGTAAAACCAGAAAAACGTAAGTGGAAAGTGAGAGAAGTAGGGTTTTTAGGAGTAGTAATTATACCAGAGGGGATTAGGATGGAGGAAAAGAAGGTGAAAGATATATTGGATTGGCTGACTCCAAAAGGGGTTAAGGATATACAGAAATTTCTAGGATTAGTGAATTACTATTGTCAATTTATCAAAGATTTTATAGCCATAGCTAGACCATTACATGATATAGTGAAGAAAGACCAGAATTGGGAATGGATGGAAAAGCAGGAAGGAGCATCCAAAGAGCTAAAGAAGAGGTTCATAAAAGAACCAGTGTTAGCAACACTGGACTTAGATAAAAAAATAAGGATGGAGGTGAATGCATCAGATTATGTTACAGATAGTGTATTATTTATGGAATGTGAGGATAGGAAATGGAAACTGGTGGCATATTTATCAAAGTTGTTGAATGAGATGGAGAGAAATTATGAAATACACAATAAAGAAATTTTGGTGGTTATACAAGGATTAGAAAACTGAAGACATTTGTTAGAAGGTACTAAGTTTAAGTTCAAGGTCTGAGCAGACTATAAGAATCTAGAATATTTCATGAAGACACAGAAGTTGAACTGAAGACAAGCTCATTAGGCTTTATATCCGTCAAGGTTTAATTTTACTCTAAAACATGTATTAGGTACAAAAATGGGGAAGGCAGATGGACTTAGTAGGAGACTAGACTAGAAGATGGGAGTAGAAAAAAATAATGATAACCAAGTAGTTATAAAAGGATTGTTGGTTACATAGTTTACAAGAAGTAGTAATAGAAGAACCAGAGGTAGATATAATAGAAAAGATTAAAAAAGCTAAGGGTAAAGACAAAGAAGTAGTTAGAGTAGTAGAAGAGATGAAGAAAGCAGGAGTTAAGGTAGTATGAGGAGACAAATAGTAGATGGAAGGAGATTTGGTATTAAAGAAAGAAAAGGTGTACATACTAAAGGATGAAGAGTTAAGGATGGAAATAATCTGGTTATATCATGATGTACCAGCAGCAGAACATGGAGGAAGATGGAAGACAATAGAATTGGTAACAAGAAATTACTAGTGGCTAAAGAATACTAAGGATATTGGAAAATATGTGAAAGGCTATAATATGTGTCAGAGAATGAATAATAGGACAGAGGCACCAGCAGAGAAGCTAATGACAAACAAGGTACCAGAAAAGGCATGGACATATCTGATGGTAGGCTTTATCATAAAGTTACTGTTAGTAGCAGGAAAGAATACGATATTAGTGGTATGCGATAGGTCATTAAATATAACACATTTTGTGGCAACTACAGAAGAGACAACAGCAGAGGGGTTAGCAAGATTGTTTAGACATAACATGTAAAAGTTACATGGGTTGCCAGAGAGTATGATAAGTAACAGAAGACCACAGTTTGTGGCAGAGTTAACAAAAGAGTTGAACAAAATGTTGGGAATAGAGATGAGATTGTCGACAGTATTCCACCCACAAACATATAGGCAGATGGAATGAATAAACCAAGAGTTGGAATAGTACCTGAGGTTCTTCATGAAATATAAGCAGAGAGATTGGCCAGAGTAGCTAGCAACGGCAGATTTTGTAGTGAACAACAAGATTTATACAGCAACAAAAGTTTTGCCTTTTATAGCAAACTATGAAAGAGAGTTATGGATGGAAGCAGATATTAGAAGAAAGAGAAAAGTGGAGAATGTGACAGAATTTGTAAAAAGAATGAGAAGAGTACAGAAAGAAGTAGGAGTAGCATTAAAGAAAGCATAGAAAGAAATAAGAAGACAAGTGGACAGAGGAAGACAAGAAGTAGAGGAATGAAAGAAGAGAGAGAAAGTGATGCTAAGTACAAAAAACTTAGTATTCAAAGAAAGACTAGTGAAAAAGTTGACAGAGAAATATATGGGGCTATACAAGATAGAAGAAATAGTGTTGAAGAATACAGTGAAGTTAAAGTTGCTGACCTCAATGAGAATTCATCCAGTGGTAAATATAAGCAGAGTAGTAAGATATAGGGAACCAGTGAAAGAACAAAGAGTGAAGAAACCAAAACCAGTAGAAATTAAGGGAGTAGAAGAGTGGGAAGTTGAGAAAATATTAAATAAAAGGAAAATATGGGGGGTAGAAAAGTATTTAGTACGCTAGAAGGGGTTTATGGCAGAAAATGATACATGGAAAAAAGAGGAAGACTTAGAGAATGCAAGGTAGTTAGTTGATGAATTCAAGGGAAGAATGAGTATAAAAGTTAGGAGACAGGAGAGAATAGAAGAAAGATGGAAAATAAAGTTAAACCCAAATGCTAAGGAATTTAGAAGAAGTAAGCTACTGGGGAAGTATATTATGAAGCTCTTGTTTGGATAGAATGATAAGAAGTTTGAGGATAAGTATTTAAAGAAGTTGGAGAGGAGTTGGCAGAGATAGAAGTCAATTTCTCTGAAGGAGAAACTTTGAAGGAGGGTGATGTCAGAGTTGAAAATAATGGACTTAGTTTATTTTATTTTTATTTTTCATTTTTATTTATTTTCCTTTATTTTTTATTATTGACCAAAGGCAAAGATAACAAAAATGTGACACATCACAGTTATACAAGTCACATGCTCATGTGACATGATGGAACAATATAGAAGGTTTTAGAGAAGATGATGTCATATAGTATGGTTAACACATATCGATCTCAAGACAAACACATGGTTATTAGGATAGAGTTAAAGGAGTGTAGCACAGACTCTTGGTAGTTGGTATATAAGGTAGATATTTGTACTTAGGAACTCTATCAAGTTCTCTTGTGTTACTCAATACAAGAGTGTGTTTTTCACTTTAACACCTAAGCCTAAATTATAACAAACTTGAGTACAACTTATACCTAAGAAAATAAAGTCAATTACTTTGTTAGTATGACCTTGAATGTCCAAATAATAGAAAGCACTGGAATAGAGTGTACAGAACTGTAATAGTCTACCAAGTCTCTTAAGGCCTAACCAGCTGCAGAATGTGAAGAGAAAGATGGGCCCTATTCAGCATCTCTAATGTTCAAGTCTTCCCATATACAACAAGTTAGGGATGTTCAGAGCTTTATTAGCCAAGAAGTCTATAGCAGTATAAAGACTGTCAGAGTAGATATTTTTGAGAAATTGACATCTGTCTCTATTAAAGAAGAACAAAAGCTAAATATCTCTGTAGTTGACTATATCTCTTTTGAGAGCAAAACAAAGTCTGGACAGTCTGAAATGAATAAAATACATAACTCTAGATGTCTGCTCATAATTCTATGGAAATTGGATCATCTGGATCCAATCTGGGTAAATGGGAGCACCAACAACTTCATCTCCTCTAGGGATTGTAGTAGATGGTGCAAAGCAAATAAAATTCCAGGAAGGTTCCTGGATGAATAGGATATTATACAAGTTCTTTTGTGTTTCAAGAAGACTGTCTACCAGTGCATAGTTCTTGCAAACATTCTGTAATACTGCAGTTGACTTGTCCAGAGTACATCTGAGCAACCTTGTTAGCATAGTATTTCTTGTCAAAGTAATGATACTAGAATAAACACTTGTTGTTGGTAGCAGCATAGTCCTTTTTGCAGTCCAAATACTTGAAAGTGTGATAACAAGGTGTACTATCTGCAGTGACTTCTCTAAGAGGGTTGGACTTGGGATTGGCCTTGTAATATCAAGCCAAGTATCTGTGGTTCTCTACTCTGTGTGAATCACTAGACTTCTGACATTCAGTATCTTGAGTGTAATAAGCATATGTTGAATGTCTCCAATACCAACAATTATAACACAGAGCAATCTTAGAATACATAGCAGTATATTTCCCAAAGTTAAATGAGTGATTAATAAGGATCTTGTCCTTAGAGCCCTTCTGGAAGTTCTAGATGTTGATCTAAATTACTAACATATCAGAGCTGGAAGATGATAATACAAGGCATAAATACTAATGAAAGGAGAGCTAGAAAAAGCTGCTACCACCTATACAAGAGTAATAGGCAAAGAAGTATTAGAGTTTTGGTAGAAAATATCTAAAACCTTCAAAAAAGATTTAGACTGAAGCAAGTGAGGCTTCACCTCAGTATTCTTCAGCCACTGCTTAATTACTTGCAGCTTTACTATCAAAGTAACAGAGTTGGTGAATATACCATTCCATGCCTTGCAAATATACTTTACTCTTAGTTTAGAGTAAGTCTCCACCAAGCCCTTATTACAAAACTTAACTATAGAAGCAGCATTGGCCATAATGATCACTGTAGTGGAGAAGTTATATAGTATCAGAATCTGCTGCCTGGTAGCCCTATGAATTGTCATTTTAAGTACTCTTGAGATACTAGAACAACTGGTATTTTCTTAAGAAGTATCTACACTATCTAAGTTAACCTGGTGCATAAAAATGATTGTAGCTTGAGAAAGATCATGAAATGCCTTTTTAAACTTGTCACAAACTTCATTCAGCTTGCATCTCCACAACCAGTGGACTGATTTCACAAAATAAGTTGTGCTGGAAAGCTCCAATTAAGAGCCATCTGTATATATGTGGGATATACAAAAGCAACAATAAACAACTGAGATATCAGGTTATTAGTAACTGTAAAAGTTTTATTGGCTAATATCTCATGAACAGTTCTACTGATTTGTATAATTGAACTTGCATTATAATGTGCTCATCAAACTGTTTCTGATGATATATGATATATCTCATAGCAATAAGTATTCATAAAGATACAAGCATATCAATATAGTGACATAATTAGTTATCTTCTAAAATTAGCCTGACATCTGCTATGACAGATAACAGCCCAAATCAGGTATAAGTTTTGATCATGTGATGGAAACAGCTTGTGTACAGACTATTACTATTTTATATAAATACTTCTGTATTTGAGAATTAAACCTTAGACTTAACAACATTAACCATTATTATTTATCAATCATTATCTCTCATTATCATTGACATCTGTATTGATCTTAATCATCATTGTTATCATTATTGAACTTCTGAATAACTTCTAAATCTCTGAGAGTATACCTAAGGTTTAAATATCATAAATAAGCGAGTAGTTTATTTTTTAATAAAGCTATAACAAGTGCAGAAAGTCCTTATGAGATAAAGTAGAAGCTAATCTTAGAGCTTGCTGAGTAATATTAGCTTTTGCAATCTAAGCAAATCATTTGACCTTAAACTTAAATTTAGAGACTAAGAAAGCAAAAGGAGATTTCATCTAGATCTTGATAGTCTTGGAGGTTGTCATAGCTAGACTAGCCTTTGGCTAAGTCTATATAAGAGACAAGAGAAAACCAAACTTATAAAAAAATAAAATAAAACAATAAAATAACTAAGTTTACTCTGGTAATTTCTAATATATAAAATACTTACCATCTTTAGAAGATCTCATTCCGTTCTCTTAGGTATTTTAATATGTCAAAGTCCAAACTTTGAGTATAGATATCTTCCATAGTAAACTTACTCTTATTTTAAACTCTGCAAGTAACTTATCTTTTATAACAAAGCTACTCTCTTTAAACTCTATGAGTATTTAGTCTTTTATCCAAATATTTGCCTTATACTGGACATGTCTTGGACATCATGTGATCATGGTCACATGCCTTTTCATCATTCAAGAAATAAAAGAAAAGAAAAGAAAAAGAAAAATCAAAGAAAATAAATACAAAAATTAAAATAAAATATAAGGGTTCAAGTGTACTATGACAGTATCTCCCCCTTTAAGGTTCCACCTCTAGAGAAGTTTGCCTCCTTTTCCCTTTCTATCTCACCCAACTTCTCTTCAACTTCTTTAAATACTTATCTTCAAACTTTCTATTATCCTATCTAAATAAGATTTTTTCTGTATACTTTTCCAGTAATTCACTTCTCTTAAACACCTCTGTTTCTGGATTCAACACCTTTTCCTTCCCCTTCTCTTTTTTCATTTGTACTTTTCTTATTTCCTCTTCTCTAATCTCCTTTTCAAAATCTTCTACTAAGTCTATTCCATTTTACAAGTTCCCTAATCCCTTCCAAGTATCTTCTTTTACTGTATATCCCTTCTATCTAACCAAATAATTTGGCTTCTCTCTCACATCTCTCCTATTCAATATCTTCTCAACTTTATACTTCTTCTTTTTATCTATCTCTGCTAAAGGAGATGGAATCTTCTTCTGTTTCTCTACCTGCTTCTGATACAACACTATCCTACTCATATTAACTACCAGGTGAATTTTTATTGATACCAGTAACTCCAACTCCACCACATTCTCTGATATAATTTTCTTTATTTTATAAGACCCCACAAACTTCTTTATTAACTTCTTTATCTTTCTATTTTTCATCTGCCACATCAAATTCTTTATACTCAACAACACCTCATCTCCCACCTTATACTCCACTATCTCCTTCATATTTTTATCTGCATATTTTTCCTTTTCTTCCTGTGATTTTTTCAATACTACTTTTGCCTCCTCATGCATCTCCTTCATTTCCTTCACAAACTTCTCCACTTTCATATGCTTCCCCTATTTTCTTATCTCAAAGCCCATTCTTAGTTCTCTTTTATAGTTAACTTTGAATGGTTCCATTCTGACCAGTTTCCTTGTCTATAATTGATGTACATTCTTAAGTACTATTCCAACTCTTGATTTGTTCTCTCTGTCTGTCCATCTGTTTGTGGATAAAATAAAATAAATAGCTTTGTTTCTATTCCTAACATCTCATTCAACTCCTTTATTAATCCTGCTGCAAACTATGGATCTCTGTCCAAAATTACACTCTCAGGAAACCCATATAACTTCTACACATTGTCCCTAAACAACTTCACCAACCCTTTTGCTGTTATTTTTTCTCTTGTTGTTATAAAATGCAACATTTTTGAAAATCTATCATATGCTATCAAAATTGAATTATAACCCCTTGATACCAGTAACTTTGTAATCAAGTCTACTAATATATAGCTACAGTCTTTCTGGTACTGTGTTCAGTCTCAATTTTCCTGCTAGTATCTCTACTCTATTTTTCATCCTCTAACACTGATCACATTCTTCCACATATCACTTTACCTCCTTAGTAACTCCTGTCTATCAATAATTTCTAGTGACCAGTTCTACTGTCTTCTACTGTTTTCTATATCCTGCTATTGGTATATTATGATGAAGCTGAATAATTTCTAACCTCAAACTCTCATTCTCTGGAATATATATCTTTCCTTCCTTTAATACTAACTCATCCTCAATCTACCACTCATCATTCCTCAATACTTTAACTTCTGTCTTCTTTATTTCTTCTATCATCTTTACTACCTCATCATCCTTTGCCTCAGATTTTTTAATTTTTTCTATAATCTCTTCTTCAGCCCCCTCAACTAATAACTGCCCCTTCACCATTGCTCTAATTTATAGCCCCTTCTTTTTCAACATCACTTGATTTTTGTTATTTCTTTTCACTTCTTCTGCCCAATTTGTTCTTCTACTCAAAATATATGCTTGTTCCATACTTTTGCTAGCTATATACTTTAAGGAAAAATCAAATATTGACAAATACAAGACCTATCTAGCCTGTCTTCAATTCAACTTCAGAGCTTTCATAAAGTATCCAAATTTTGAACTCACCCTTAGCTCCTTCTAAGAAATACCTTTATATCTCTAAACACATAGTAATTGCCAACATCTCTTTATCATGAATTTCACCCAATCTCCCTAACATTCCACACACATTTTCCTGGTTTTACAAATAAATCATTTTCTGGCATCTTCCTTAGTACTTTCTCCACTATATCATCATGTCCTTCTTTAGTCTCTGTTTCTACCATCACATTATCAATAAGAGCTACTGCATCTCCTGTCTCTATTATGTCCCTTAACAGATTATTCATCATTGCCTGGAAAGTCACTGGTAAGTTTGTCAGTCCAAAAAACATTACTGTTAGCTCAAAGACACCATCTGGCATTAAGAATACTGCTTTCCACTCATCTCCTTCCTTTATCCTCATATTATTATACCTTTATCTCAAGTCCATCTTTGTAAACACCTTCTGCTTTCCTATATTATCTATCAAATCTGATATCAGTGGCAATGGATAATTGAAAGAACACTGGTGATGTCTGTAGTGATTTCAATGGTCAAATATATCCCTTTCTCAACTGATCCTTCAAAAACCCCTGAACCTCCTCCCTTTCTATTCTTGATAACACATATATCATCTCCTTTTTTGGAACAAACCCTTTTCTGAGATCTATAGCATGATCCCATATCTTTCTCATTAGCATTCTCTCTGACTCTTTCTTCTTAAACACTTTCAAATATTTATGGAACCTTCTAGGAACCATTTCTTTTACCATTCTAATCTCTATCAAATCTTCCTCTTCTTCTTGCCTTTCTTCTATCATTTTCACTATCTCCATTTCTTCCTCTACTATTAGTTTCCTAAACTCTTTTTTTCTTTTTTCTTAGTATCTTTTCTTTCTTCTGTTCTTTCTTCTTTTGCTTCTGCCATTCTGGCTTTGTTTACTTTGTCTTTTACTACTTCCCACATTCATTTGGATATCTCATCATTTTCACTTCTCCCATCTTTCAATCAATTTCAAGGTTATGGCATGCTAGCCATAACATTTCCAATATCACACTCTACTTCTGTTCTTCTATCACATCTATCTTCATTTTTTTTGTGCTCTTTGTAAAATAATTCTACCTCCACTGTATATTTAATTGGTCTTTCATGATTAAAGGTACCATCTATATTCCTTACATAAATTGGCCTATTCAACTTCTTCTTTCTAAACTTCTTCTTTCTTGAAAACTCTGAGCTTGTTACTAACCCTGTCACAATACTGTCTAATAATGCTTTCACAATGATTCTCTCTTCATTATCTTCCTGCTTCAACCCTATCTTAACTATTACTTCTCTCAACAATTTTCCTCCTTTTATCTTCCTCACTTCCACTTGTCTTTTCTTCTTTTCTTCTTTCAATCTCTCTTTCCTTAAAATCATCTTCCTACCCTTTCTCTCTTTACCTCTACTAGGTATTCCCATATTCATTACTTTGCTTGCTAATACTTCAAATTTATTTAAGGACATCAGTGTTGATCTTTCCTCTCTCTCTTACTTTCCATATTTCTATAATAACAGGTGATATGCCCAAAACCTCCACAAACAAAGTACTTTCTTTTCTATATCACTATCTCTTTGTTTCTTTCTCTTCTTCTCTCTCATGTCTCCTGTTGTCTCCACTCCTTCTTTACCTTTCTTTCTTCTCTCATCCTCATTTCTTTGATTCTATTCCATTTTTCTTCATCTTTTCCCTTGTCCTCCTTCTCCTGTCTTTTTCTTCATTTATTCTCTTCCCATCTTTCTTTGTAATTTCTTTATAGTTTTAATATTAGTAAATTGTTTTCTATCACTTACTTCAGTAACCTTATCACTTTCTTCTCTCCCACATCTCTAATTAATCCTTCTATATTCACTTGATCAAAAATATTCTGATTGAAACTGCTTATTGCCATAGTATAACAATAGAAAATAATATCGCCCAAAAAAACTTCTCTATAAGTGCCAGCCAGTATTCTTCTTACCTAATCTTATACTATCCACTAACTACCTATATACTATCTTACTGACTACTGTCCTGATTGAACTTTTATACTAATATCCCTAAGAAGAGAATTTCTAAGCTAGGTGTTTGACAATATTATTTCTTTTTATAGAAAAATCATAATAAATCTTCAGCACAAGACTTGTACTTAAAAACATACACATAAACTAAAACAACACTACCCACTTAAACAATGATTATGTCTAGATACTGATCTAGGCCTGGTTAACATTGTCCATGATAACCTTTTAGTAGTTGCTACCTATTCCTTAAGTCTAGAGTTTAGCTATATAAAAATTTGGTAATGATTGACCACACTAGTTGTACACCAAGGATGGTAAGAGAGTAAAAGTAAGAAAACTACAAGATGCAGTGTTTCTGAGAGTAGTCAAGTTCTGCTGTTGTAGCAATTACTAACTAGAACAGTTAATAGCATACTAAGTAGTTTTACAAGATGAAAGTCTTAGGGAAATCATAAGAGAACTCAATAAAGAGTCCCTGATGTATTTCTACATTATATATACTACTGTCCTACCTCAAACTATATATGTCATCCATAAGTTTACCAATTACTTCTCTCTTCTTTACCACCATCTTGTATAAGAGCACCTAATAGAGAAATTGTGAATAACAATACTTTTTATTTACATTTAGCTATGACTCTTTCAAAGAAGTTCAATAATACTTCAGAAGATATAAACATAGACAAACTAAGAGGTATATCTGCATTATCAAGTACAAACTACTCTAAGAAGTTATTTAATCATTCAGAACTTTTGTTTATTCCTTAAGTGAATAGAATGGAAGTTCAAAGTAAAGATCTATCATGGACAAATCAGATGGAACAAAAAAACTTTCAACTGTCATATGAATTTTCCAGAGAAGGAATACTCAAAAACTAGACTGAGGCTAATAGTATTGATAACATATCTTTTACACATGTGGAGGAGGTAAATGACAACAATATAAATATGTATCAGTCATATAGCTTTGAAGTATCTACTATTCCTTATTCAGAATCTCAACCCACTACTCCAAAGTCTTGGAATAGCAATTTTTGCCTCTATCTACATTTTTGGCTCTAATAAGTCTAAAATTAAAGATGTTGAAAATATCAAATTGTCAATTCTGTGCATCACAGACTTTATCAAGAAGCAGCCTTTAAAAAATAACAGGAAATCAGATATATCTTGTCTAGAAGAATTTAGACATATTGCATTCTCTCTTATCTCAGCTATTTACAAAAGTAGTTGAAATGCTTTCATGGTTGGAGAAAACAATAAGATATTCCATATAAAAAGAACAGAACAATTCTTCAAACACATACCTACAAAAAACAAGAAACAGAAGAAAAAGCTGATGCAAAAACCAGTTGATTTTTCAAATATACCCTCTTTTCCTTCTCCTATTTCTTCTAGATCTTCTAAGGAAGAATTAAGCAAATTGAAATTCCATGGAAAAAACAACAAAGCCCAACTAAAATAATGAAGAGTATTCTTATACTCAAGCAACAACTGGGAGTGTTAAAGATATTCTCAAGCTCAAAGAAAACTTCCCAAATTTCTCAACAAAAAAAATTGAGAATATTCACAAAGCAATCAATAACATAGGCAAGTCAAAGCCATATATCAATATGACCATTAAAGGTCCATCTTATAAACAAATCATCATTCCTATAGGTGAGAATAACATCAACAAATTTATGACTTTATCAAGCAAACATGTTGCCAACTTGAACCAAGCCTTTAAAAATATTCAATCAGATATCTTTACCAATTTTATTTGTAAAGATTATCAAGATCTTATTATCATGGCTAACAAAGTTGCCTTGCCATCTAATTTGAGTACAGTAGAGAACTATATCAAGAACATTCACTCTGTCAATGCAAATGACATTCAATCTGTACATCTTCTTAAATAAAAGTCTTACTTGAAAATTCTCAGTATACTATACCTCATCAAAAGTATGAACACATTTATTGATGCTAGTATAATTAAAACAATCATTAGATCCACTCATATCTTCAACAACATTCATATTATATCCAAACCATGAGTTATCAAAGTTTTCTCTAAGTCTAACATGACTATAATATGAATTGACATCTGGAACTCCCAAAGTGGTTCAGATG
>Ga0157359_1000852_pt1 | contig 11805 bp, 8 predicted proteins | sample AttcapACBM3_FD_111482 | JGI IMG/M metagenome (GOLD analysis project Ga0157359, IMG submission 111482) | Fungus gardens microbial communities from leaf cutter ant in Botucatu, State of São Paulo, Brazil - Atta capiguara ACBM3 | ecosystem: Host-associated > Fungi > Mycelium > Unclassified ...
AAAATAAAAACAAAGTCCACTATCTTTAACTTTGACAAATACAACATAAAATTACTTTTTAAATCTTGAATGTATTTTGCACTTCACCTATTAAGACTCTAACAAGCTTGATTCTAGTTCAACTTCATCTCAAGAAGCTAGTTCAGCAGTTTTGTTTCAAAACTGTTACTCTTCCTTTATAACATACACTAATGTCTTTACTTAGTACTAGAAACTCAAAGGGCACTTGCTCTTACCTATGATCACTTACCCTCTTAAATAATACCTAGTATACTCATTTGAAGGGCCTTCTTTTAAATACTGAAGCTATTGTAAAGCATTTCACTTACTAAGTATTTGGAGTAGTACCAATTAGGTAATTTATATAAATTTTCATATAGGTTGAATCACTACCACTACTACTTATTCTCTATTATTATTTGTACTTTCTCAGCTCTTTATTATAGTATTTACTATAGATAAGTGATTGTTAGTTGTCCACACTATACTATGCTGCTATACATTCTAATTCTTTCAATAGAAGCATTACTTTTCAATCTTACTGAATACTTCAATCTCTTTGATATTAAGACTATACTAGGTTATAAGCTACTAGATAGCTTTTCTGATCACATCTTCTTTTATTCTTGCAATTGTTTAAGTCTCAATGATTGCACAACTCGTTTAGAGTCTCTAAACTATTTTTGTTATGAAACAGCCTCTTTTCTTGTTGTTATTACTAGTACAAATATTATACCTCTAAGGAATATACAGACTATCTCTGCTATGTATTTCTGGAGATAGAGACTAAGCCATCAGATGTCATCTTCCAAGATCCTAGCTGATAGAACAACTGCTTTTAATACTAAGCTATTTGTTATAAGACTGGAAGTTTACAAGACCACTATTATGAATATTGAATATATAATTCTTATCACTGACTATTCTGTACTTAGATTATTCTTTTATAGTAGTCTTAGCCATAAAATCAGATTCTAGGATTGTCTAAGCAAGACTAAGTCTCTTTACCAAATAGTCTATGATAATGTAACCAACACTATACTAGAAAGAACAGAATGCACAGTAGTATGGTGCAGTATGAACAACTGGCAACCACTTATCTATGGTGTATATCTTAATGAAGAGCTAAAGATAAGTGAGCAACAATGAAAGATGACTAGTATTAGTAGGAGTTCAACTTATCAAAAGATTTTATATTAATTACATAATTAGGACTACTGATTAAGCTTACTAAGCAGAGTGCTTTGCAATACTCTCCTTTGCTTAAGACATCAACTATTAAGTAATAAAAGCAAAAATAAATAAACTTAGAGTATTTTAAGCTAAGAAATAGATAGAAATGACTAAATAAGACTTGACCAAGGTTTTTAGTTAGAATATCAGTAGGATTCTCTTTTCCATCAATATGGTATAGTTTAACTTGTTCATCCTCAATTAGGTTTCTTATATAGTGATGGCAAATATCAATGTATTTGGAGTGCTTTTCTTATATAGGGTTAGATCTCCAGAAAAGTAAGCTATAATTATCATTATAAATATGAGGAGTTGAAACATTAAAACCAATCTTATTGAGAAGATTTCTTGTTCAAACAAGCTAACAGCCATAATCAGAGAGAACTATATATTCAGCCTTAGTTAAAAATAAAGCTACTGTCTTTTACTGGTGGCTTATTCAAGATGTTACTCTATGAGCCATTAGAGTAAAGTAATCAGTCACAGATTTACATGACTCTAAATCTTGTGCTCAGTCTAAGTCAGAGTATATTACAACAGACTCATTGCTAAGTCCATTATAGACTATCCAATACTTACAAGTATTAAACAAATATCTACAGAAATACAACCCTGCTTGATAATGCTCATTTGAGAGATTTTCCATCTGTTAAGCAAGTTTGACTATAGCAAATTATAGACAATAGGTGTTGTGGTTTCTTCCTTATGACTTAATAATTGGCTGCACTATGTGTTTCTCTCATATAGTAGTAGAGGCTTTCTTATGTTTTCTTTATTCATATTGTATATATTTCTCATGATTTCTAAGTATATATAGCTGTAAATACTATTCTGTATTTTTACACTTTACCAATTGATCATTTCTTTCCTTTTCTACTCAAATCTTGTATAAGTTGCAATCAAAGCCAAGCTTAAGGTTATAATATTTGGTAAAGTATTATCAGGCTCATCTTACCAAAGAAAAGTGTATAGTAGTTAGACTACTGAAATATTTACAGTTTTAGACTGCTAGAAAGACAACTAATACTTATAGTATGGCCCATAGACAGCAGGATAGATTAATATTGAGGAAATAATATAAAGATACTATCAGAGCAATTAGAATTATTAAAAATTACCAAAAAGAACATCTTGGACAGAACAACAGAAACAGAAACCACAGATGTAATGTTAATAGCACAAGCATAAGCAGTATAGAACAAGCAGGCAGTTATGTCTAAGAACATAGTCCTAAATCCAGAATAGTTTGATATAGACAGAATAAAATTTGAAGACTGGTAGAGAGGAATATAATTACTCCTCAAGAATAACAGAGTCACAACAACAGACAATAGGATCACAGCAATCCTAGCCTGCCTTAGAGTAAATATAGCTGGCATTTATACCTAGAAAAAACTAAACTAGATAGATGATAATAAAGATATCCAGAATTAAAAAAAGTTCATCAGAGAAATTAAAACTATGTTTAGTGACAAGAGCAAGGCAGTGGATGCTGAATGGAAGATAGAGACACTCAAGCAGAGCAAAAAGCATATTGTTAACTTCATAATTGAATTTAAAGTGTTAACTATAAAGATAGAAACAAATGACATGCATGTAATAATTATCTCAGTTGGACAAGAATATGAGTTCTCAGAAAACTAACAAGATTACAGAACTAAAACAGGAACAATCTATGAAGGAAGAAACATATCCATGAATATTGGGAAGGTCAGAGAAAAGATAGAAAACCCAGATGTTTTAATTACAATACATATAGATACATGGTAAAGGAATGCAGAAAGCCAAAGAAGGAATGAGATACTAAAAAGTACTACAAATACAACAAAGTGGAATACATTACCAAAAACTGTAGATTAGAACAGAAGATAAAGAACCATAGTATTCAAGAAGAAACAGATGATGAAAAGAATAATAAACAAGAGAGTTTTGGTGAAGGTCCAGAGTAGGCATGATATAAAGAACCTTTGTAAATAACAATTCTCAAAATCAATATGTTATTCCAAATCAAAGGAATGACAAGGAAAGAGAATTAAATGTGCAGACAAATATCAAGATATCAAACAGAAAGAAATTATGGCTACAAGCACTAGTGGATTCAGAATGCACCCATACTAAAATCAACAAACAACTAGTAAAAGAAGAAAGAATCAAAACAGAACCTATAGACAGATTACTCAAGGTTTTCAATGTAGATGGAACCAAGAATGGAGAAGTTGCATAATATGCACCAATAGAAGTAGAGATCAACAAATACAGGGAGCAAATTAATATAGCAGTCATAGATTTAAATGGCATGGATATGTTTCTAGAATATAACTGGTTGGTTAAACACAACCCAGAAGTAAATTAGAACATAGAAACAATACAGTTTACAAAATATCTAAAAAGTTGTAGAACATCACACTAATATATACTGTTCAGAAACAGAAGATTACAACCAACAGACAACCAGGACAAAGAACAACAGGAAATAGGAAAGAAAATAGATCCAACAAATCCAGAAGACCTTCCAGATTATATTCAACTATTCACACATCTGTTCAACAAAAGAAATTCGAAAAACTGCCAGAAAAATGAGAATGGTATTACAAAATCAACCTAACAGAGGATTTACTCAAGGAATTAAATGCCAAAGCCTATGCAATGACAATAAAAAAGGATAAAGTATTAAATCAATAGTTAGAAGAACAACTCAAGGCAGAATTAATTGTAGAATCAAGTTCAAGATATATGGCATTGTGTTTTTATATTCCAAAGAAAGATATATTACTACAATTAGTATAAGACTACAGAAAGTTAAACTAGTATATAATAAAGGACAAGACACTACTACTCTTAATTGGGAAAGTGATCAACAAACTCAAAGATGCCAAGTATTTTAACAAACTGGACCTTATCTGGGGATATAATAATGTACAAATCAAAAAAGAAGATGAATGGAAAGCTGCTTTCCTAATGAACAAGAGACTCTTCAAACCAAAAGTTATATACTTTAAACTATACAATTCACTAGAAATATTACAGAGGATGATAAACAGCATCTTCAGAGAGCTACTGCATGAAGAAGTATTAGCCAATTACATGGACAACTTCATTATACCAGTCAAGATGAGAAAGAAATTGGAAGAAAGAATGATACAGTTTTTAAAGATAGCAGAAAAACACAATCTTTGTTTCAAATGGTTAAAATGCAATTTTGATGTGGAGAAAATACCTATCTTAGAAGTAGTAGTTGGATAAGGAGATGAAAAATGACAAGATCAAAGTAGTCAAAGAGTAGAAAGCTTCTTGGAGTTTGCAAATTTTTACTAGTAGTTTATCAAGAACTTTAGCCATACAGCATGACCTTTCAATGAACTCAAAGGAAAAAAGGATTGGAAATGAGAAGAAGAACATCAGACAGCATTTAAAGAGCTGAAAAACAAAATCACAAGTTAACTAGTACTTGCTCTTCTGAAGAGAAATAGTAAATTCAGAATAGAAACAAATATATCAGAATATACTATTGGAGGAGTTTTATCCCAGGAATAGGAAGAAAAATGGAAACCTATTGCTTTCCTATCAAGAACAATGCAATCAGCTGAGAGGAACTACAAAATGTATGATAAAGAATTACTTGCTATAGTAAAAGCTTTGACAAAACAGAAATAATATCTACTAAATACTACAGAGAAATTCAAAGTTTGGACTAACCACAAATATTTCAGGAAACCACATAAACTCAATGGCAGGCAGGCAAGATGGTATTTAAAGCTACAGAATTACAATTTTGTTCTACAATATATACTAGGAAAAACAAACATGAAGGCTGATTGTTAAGTATGGTTCACACTAGTGTTATAATCACAAGACCTTAGAGTAGGTCAAGTAAAAAAACCTTGTATTAGGGTTAAACACAAGAAAACTTAATAGAGAACTCTGTACAGGATTGTCTACCTTATATACTAAAACTTCATGGTCTGTGCCAACTACTTCTAGCCTACCCTAAACACCCATGTGTTTGCCTTAAGATCAACATATGTTAAACATGCTGTATGACATTATCTTTCCAGAATCTTCTACACTCTTCTATGTGACATGTGATCTTGTGACTGATGTGTGACAGTATGTCAGTGACATCACCTTAACTCTAACCCTACATCTCCAAAAATAAAATTAAAAAAATGAAATGAAAATGAAAAATAAGAAAATAAAATAAAATAGTTAAAATCCACCATCTTCAACTCTAACAACTAGGAGATGAAGTCTGCAGGGTTAACTTGAAAGTATGCAGAGTGTGTAAACTCTGTGCTCAGTAATGTAAACTTGTAGAATGACTTTAGCTTTAGCTTATATACTATACTATTTGTCTACCATATAGTCACAACTTCAGATGAATAGATAAAGTCTAAGATAGGAGTAAGTGCTGATTTGATGTATTACTGTTGAATACTAGAGATTGAGTTCAATAAGAATTATCTTTGTTAATTATTAGAATAACAAATTACATGTAATTACTAGTCTTATATACAAGTAGGATATATAGAAAATGCTTGGAGTTTCAGTGTATCACCCCAAGCAAAGGTTCCAGTGGTGAGATACTAATAGGAGTAAGGTAGAAGAACTCTGTCATAGAAGACTAAATCAGATAGGAATATTTCTATTATGAAAGATGGAATATCCAAATTGTTGTATCACTGCTATAAGGACATGTTGCAAGAAGGGTAGCTATCATAAAAGATGAACTTGTTTCATATATATTGAGAAAGCAGCATTACTGCAAGAGTGTATCTTCTGAACAGATAGACCTAGCATATAATACTGATGTACTATCTAGGAAAGATCAAGTAAATACCACAAATAACAACAAGGATGTCAAATTACTCAAAGATAAATTATGAATGAGATAGATCATGACAGAAGCAGAAGTAATAATCATTAGGAAAAGCCAAGTAGTAGAAAAAACCAGACAAAAGAACAAGAAGTCTAGAAAGAACTAGAAAAGAACAATAGACAAGCATGAAAAGACAATAAAAAAATCTATGTTCTGAGCAACAGGAAGATATGAGAGCAAGTCTTATTAAAAAATCATGATCTAGCAAACATAAAATATTCAGAACAGCAAAGAATGCTTGAGTTAATCAAAAAAAACTATTGGTGGCCAGAAATTAAAGGAGATATCAAGAAATATGTTTAAGGATATATGAAATGTCAATAGAACAAAGTTCAGCACATAAAGAAAGCTGGAGAACTTCACCCATTAGAAATACTAGACAAACCATAGCAGGAAATTAGTATCAATATTATTGGACCATTACCAAAATCAAATAACAAGGACACAATTGTGATAATAGTGGATCAATTTTCAAAGATAATCAAACTCAAGGCAACAAATACAATGGTATTATTGGAGGAAATTACAAAAATTTATTGAGATGAAATCTGAAAATTACATAGAGTACCATAGAAGATTCTCAGCAATAGAGGACTTCAGTTTGCTTCAAAATTTATGAAAGACCTAATAAAGACATTAGACATGAAGAGAACATTATCAATAGTATATCAATAGTATATCATCCTCAAACTAATAGACAAATAGAACAAATCAATCAGGAAGTTGAAGTATTTTTATAACATTATGTAAATCATTAGCAAAACAATTGGATAGAATAGTTATCAGCAGTGGAATTCTAGTATAATGACAAGAAACATGTAGCAACAGAACATACTCCATTCAAACTCAATTTTGGAAGATATTCATGGAAGGGAAATCTGACAGTAAAGATAGAATTATCAAAGCTAGAAGACTTCCTTGAAGAACTGCAAAGAAGTTGGAAAGTGATAAAGAAATTGTTCAAAGTGACAAAAGAAGCTATGAAGAAACAATTTGACAAAAAAAGACATAATCTACAAGAATTGAAGCTTGGAGACAATATGTGGTTAGAAGCCAAGAATATCCAATTGAATTGATCCTCAAAGAAGCTGGACCAGAAAAGATAAAGACCTTTTAGAATCTTAAAGGACATTAGTCAAGGAACATTTCAGCTAGAGTTACTAGAAAAATAAATAATTCATAATATATTCAATGAGGACTTGCTGACATAATACAAAGAACTATATTTCAAGGAACATGGATCTAGCACTACCACTAGAGATTATTAATGAAGAAGAAGAATACAAAGTAGAAGAAATCAGAAATCATAGAAAATAAAGACATAGCATACAATTCTTAGTATACTGGAAGGAATACAATAATAATAAACACAATCAGTGGATAGCTGAAATAGGGTTATCACATGCCAAGAAGACAATTAAAGATCATTAGTCAAGGATTTTGAGTCAAAACCTATAAAAGATGAGGATAAAACCTTATCTCAACATCTCAAAGTTCATCAAACAATGAGAAATATAGTCAAATAGCACAACAATTTACCACTGCTCCTACCTCTCTCAACCCATACATCACTTACACTGTCAACAATATCAATCTGATCACTACCCTGAATAATAAAAGAAAAAACTAGACAAAGAAATACCATAAAATTATATAAGGAATAGAAACAATGGCCAACATTCAGCTTTAAATCCAGAACATTGTCAAATTAGCTGAAGTTGCAAATATCTAATTAGTGGAGATTAAAACTATAATCCTACAAGTAAGTAAGACATATAAAATGCAAGTTCAGGAGACATTTTCAGCATATCAGAAAACTTACAGAATATCATATAAGGAGATATAGAAAATCAAGTATATTACATCTAGTTATTATTGGCTAATGAATTGAATAGGTGTAAAAGAAAAGGGAACTCTCTAGTAGATGATCATATAAAGATAATTCAAAACACATACTAGAAAACACATCAAAATATGCCACAATCAATGATAGTCAATAAGGAAAAATAAAAATAAAACAATATACAAGATAAAGAAGTTTTCCTGTACAAACTATATAACATATCATCAAAATCAAGTAGATCAAAAACACTAGAACCTACTTTTGTTCAAGATGAAGTAAACAACCTAGAGAAATTCATGAAATTATTACAGTCACCTACAAAGACTATACCATTCTATCTACTACCATATTATAAATTCCTTCAACAAAATAGAGAACAAGATGAGCAATAGTGGAATGAATTTGCTATTGAATTCTTAAAACTAAAATACAATATGGATATGACAAGACATGGATTTCCAATTGAAATGTATATAGGAGGACTATTATGACTTAAGGCTCAAGAGTTAGAACCAAAAGTCAAACCTTGAATTGAGTTAATTACAAGAGAACTTAATGGAGTTCCTAGTACAATGTATTTATCTTATATACTGCCACAGGTGGTCCATGCTACTACTGCATCTAGCATACCCTAAAGACTATATGTAAACCATAAAGTCAATATATGTTAAGCATATTGTATAATGTTATTATTCTAAAAGCTTCTACCATGTTCTATTATGACCATGTGACTTGTAATAGCTGTTACTGTGATATCATGCTAAACCCTAACCCTAAATAAAAGAGAAATGAAATGAAAATGAAAAATGAAAAAATAAAATGAAGTCTAACATTTGTAACTCTGACAAGGACCACTATACAAACTATATTTTATTGTGTTGACATTACAAGGGAAAATCATCATTGGACCAACCAAGAAAATAGTTGTATCATATATGGTTGGCAAATTGGTATTGTTAGATTAGTTTATAGAAATATGAATATTAAAACAGAAGTATTGTTATGATTAATACCTCATATATTACAAGTGGTTTGCTCATGGACAATAGGTGTTGGGGTTTCTTCCTTATGACTCAATGATTGGCTGCACCATATGTTTTCCTCATGTATGATCAGTCAGTACCTTATATAGTAGTAGAAACTTCCTCATGTTTTTCTCATTTATATTATATGTATTTCTCATAATCTCTAGGTATATATAGCTGTAGATACTATCCTGTATCTTTATGCTTTACCAATTAATCATTCTTTCCCTTCTCTACTCAAGTCTTGCCTAAGTTGCAACCTGAGCCAAGCTGAAGGTTATAACAGATACATCAGAGATCTGACTATTTGCTAGTACTTTTGACAGAAATTGGGGTTACACTGTTTATTATTAGGTTTAAACACATAGTCCAATAGCAGTGGAGTACTTATTGGATTTGTTGCTACATTGAATTGTGCTAATACTTTGTTCAAGTACTTAGATTGGTCTACAAAGATATTTTGATCATTACAGTTATGACTTATATACATTTCAAAAAACTCTTTGGTTTCTCCAAGGTCATGGCATTCCCATTTCGTTACAAATTTTTGCTTCAATTCCAAGAGAAGTGGAGAATCTTTTAAATCTATGAAGTAAACATCATTGATATAAACAATTGCTATAACAAGCTCTTTAGTCTTTTCATCAATGAAGTAATACATACCAGCATTAGACTTGCATTGCTTAAATCCCAAGATTAATATTGATTTAGTCATAGTCCACCACCAAGATAAGCCAGCTTACTTAAGGCTATACAATGCTTTGTAGAGCCACTAGACTTTCTTTTTTTGCTAGATAGTCTAAAACCTTTAGGCTGCTCTATATAGATTTCCTTATCTAGATCACTATAAAGATAGCTAGTTTTTATATCAATACTATGGATATCCCAGTCTTCAAGAGCAGCAACAGCTAGAAATAAGCATACTGTCTCATAGTAGACAACTAGAGAGAATAATTCATCAAAGTCAATTTCTTTGACTTAAGAAAATTCTTTTACAACAAGTTGAGATCTATAACAACCATCAGACTTAATGTTGAACACCCAGCAATTCTTAATCACTTTTCTTTCCTTAGGGAAGTCTACAACTTTATAGACATATTTGTCTTTAAGTGATTTCAGCTCCTCAAGGCAAGACTCAAGCCACTTCCTTTGAATATTAGCTAGCAATCTAGTAACATCTCCAAGGCTTTTGGAAATTGGGCAAGACTCTGCTATATGTTGTGCTAAGAAAAAGCAAATTTGCTCTACTCTCTTTTTTCTTACAAAGCATGCCAAGTAGTTAGTGATGGCTAGCTCACCTACATGAGATAAAGTGTCTATTCTACTCTCATTATTATTAACAATGATTGGGTGTTTGCCTTCCCAGTGGATATTATATGGGATTTCATTTATCTCAATGATATTATCAAATAAGTTGTATGGGTAATCAGTTCCATTTATGTTAACTGTCCTAGATAGTAGATTATTAGAAAAATGTTGTATATTCTGATAGATCTTTTGTGATTCCTGACAAGCATTTTTGTGCTTATCACAAGCTATGTTGGGGTTAGAGAACCTTCCCCTTAACTGCTATAAGGAATTTTGTAGGATATTGGTATGATGTTCTTATTCTCTATAAATATTTCCTTCTTTAAAGGTGCAAAGCAGGTTGCAAAGGTCATTGAGGGCTGAGTGGTTACATCTCAACATCAGAGTTAACATTGTCATCCTTTTCAATCTCTATTATATTTTAGATCTTTGAGTAGGTAGAGGAGATGTAAACTTATAAGAAAGAAAAGATAAAGAAAAATAAGTAGAAGAATTGTTTTGAATGAGAGAAATTGTTATGATTTCAAGATCTTAGAGTAGGTCAAGAAAAGGAACCTTGTATAGGGTTTACACAAGAGAACTTAATAGAAAACTCTGTACAGGATTATTTATTTTATATACTAAAAGTCTATGGTCTGTGCCCTACTTTTTAGCCTATCCTAAATGACCATGTATTTTTCTTAAGATCAACATATATTAAATATGCTATATAATATTATTCTTCCAGAACCTTCTATGCTCTTTCATTGTGACATATGATCATGTGACTATAACTGATCTATGACAGCATGACTATAATATCACTCATAACCCTAACCCTAAGTTCCAAAATAGAAAATAGTAGAAAAAGGAAATAAAATAAAATAAAAATAAAAGAGAAAATGAAAATAAGTAAAGTCTATTGCTTTCAGCTCTGACAGAAATAGGAATATGTAAAATAAGTACTGGAGCAGATCTATCTTCTCCAGAAGAGTCAGATACTAATAACTCTGTCTCTAAATTTATTTCATCCAGAGTCTAAGAACCATTTATTTTTATAAAAGCTACCATAAAGTGTTTTTTTTTACTTTTGCATAAGAAACACAATGCTTTCTCATATTTGAAGAGATTCACAGTAATAAACAAGTCAGACAGAACAAATTTATTTTGATCAAAAGCTATATATACACAATTGACTCTACCTGACTCTATAATATCCTCTATTGCAATAGCTATATAATGCAAAGTTAGATGGACTGGATCAAGGAATTTAGTGAATTATCAACTTGAAAGAGGAAAGGAATATCATAGTTGTTTTTATGGAATCTCATATAAAGAGAATCAAGCTCAGCAATTTGGGAAGCAAGGTCCTAATTGTTACAAACTTAAGACCTTAGAGTTGGTCAAAAAGATGAATCTTGTATTAGGTTAGCACAAGAGAACTCGATAGAGAACTCTGTACAGGATTGTCTACTTTATATACAAATACCTAATGGTCTGTGCAAGCTATTTCTAGCCTACCCTAAACAACCATGTGTATG
>Ga0157359_1000853_pt1 | contig 11800 bp, 6 predicted proteins | sample AttcapACBM3_FD_111482 | JGI IMG/M metagenome (GOLD analysis project Ga0157359, IMG submission 111482) | Fungus gardens microbial communities from leaf cutter ant in Botucatu, State of São Paulo, Brazil - Atta capiguara ACBM3 | ecosystem: Host-associated > Fungi > Mycelium > Unclassified ...
ATTAGTAGTTTGGTACTTTATAATGGACTTAATTCCACCAAAAGTCCGCAGTTATTTTGCTTTATTTGAGTCAAAATCCATGGTCATATTCATCTGTATCCATTGTCTAATTATCTCCTTCAAACTCCACAAATTTACTCAGACTTTATGTAGAGTTTTCCCTTCTCTAAATCTAAACTCCTATATAGTGTTTCACTAATGAAACACTTGCTTGGAGATCTGTTTTAGTTACTCCTTTTATTATTTTATGTATTTAAGGCTGGTGACCTCTTTGTAATAGCTAGCCTGATAATCAACTAAAAGTTGACACTAAATCTCCGGTGTCAATGGTGACATGCTTTACCCCTCTCCTTACAACTCCTTACAAGACTATTCTCTGAAATTGCAACCACATGGCTTGTAGGAGGCACAACATATAAGTTGAGGCCAAGGTCATTCTGACAAGTCCACATCACCAAGCTCATTGCAGGAGTTTCTACACTCTGTGCATGTTCAAGCCAACTCTGTAGACTTTCACCTTCAAGTATGAACCATACCTAACATTGTAATAGGAAAGAAACAAGAAGAGAAAAGTTATATTACTTTAAGTGCAAGAAAAATAGATAAGAAAGAGAAAGAGAAAGAAGAGAGAAAGAAAAGAAAAAAGAAAAGAAAAAAAGGCAACAATAGAAGAATGTTAGAGCTAGAGAAGTAGAAGAGGACCAGATTTACTAGAGTAGGCTTAGTAGAAGTTGGATATGAGATCAGGAGCATAGATGAGTTTAAATATAGTTAACTAGTTGGATTTTTCTTCCATATTTTTATAGAGCAACTTGCATGCCTATTTGTAGTCAGTTTTTGAGTCTATAATTGTCATGATTTAATGACCTTAGAGTTGATCAAAGAAAGAAATCTTGTATTAGGGTTAATACAAGAAAACTCAATGGAGTCCTTAGTACAATGTATCTATCTTTATATACTAACTACTAGTGGTCCATGCTCAACTATTTCTAGTCTGCCTTAAAGACCATGTGTCAGCCATGAGGTCAACATGAGATTACCATGTATTATACATATCATATGACATTATTGTTCTCAAACTTTCTACTATGTTCTATGTGACTATGTGATTGTATGACTGTTACTGTAACCATGTCATCTGATGTGACTGATGTGTGACAGTGTGATCATAATGTTACTCTAACCCTAACTCTAGATCCAAGAATAAAGAAAAGAAAAGAATGAGAAAAAGAAAAAGAAAAAGAAAATTAAATAAAAAAGTTAGAGTGCATATCTGACAATAATCTGGAAAATCTCATATTTTGGTTTGCTATCTATCAAGACTAGTGGTAGTAGGAGTTTAAAGCAACTAAGAAAAGTATTGGGATATTGCAGGTTTGAACATGGATATATGAAATATCAGATAGACAGCATATATTTATCTCAGAGGATAGATTGTGAATAAGTGGATACTAGCTTGACTGATAATTTTGAATAGTCCTAGGTATTTCTCTGACAACTTTTTTCAAGGTTATGTTATATAAAAGAACTAGGCTTTAATAAATATTTGTTGTTCTATTTGTAAATTTGGGCTAGAATCCTGCACATATCCACTAATCATTGGTAACATTGTTGTGTAGTAAATATTTCTGTTTTCAGAGTGTCTTGTAGTTTATTGAGGTCTATAGTGAATTTATGAATGTGAAATGAAGTGATGTCTCTTTCCAGATGTACAGTGATGCTTGGGTGATAACCTTTATTTGCAAAGAATGGTAATATACCAGTAATGGTACTGGATACATTATTGTATGCAAATTCTACAAGTGGAAGAAAATATAACTAGTTATCCTGTTAGTAGTTGCAATATACATAGAGGTATTGTTCTAGTATCTAGTTGGTACACTCTATTTGGCTGTCTCTCTCAAAGTGATATCTAAAAGTGAAGTGAAGTTACATGTTAAGGGTAGTTTCTAAGAACTGGAAAAAGTTTGAGATGAACTCAGATCCATGATCAGAAGTAATATAAGATAGAACACTGTACTTGGAAAAGATGTGGATTACAAACAGCTTTACCAACTTATGTGAAGTGATAGTATCTACTGTCAGAACAAATATAGCCTGTTTAGAGAGTCAATCAACAATGATCAGGATTGTGTTACAGCTGGATGAAAAGATAAATTTCTCAATAAAATTCATAGAGATTGAGTTTCAAGGTCACTTGGGAATTGGAAGTTGCTTAAGTATTCCATAAAACTTGTGGTGTTGTGGTTTAGACCTTATGCAAGTGACATAAGAATTACAAAATTTTTTTTACATCTGTATATAGAGATGGCCAAGTATAACTATAATGGATGAGTTCTAGTATCTTATATTATTTCACTGGATAATGAAAGTGTTTTTTCAGTGTTTTATCTTGTATAATAGCAGACTAGATGTCATTGTATAGGCTATTGAGATCTATAATGGTAGCAGCCCAAAAAGTTGAAGAGACTAGAGCTATGGCTCAGAAAGATGTTATAAGTTGACTATGAGTAAAGACAAAGTGTATATTTTGGAGATTGATAGAGTTGATGGAGTTGTAAGCAGCTCTTTCTTCTTTTAGATAGAGGTTTTCTTTGTAAGTAGTAGCATCTGGCTTAGATCTTAGGTGTTCTAAATAAAAATAGATGGTGAGATTGAACTAAGAGAGAAATTCCAACTATCTTGCTTGGCAATAGAAAAGAACTTTAGTAGTTGAGAAATACTCTAGATTTTTGTGGTTCATGATAATATCTATAGAAAGTTTCAATCTTTCTAGGTAATGGTGCCACATATAAAAAGCTTTAAACATTGCAAAGAGCTCTTTGTTGTATAGGTTATAGTTAAGTTTGATGGGTTTAAATATACAAGAATGAAATATAACTGAATAAACCTCTTTCTCTTCTGTTATGACCAAAAGAATAGCTGCAAGCACATATTCTGACATATCAGTTTTCACTACCAACTGAATGTTAGAAATCTAGTAGGTAAGGGTGGAAATGAACACTTTTTTGAGGATGTTAAATACTTCACAGTATGGGGAGTTGAAGTTTCAAGATGTGATCTTCTAAGTCAGTAGAGCAGCTATATTTGAGTAGTTGTAAATGAAATGATAATAAAATTTAGCAAATTCTAAAAAGGCTTGTATATTCTTTATTTTCCTGGGTTCAGGCCAATTTTGGATTATTTCAATTTTATTAGAAGATATAAATAATCTGAAAGAAAACAGAATATATCCTAAATATTCTACAGAATCAGAGTGAAACTTTTATTTCTCTGCCTTTGTATATATCCTAGCCTTTCAAAGCTGGCACAACACTTCTTTAATATGATCCTTATACTGAGACATGTCATCCAAGTAAATAAGAATATTGTTAAGATATACAATTATATAGATGTTAAGAAGGTCTAAAAAATATTGTTTATAAACTATTAGAAAGCTATAAGGATATTAGTTAGACTAAAAGATATGATTGCCCATTCAAAAGATCTATAGTGAGTACAGAAGGCTATTTTCAGTAGTATGCATGGTGAAGGTCAATTTTGGTATAGATGCATACCTTCTGAGACAAGTCAAGAAGATTGGATATCAAAGAAAGTAGGTACTTATCTTTTTACATAATGCAGTTGAATTCTCAGAAGTTAATACATAAATAAAAAGTACTATTTTTTATTTTATTTTACAAAAAACACTAGTGCTTCATAAGAAAAGGAAGTCAATTGTTAGATTGTGTTGGATAAGCCAGTTGTATCTGAAGACTGGCAAGTAGGAAGAGTCAAGTGGGGTAATGTATATATCTAGTACTATCTAGTCTTCAGATAGAAATGTGATGGACAAAGAAGCAGTCTTGGTAATAATGTTGTTTGATAAACTTTCAAATACTTTTAATTTCACAAGTAAAGTTGGTTTTGTGGAAATGTTGTACTTCAATGCAAATGCAGTGTTAATAAAGCAGTGTGTGGATCTGAAGTCTATGAGGACATGGAAAGTTAGATTTTGGATATGGTCTGACTTGCAGACCAGTGGTGATATGAGAGGTAGTGTAAGTAAGTTCATATCAGAAAAGGCAGTAATATTGAGGTAGATAGAACTCTTAGTTGCACAGATGAGATCAACATGGCCCACATTCTATATAGAGCTTATAGGGTCACATTCTAGTTTTCTGACTGAGTAGCTGGAGTTGTTTCCAAAACAAAAGGTGCAGCTTTCACATGCTTGACTTAAAACCTAGTAGTTCTAGATAAATGTAAAGACTAGGCCTCAATTCTGTGGCTTTTGTTATCATAGCACATGTATAGATTATTGTCTACATATCTCTTTTGCTTATCTATAATGAGTTTTCTATCACTTCCAAGTTGACCAGATATATCAATTTGGGAGGGGAAGTTTAAGGGTTTATCTTTTGAGCTTGGCTTATTAAACAGAGTGAATACAAGAGTTTGAGGTTGCAGTGTGAATGATAAATTCCATGCCCAGTTGCATTTCCACTCTCTTTTCCAGTAGTAGTTGTTGATGACTATAGCTAAGAAGTACATTGATTAGAAAGTGGATGACTTTTCTTCTTTCCTTAAACAAATGGGATTCTATAATCAGTGTAAAAGCCTTTGATAGTATTTGTGACAGAGAACATTGTCTCTCTAATCCAGTTGGAATACATACCTCATGAACTCAATATTGTAGGTAACAATCCTATCATTTTCATTCACAGATTGTCCAGTATAACTGCAATGTCCCTCATAAGATCAGATAAGCCAAAATGGTGGTGTAATTCTTCTAAGAATCTTAACCAGTCCTTAAGCAAGTCTTAGTAGACTTGTTGTTCTTTTTGGTCCAATCTGATCTCAAACCAGTCTTATACTACTCCTGTTAGGTGTCAAGCACAGTTCATATTAGAGGTGAAAGTCCACAAGATAGACTCAGAGATGTGTGGACTTGTGGAATGATCTTGGCTTCAACTTATATACTACACTATCTGTCTACAATATGGTCATAATTTCCAATAGAAGGAAGAAGTCTAAAATGGAAGTGAGTACTGATTATTGTGTTACTGTTAAATACTGGGAATCAAGTTCAATAGAAGTTATCTTTGTCGATTATCAGACTAGCAAATTACAGTATAACTACTAGTCTTATATACAGATATATACTATAGGAGATGTTTGGGGTTTCAGTAGTATAGTCTTTATTGCCCCAAGTGGAGGTTTCAGTATTGAGATACTGACAGAAGTATGACTCTGCCATGGAAGACTGAGTTGGATAGGAGTATCTCCATCATGGAAGATAATATCTCTAGATTGTTGCACCAATGCTGTATGGGCATGTTACAAGGAAGGTGGCCACTGTAGAAGGTGGGCTTTTTAGATTAGATGTTGACAAGGAGTATCACCATGGGGATGTGTTTTCTGGATGGGTGGACTTAGCATATGATATTAGATAAGTCATTGCAAAGTTTATCTTTACAATATTAATGATGAGTTGCACAAGGTTTGTATGGAAATGAAGTTGATATTAAAACAGAAAGTTGTTTAATTTATCCAAGTTGGTCTTATCAAAGATTTTTAGCATCTGTGATCTAGTAACCAAGAATATAGAGTTTATTGCTAACATAAGATTAGCTGCCAGCTTTCTGAAAGCCTTAGCCAAGAGATCTATAAACTGAAGGGAAATAATAGTTGTAGATGGTATTGGAAGGAACAGAGTATATAGTAGTATAATGCAGTGTGGATAACTAGCAACCACTTACTTATAGTGTATACTTCTATGAAGAGCTGAAAGAAAGCAACAAAGAACAATGAGTTGTATTATCCAAGATAAACCTAACTACATAAATTTTTTTATTGACTACCTAATTAGAACTATGTGCTTACTAAGCAAAATGCTTTGTAACACTCCCTCTTACTTAAGGCTTCAGTTATTAAGTAATAAAGGCATAAGTAGGTGAGCTCAGAGTTGTTATGAACTAAAGCTTTGAGGGTTTAAGCAATAGAACAACTCTTGTATTGAGTAACACAAGAGAACTTGATAGAGTTCCTAGTACAAAGTAGTCTACCTTATATACTACTACTTATGGTCTGTGCTCACTACTGTGCACCCTACCCTAAATGACCATGTGTATAACATGAGGCCAACATGTGTTGTGCATGTTGTATGATGTCACTTTATTCCAAAACCTTCTACTCCTTTCTCTTAAGTCCCGTGATCAGTCTTGTGACTACACCATCAACTTGTGACTGATGTGACAGCATGACAGATAAACCCTAACCTGAGTTGTTCTAAAAATAGAAAATAAAATAAAAATAAAAATAAAATAAAGTGAAAAGAGAAAATAAAAAATGAAGTCTACCATCAACGATCTTGACAAGAGTATCTTTAAGCTAAGAGATAAACAGAAAAAACTGAATAGGACTTGACCAAGGTTTTTAGTCAGAATATCAGCAGAGTTCTTCTTTCTATTAATATGATATGGTTTAACTTGTTCATTCTCAATTAGATCTCTTATATAGTGTTAGCAAATATCAATATGTTTAGAGTGCTTTTCTTGTATATAGTTAGATCACCAGAAAAGTGAGCCAAGATTATTACTATAAATATGAGGAGTTGGAACATCAAACCTAATCTCATTGAGGAGGCTTCTTGTCCAGGCAAGCTGATAGCCATAATCAGAGAAAGCTATATATTCAGTCTCAGTTGAAGACAGAGCTATTATTTTTTACTAGCAACTTATCCAGAATGTTATTCTATGAGCTATTAGAGTAAAGTAGCCAGTTATGGATTTATGTGATTCTGAATCTTGTGCCTAATCTGAGTCAAAGTGAGCTACAATAGACTATCTGATACTTGCAAGTATTAAGCAAATACTTACATAGGTGCAATCTTACTTGATAATGCTTATTTGAGAGATTTACCATTTGTTGAGCAAGTTTGATTATAGCAAATCCTATATCATGATGTGAGCCAATCATCAGATATATTAGAAATTTAACCATTTGTTAGTACTTTTGATGGAAATTGGAATCACATTGTTTATCATTAAGTTTAAACACATAGCCCAATAGAAGTGAAGTACTTGTTGGATTGGTTGTTATATTGAATTATGCTAACTTTGTTCAAGTACTTAGACTAGTCTTCAAAGATCTTTTGATCCTTGCAGTTACAATTTATGTATATTCCAAGAAACTCTTTAGTTTCTCCAAGGTCATAGTATTCCCATTTCATCATAAATTTTTGCTTTAGCTCTAAGAGGAGCAAAGAATCTTTTGAACCCATGAAGCAAACATCATTGACATAGACAATTGCTATAACAAGCTTTCTAGTCTTTTTGTTAATGAAGTAATACACACTAGCATTAGATTTGTATTGCTTAAATTCTAGGATTAACATTAACTTAGTCATAGTTTGCCACCAAGATAAGCCAGCTTGCTTAAGGCCATACAATGCTTGGTGAAGTCACTAGACTTTCTTTTCTTTGCTAGGTAGCCTAAAACCTTCAGGTTACTCCATATAGATTTCTTTATTCAGATTACTATAAAGATAGACAGTTTTTACATTAACACTATGAATATTCTAATCTTCAAGGGCAGTAATAGCTAGGAATAAGTGTGCTGTCTCATAGTAAATGTTGCTGCTGTCATTATTCTGGTCTCTTATTTTATCTACTTGGTGAGCATTGTTACTTTTTTGCTTTGATTATCTTTCTTTTTTCTCTTTTGCTGCTTAAAAGAACCCTCACTTTGTAATGATAGGAGAGTCATTGCTCTCAGATAAGGTGGAGTTAAGAACAGCTAGAGTTTGAGAGCCTAGAAAGTTTCTCCTGGCTATCTCATCTACATCAGTGGTCTGAGAAAGTACCAAAACATTCAGCATGTCATCAGCAGTGAAGATAGCTTCAGAGTAGGTAATGAGAGCAAGAGTTGATTTAACATGAATTTTCCAGAAAGGATAGTCAGCAGGACTAGTAAGTTTAGAGAGAGTAGTAACAAAGTTGGCTATTGCTATCAATAAAGATAATCAGCATAAATTAGAGGGCAGATGCAGCCAGCTAAAGTGCAAATGTTCAACCTAACCAGTGATGAGCCATCAGCATATGTAAGATACAAAGGAATTCTGTAGGCATAGAGTGATTCATAATCAGCTCAATCTATAACAGACCTAAAAGTAATAAGATGTTAGTCTACTAGTAGAGTTGGTCAAGTCCTTCTTATCAATAGGAAATAGCCTGAGAGGGTGCTAATTAGAGATTAAGGCAACTAGGGTCCATAATCTGTTGCAAGAAACAGAGTACACAGCAGTATGATACAGTATAGTATACTTCTATGAAGAGCTAAAAGAGAGCAACAAAACAAAGAACAATGAGTTGTATTATCCAAGACAAATCTAACTATGTAAATTTTTCTATCAACTACCTAATTAGTACTATATGCTTACTAAGTGGAGTGCTTTGTAATAGATAAAGTAAAGGTCATTCTGTTTTTAGTATATTCACCTAGTTAGAGTTATTATCTTATTACAAAATGAGCTACTCACTGATTGTGATACTTGAACTCAGATATCTTGATAGTGGTTCAGAGGTTTAGTATAAGAAGATAGTGATGATAGATAATAAGTAGTATTAACAAGAATAATTGATATTATTAAGTCTGAGGTCTAATCCTCAGATATAAAGGTATATATACAAAAAAGTGATAATTTATGTACAAGCTGTTTTCATTACATAATCAAAACTTGTACCTGATGGAAGCTGTCAGGTTAATTTTAGAAGATAACTAACTATGTCACTACATTGATATACTTGTATCTCTATGAATACTTATTACTATAAGATATACTATATATCATTGGAAACTGTTTGGTGAGCACTTTCCAATGCAAGTTCAATTGTGCAAATCCATCCAGCCATTTATGAGATATTAGCAAATAAAGCTTTTATAGTTACTGATGACCTGATATCTCAGTTGTTTGTTGTTGCTTTTGTACATTCTATATATATGCAGATAGTTCTTACTTGAAAGCTTTCCAGCACAACTTAGTTTATAAAAACTGGTCTCCTGGTTGTAGAAATACAAGCTGAATGAAGTTTTATGACGTATCTGTTAGTATGATCTCAGGTGATTCTGAGAAGTTCTCTAGAATACTCTGTAGTCTCCAGTCTGGAAATTAACTAAGATTTGACTAAGAACTCACTCAGAATCTTCTAACAACTTCCTCTTACTTTTTACCTAATATCTTAACATCCAAAATTACAATTATATAACAAATAGTAAATATAATAGATATACTGAGGCCAAGATTAGTTATCTAAGATTATATTGCTAATCTATAGATAAGTTTCCAAGCTTGATACACAACCAGGTATCTTATCTAATCTCATAGATAACTATATCCATTTTCAGATAAGTTTTCATACTTGATTCAAATTTTTCCTACATGACTAATTATAGATATCTATTTGAAGTGAGTTCTGTCTATTCTAATACTACTCTTGATAATATACTCAAGTTCTCAGAATAGAGTCTGGAATTCTATGGAGATCATGAGAAAGTTATGTAATCAGTTATAGAGTGATTGGATATGAAATAGAAAGATCTATATTAAAAGTATTATAGTTGTGAATATTGGACTTGATTTTATTTTATTTTCTATTTCTCTTTTATTTTATTTTTAGCTTTTATTTTCATTATTTTAGACTTTAGTAAAAGGTATGATAGTTATATATATTACAAAGCATGACAAAGATTTGATACCTATTACAGTGTGGTTACACAATCATGTAACATAGAAAAAATCATAGAAAGTTCTAAAATAGGTAACATCATATAGTATAGCAACAATATGTTAGTCTTATAAGAAAGCATATAGACTTTAGGGTAAATTAGTTATAATATGCATATAGATCATAGTCTGTAGTATATAAGGTAGACTAGCTTGTATTAGAAACTTCATCAAGTTTTCTTGTGTTACTTAATACAAGAGTATGTCTTTCATCTTAACTTAAGAACTAAGTTATAGAAAAGCATTATTTATAACAGAGTCAGATATATATGTGACAACTAAGTGACTATTATATCTAGAGGAGTATTGGCTAAGATATAACATTGTAGAAAATAATCATTTCTATTCTATTCTATTTTTATACTATTTATCATTTTTTCCCCTATTTATACTATAGTTACTTGATCATATCTGATAAACAGTCTAAAAGACTGTCAGTTAATGCTTAGACTAAAATTATATAGTTTACATTTTTTCATATATAAAGAACACTAGATATTGTGGCAACCACTAACCAAGATGGTTAATAGCATACTAAGTAGTTTTACAAGTAAGAATCTTATGAGGATCACAAGAGAACTTGACAAGAAGTCCCTAATATATTGCTACCCTATTTATACTATAGATACATGGTCTATGCTAGCAATAAATAGCCCTACCCTAATGTTCATGTATCAGCCATGAGTACACTATATATATACTATAAAATGAACATGCTGTAGATATATATCTTGACATCATCCTTCTAGCCCCTTCTTCTATGTTCTAGGCCTATAATATAATGTCATGTGACATGTTATGTGACCATGATCACATGCCTCTTCATTGTCCAAGAAATAAAAGAGAATGAGATGAAATAAAAAAACATAGACCTCAGTTGTTTACATATCTTCATGTCAGACTGAGTATGTGTTCCTAATATGTTACTAGACAGCAAAATATAGAAACTTGATCTATGTCAGATACAGATCATGCCTAAAACAAGTAAGAGATCTTATCCACATGCAGAAAGCAACTGGGTTTATGACAGTCATGACCTGTGATAAGTAATGATGTTACAGACACTATTCTGTAGTACATATGTAGCTGACTTGTTAAGACTGTTTAATCTCAAGTAGTCAAGTCTGCAGTCTCTAGACTTGGTTTATCATCTTAGTTTGCTCTTATCTCTCTTAATTTGTTTTCTTTTTCTCAAGGAGGTGTGTTAGATGTGCTCTGTATAGTCCTGGTAGTCAATGTAAACTTAGCTATAAGGCAATGATTCACTTTGTCGGCAGATTTGTATGTTCAACTCTCTGTGAACACTTTTTTGACTCCTAGTCATTTACAGTTGTCCATAGTTTACTGGATGATTCCTGAGTTGTCAGAGTGGTCCCTAAGGCTATTAGGACCCCATATTTGTCTCATATCTGTGTCACCTGTGCTCTCTGATACACTGTTAACCACAAATTACATCAAATAAATATGAACAAAACTCATTTTGTCAATGACAAGCAGATACCCTACACCACTCATACATTTCTTCACTAGACGACTTGAGAAACAGTAGTACATACACATATCATGAGATATCAAGGGAAAACGACTTGGCTGTATCAGAAGCGCGATGACAATCATAACACTCATTCAACGTCCAACCCTGGAGCTATAAGAGATCACAACCGATCACTCAAAGATGAAAAAAGCATTGCACGGAAGTACGGCCAGATGGCAAGACGTAGCCAAATAGAAGTAGAGCAATAATCCAGATACGAATGGTTTGCGTTGAGGTGATTATTGAAGCGATTTTGCTTAATGGAAGTCAAACGCAATGAAACCAAATGAACAGAAGATTAGACAGTCGTATTGATGTCATTGATTTCCTGCGTCTCCATTCTGACTTCTTGGATTCTTCGAGTTGTTGTACCGGCGGCCGCTTCTGACGTCGAAGGTTTAGGCTCCGTCATTTTGTCTTTGACATCCTCCTGATCCCCTTCCTCGGCCTCGGCCTCAGAGAACTCGATGTTCATCTGAGAAAGACCACTTTCTCGGTTG
>Ga0157359_1000854_pt1 | contig 11798 bp, 6 predicted proteins | sample AttcapACBM3_FD_111482 | JGI IMG/M metagenome (GOLD analysis project Ga0157359, IMG submission 111482) | Fungus gardens microbial communities from leaf cutter ant in Botucatu, State of São Paulo, Brazil - Atta capiguara ACBM3 | ecosystem: Host-associated > Fungi > Mycelium > Unclassified ...
ACCCCTGAGGTATCCCCATAAAACAGGACAGGCATAGCGATTTATGATCTACTGATTGTGCTATCAATTCAATGAGATCACCGCTATGCCTGCCCGTTCATTATGCTTCAAGTTTTTCCGGGATGCTCTTTCATCCCTGCATCTCTATCGTCGTAATGCCCTGCTTGATGCCACTTCTGCTGTTATTCATGGCGCTTCTCTCACGTTAACCAGCATTGGTCGCCATCTCTGCGGTCATGCGCATGTAAAACATAAAATTAAACGTATTGATCGGTTGCTGGGCAATTCCAGACTTCATCAGGATGCTCCTGTTGTTTTTGAGCGTATTGCACAACGTTTGCTTTGTAATATGTCTCGCGTTTTTATCCTGATTGACTGGAGCAGTTATCACAATGAAGCATTTCAGTTACTACGTGCCAGTCTGGCGTGCGACGGGCGTTCGCTTCCGCTTATAAGTAAAGTCGTACCCAAACGTCTTCAGGGTAATCCCCAGATTCACCAACATTTTCTTGCTTCTCTGGACCGTGCTATTCCTGCAGGCACGGAGGTCGTTGTGATCACTGATGCGGGATTCCACGGATGCTGGTTTCAGCAAATAAGCGACCGTGGCTGGACTTATCTTTGCCGGGTACAGGGAAACCATTATTACTGTATTGAGGATAAGGCGTGGATCAAAGTCAGTGAGGCGGGAGACATTGCAACCTCAACACCACAGAGCCTGGGTAAAGGATTGCTGGGACGAAATAAGAATGCACGTCATTGTGGCTATTTTTATTTGTTTAAACAGAAGGATAAAGGTAGAAAAAATCATCGTAGCAAGGAAAAAAAAGCCCGTTCGTCAATGGAAAATAATGGTCGCGCCGGGGCGAGAAGGCCATGGCTAATATTTACGAACACAACCCGATTTACGGCACGGCAGGTGATGAAAATATACAGCAGGAGAATGCAGATAGAGCAGAATTTTCGGGATGAGAAAAATACACGTTATGGATTTGGACTGAGGGAAAGCCATAGTGGCCAGGAAGGCAGACTTGAGGTACTGAGCCTTATTGCAAGTCTGGCGAGCATATTGATGTGGTTATGTGGATATCATTTTGAAAACAGCGGGTTACATATGCGATATCAGGCCAATACGATGAAAGCACGCAGAGTCCTCTCGCTACTGAAACTTGCAGAGAATGTACTGAGGCATTCTCCGCAGGTGTTTAGGCAGGCATCACCAGAAAAATCACTGCAGACCCTCCATAAAAGGTATACAGCGATGATCCTGGTTTATTGAGGGATTTCTGGGGATCCCTCAGCGGGCAACCGGCCTTTTTTTATCTTTTTTTGCGGGTAATGAGACTTTTGATAACGGGCAAAGTGCCAATGATTTCAACGTTGTCCACACATGCGGTCTAGCTGCGGTTAATTTTTCCTAATATTCACTGAGTTACACCGAAGATGACTGAGTAAGTTTGACAGCCCTAGAACTCGCGGATAACTCTGTATATATAACCAGTAAATTATGAGGTGCCATGACATGCTTACTTTATACAAATACCCGCTACCCGCCCGCTGGTTTACCGGGATGAGTGGCACTGCAGTATATACGGCTGTAATTACCATGGTGAGCGCTACTGCCCGAGCCGCCGAACCGGTGAGTACAGCCGGGTGCTCTCTGGGCTTAAATCCAGACTGCAGAGGTAACGGCATGCGCCTACTTAAATATTTGTTATTGGTTTTGTTGGTATTTGTCTCAATCCGAGCCCCCACTCAAGCCCCCATAAAAAACTTTTTTTTGCTATGGTTATCACGAAAATCGTCATTTTGCGTGTGTGAGCTTTGTTATGTGTAGAGTTAGGTCCATGTAGAACGGCCACAGGTCTACGTATAATAGAGACAGCAACTTTGTTCTATCTTCGTAATTGTATGGTTTTTTTAGGGAATCTGTCGGCCTTCAACGGATGAGGGTGTTATTATTGGCATCAACCATTTCAGGTGGGGATTTTTGTTCTTTCTGAGTGATCCGATGGTAAAAATAGAACGGTTTTTTTGCAGCTGGACAACTATCATAGGGGAATTCCAGTACAAAAAGCAGGATTCAGATAGAACTAAAAAATTAGTGGAGAATGAGACGAAAAATGCCAAAAGGTCCAGCTATAGTAGTTGATGCTAACCCGCGTGAAGCCATATTGAAAAGAAAGTTGCGGGAGCACTTACAATCCATAGGGTTCACAAAATCCGATTCAGGAACGCTACAGACCCCGGGAAATACTAAAGATGTGATTCGTTCTCTCCATAGTGGTCAACGAGCAGATAGAATTACCGCGAACCAGAATTTCATCTCACTTAACTCACTAAAATTGATGAAATTTTTTGCTTCTGGTAAAGACATTGATCCAGAAAGAATATCTCCTGTTCTCGAACGTATTTCATCTGGCACTTGGCAAGGTGATCTTTTCAGGTTAGCGGCGCTATCATGGTCAGTACCGGTATCAAGTGGATTTGGGCGACGTATCCGGTACCTTGTTTGGGATGAAAACAATGGCAAATTAATGGGGTTAATCGCTATTGGAGACCCTGTGTTCAACCTTGCTGTCCGGGATAAATTGATTGGCTGGGATTCGCATGACAGAAGTTCCCGACTTGTAAATGTGATGGATGCTTATGTACTGGGTGCCCTTCCTCCCTACAATTTCCTTCTCGGGGGAAAACTAATCGCTTGCCTGCTACGTAGTCGTGACCTCTATGATGACTTTGCAAAGGTTTATGGTAATAACGTTGGTGTTATATCCCAGAAAAAGAAAAAGGCGCGACTCTTGGCTATCACGACGACATCGTCAATGGGGCGTTCGTCTGTGTATAACCGATTAAAACTTGGTGGAGTTCAGTATCTAAAATCAATTGGTTATACCGGAGGTTGGGGACATTTTCATATCCCTGACAGTTTGTTCATTGAGTTGCGTGACTATTTGCGTGACATGGATCATACCTACGCAGATCATTATGCGTTCGGAAATGGGCCCAACTGGCGCTTGCGTACAACTAAAGCGGCTCTAAGTGCACTAGGTTTTAGGGATAATTTGATGAAACATGGGGTTCAACGTGAGGTGTTCATTAGTCAGTTAGCTGAGAATACAACCAGCATTCTGCAAACTGGCAAAGGTAAACCAGATCTTACTTCATTGCTTTCTGCAAAAGAAATTGCTGAGTGTGCTATGGAACGATGGATGGTTCCTCGCTCAATACGTAATGCAGAGTATCGCTATTGGGAGTCAAGAGATATTTTTGATTTACTTAGTAACAATACTTTAAACTTCGGTCAAGCATTAGAGAAGACAAAGATAATTGGCTGACCTTGTCTGAGGGGGCGGAGATTGGACTACGCCATTGACGAAATGACTGGAGTATTGGTATCGGCTTCTCGGGCATCGAGATATGGCCAATACATATGTCCGGTTTGTGAAAAAGGCGTCATCCCCCGGAAGGGAGATATAAGAGTCCCATATTTTGCTCACCGACCTGGATATGGCACGCTTGAATGTGAGAATTTTTTTCCTGGCCGTTCCTCGTTGGCTGTACCGGAAAAAGAAAAGATTAACGTTACTATAAAACGGCGTATGGAATTACGCTTGTTGATCTCAGCCGAAAGAAAGTGCCGGGAGTGGTCATTAAAGCTAGCGTTACCCACATGTAATTTATGCCGCGCCAAGATCACTCTGGATGTGGGGGGAAGAAGCCAAACTCTAGATATGAGGAGTATGGTAAAGCGTCGTCAGATTGGTGCTGAGCCTTCAACACAACCTTACCGTATTGTTTCCTTTTCTGGTGATCCAGATGCTGAATTTGCTGCGGAAGTGGAAAGGGAATGCCAAGGACTACCTTCAGTGGGGGCCGCAGTGTTTACCAATGGAGCATCTGAAGGATTTCCTTTGGCTCGGGAATTAGTATGCAACGATACTTTCGCTTTCCTTTGGCAGCAGCCTGTACAACCTGAGTTCCCCGATGAATTGACAGTCGAAAGACTGCCTGGCAGACAGGGATGGTATTTAGCTCTTGTAACCATTCCTGAAATCCCCTCCTTAGAGAGTATTGAATGGCTCAAATGTTTCACACATCTTCCCGTTGTTCCTGCCAAATCTTCTATTACAGCTATTTGGCCGTTCCTGACTCAAAACACGAGTGTTAACCAGATTGAATGCCTTCATTCGAATACTGTACTGTTGTCTGCGAACATGGTTTCCACGACATCGATAGATGATGGGCCGACTATGTATGCACAAGGTGCTTCCTCACTTCTATCAGCGACAGGAGTAGAGAAATCACCTGCATTTTTTACTCTTAATCCAGGTCACAGTGAAATAGTGGGGGTGTCTGCTGCCAGTGATCAGGATATAAAAGTATTTCTTACCTTCTCTTCTCAAGTCAAATGTTTTAAAAAATATCCTTCAGTAGATCTTGTTTTTACTAAACAACAAGGAGGGCAAGAAATTGTTTCGTTACATCAGCGCAGGTGCGCAGATTTTATAAGTGATGCTAGGTTGCAGGGACATAAATTAGAATATTTGTCCATGCCTCCCGGAGCAGAAGGGGTGGCAAAAATAGAAGGCATCACCGAAAATAGCAATATTAGGCTTTTTTCGAGTAGTTGTGTTGCACCTCATGATGCAAATAAGTGCTTGATGCAACCTGATGTATTATCCAGATTGGCATTTTATCTGGCAGATTCAACATGCCATCTGGAAATAGAGTTTAGTGGGCTGGGGAGATTATCTCTTCCTGGGTTTCACCCGTCATCCTCAATGGTTGATATAAATAAAAGGTTATCTTCTTCCCTACGTTCACGGCTATTTAGCTTCATCCTTCAGATACGTCTTGTGACTCCAGATTTTATTGTAAGTAGTGATGACTCCGCATTAATTGAGGCACTGGAAAAATTACAACCTGAGTTGCACCAGTTACCCCATTATCGAGCATTGGTAAAGGAAGTAATTGCCAGTGGATTTGAATTTAACCGCTTGAGATAAAGGTGTCTTCTCATGAGTTACCAGTATAGCCAAGAGGCAAAAGAACGGATCACTAAGTTAGGACAATCTGAACTTGTTAATTTTATTGATGAAGTTCCTCCCGGTCTTCGCCGTCAAGTCTACAGTTGCATGCCTAAAATTCAGGGATTCAGAGTTGGACATCCGATTGAACTCAAAGAGAAGCAGAAGCGACTCACAGGATATTTGTTTCAGAAGCATTCTTCCTCTGAAGAAGTGTATGCATGGAAAAGTTTTGCTCTTTTTTGGAAGTTTTGGGCCGAAGAGCACATTGGTAAACCATTCCTGGAGTGTGACAACATAGAAGCAACGGCTAACTCTGGCTCAACGTTCATTAGAGAATTGGCGGAAAAATTCCCCAAAGTTTCAAGAGAAATTATCGAACGTTTATTTATTTTCAGCGGATTTGCCGATGGCCCAGAGGTAACGGCAGCATTGGGGCTTTTTCGTCCAGCGACGGTTCTTGCTCGCGATAATGTCGTTGATGCCCTTCCCATTCGTTTGGATGAACTTGAAGAGCGTATTGAATTTGCCGAAATGATAGTTGAGGATAGCAATAATAGTATTAAACGTCTTGAATCTACCACAGGCTCATTGTCCGTAGAATTAAAAAAATCCATTCGAGATATCAACCACAATCTAAAAATAATTAATGAAATACAAGATTTACTAAATACGAAAACAAAAAAAACTGACGCTTTAACGCAAGATGTTGATGAAATACATGCCTTTAAAAACGATATTAATCACGCCATTGAAGCTATTAAATTAAAAATTGATGCTTACACACTAACTTTAGACGAGTATTCGTCACGAGAGAAAGTACTAGATAGCATAGCTAAAGAAATCTCAGACTTGCGGGCTTCGTTTACTGTTATTTGTGAAAAAGAAAATGAATGGGGTGATTCAGATGGCGAGAATAATTACAAGGACCTTTATGAAAGAATCGATGTCCTTGAGAAAAAAGAAGCTAAAATTGATTATAATTTGATAACTAGTCAATATGCTAAATTTAATGAAATAAAACCACTGGAACCCTATGAAAATATTTCATCGTACAACAGCGCATTTGATATAGTTGCATCAAACCTTCAGGCTGTAGGTTTGATTAAAGGTTGCTCTTTTACTGTAGCACGATTAACACTGGCGGCGTTTATTTCAGGACAAATAGTTCAGTTCTGCGGTTCTCTGGCCGATATCGTAGCAGATGCTATTGCAACTGCTATCGGTGCCCCAGCTTATCATGAGTGGCGGGTTCCAGTAGGACTTATTTCTGACTCGGCCGCGTTTGATTTTATTGAGTCCGTCGCTGGCTCATCCCATTGCCTGATATTGAAAGGCGCTAACCTTTCAGCATTTGAAATTTATGGAACTGCAATCAGAGATATAGTTGTCCAGCGTCAATTATATTCAACAAATTACGATCACCTTGCATTAATCGCGACATGGAAGCATGGGCCTGCCGTATTTCCTGATGGTGGTATGTTAGCTGAATTAGGGCCAGTTATTGATACGGATACCCTAAGAATGAGAGGAATATCTGCCAGTCTACCTAAGTTGAATTCTGGCGGTATCGCAAAGGAGCAGTGGGCTAAAATTGAAGGGCTAAAATCCGATAGTGCCAGTGCAAGCATTGATGAATTGAGAGAACTACTGGATGAGGCCGGATTTGATGGTGGTAATTTGTGGCGCAGGATGATCTATCGCTATTACACATCGCTTATGAGAATGCCTGATGGGAATCATATTGATGATCTTCATTCAGTCTTATCTTTTTATACTCTCCCATGGGCAAGGATTAAAGGTGGCCCCATTAAGGAAATCGCCGACATTGTCGCTCGTGAGCTAAAAGAACATAGCGAATAAACTCGTCCCTGAGGGGGAAAAAGATGGAGTGGAAGGCAGTGTCACGAGAGAAGTCTCTGGAAATAGTTTCGGCTGCGATAAATTGCCGATTCTCTGGTGAAGGGTTGAGGATCTCAACTATATCTGAGTGCTTACGGAGTGAGCTGCACCAATATTCTGTACTCGATATTGAGGAAGCTAGGCAAGCGGTAGCCTCACTTCGACTCACCAGTGCAGTAAGGCGTAAGTTAGCGCCTTTGTGGCCATACATCACAGATACTGGCGATGCTACATACCCAAGCATTATGGCGGTACTGGACAGTCTGGCTGAATTGGGCGACATGATTAGGCTGGAGGGAGGGAAGTGGCTGACAGCGCCTCTGCATGCGATACGTACTGATAATAAAATGGCAATCTTGCTTGGAGGAGACCCTGTATATGCGCTTTCAACTGACATAGTTACAAAAGCCATTGGAAGAACTCGCTTGGTTGAACAAGATGCATGCGAAGGCAGAGCGGAACTTTGGGATCCAGAGGAATGGATCGGCGCTCCAGTAGAAGGTAATGAATTATGGTCATCAAAGCTACTGGCTAAGGCTCAATCCAAGTTTACCGATGCGCCTAACGATATTGGAGAAGCGACAGCGTATGTGCAAGGTAAATGGATTAATTTCTCCGAATTACCTTCTCATGAGAAAAAAATCCACTTATGTAAAATATTCATTGGAACCAGTTTTTCATATTTTTTGGGTGAAGTTGTCGCGGGGCATCTTAGGAAAATGAGTTCAATTGAATCTTCTGATGATGTCAAAAGGCTACGCTTCTATCTTGATATGAAAGAAAATTGCCAGATGAAGGTTAAAATTACAACATCTCACGGGTTAGCAAGATTACGATTATTTCGACGATTACCAGAAAGAGAATCTAGGGTTCTTTTGCTCGGCTGGAGAGACTCAGGCCCTGAAGGTGAACATTCAGGGATTACCCACTATGTATTTCCTGAGGAAGTCTTACCCATTGTACGCTGTGCTTTTGAAGGACTCGGTATTATTTGGGTTAATGAATCTATGCAACGGGGTGAAATATGATTAATAAAAATAAAATGACTGAGCGTTCGGGTATACATGAAACAGCGAAAAGCCTGGCTGATAACCTTAAGAAATATATTGAGGCGCAGTATCATATCCGTGACGAGGGGTTGATTGAAGAACGCCGAGCGCTATTACAGCAAGATGAAACTATTGCACAAGTTCCCTATATAGAAGCGACCCCCGTTTATGAGCTAGGGACGCCGTACAGTGAACTGCCTATTCCTAAAGAAGCAAGCAATGTACTGACTCAGTTATCAGAAATGGGGGTTGGTCTTTATCCACGCCCTTATGAACATCAGTCACAGGCACTTGCGTCATTTCTTGGGGATGAAGCATCTGATCTGGTCATTGCTACAGGTACAGGTTCCGGTAAGACGGAAAGCTTCCTGATGCCCATTATTGGTAATTTAGCGATTGAAGCCGCTAGGAGGCCTGAATCAGCATCCCTTCCGGGTTGCAGGGCTATTTTATTATATCCTATGAATGCGTTAGTGAACGATCAACTCGCTCGTATCAGGCGTCTTTTTGGTGATTCCGAGGCGTCTAAGGTACTGATGGCTGGAAGACATTCTCCCGTACGCTTTGGAGGTTATACGGGGCGGACACCTTATCCAGGGCGCCGAAGTTCTAAGGGAGACGAGCGATTCATCAAACCACTTTTCGATGAATTTTACAGCAAACTTGCAGATAATGCTCCCATAAGGGCGGAACTTGAACGCATTGGCCGCTGGCCAAGTAAAGATCTTGAAGCTTTTTACGGGCAAGACTCATCCCGAACCAGAACCTACATCTCAGGTAAAAAAGCGGGAAAGCAATTTGTTGCAAACAACTGGGGGGAAAGGTTAATTACGCAACCAGGAGATCGTGAGCTAATGACCCGGCATGAGATCCAACATCGCTGTCCTGAGTTGCTAATAACTAACTACTCTATGCTTGAATATATGCTAATGCGACCTATTGAGCGCAATATTTTCGAGCAGACCAGAGATTGGCTCAGAACTGACACCCGCAATGAGCTTATCCTTGTGCTTGATGAGGCGCACATGTACAGAGGGGCCGGAGGAGCAGAGGTCGCACTTCTCATTCGTCGCCTTTGTGCTCGTTTGGATATTCGCCGGGAGCGCATGCGTTGCATCCTTACCAGTGCGAGCCTTGGTTCCGTTGCGGATGGCGAGCGTTTTGCTCAGGATTTAACCGGCTTATCAGCAACATCCCCCCGGAAATTTCGAATCATTGAAGGTAAACGGGAATCACGTCCTCTCGCACAAGCTCTTACCAACAAAGAAGCAGAAGCGCTGGCCAGTTTTGATCTGAATTTATTTCAGCGCGTGGCTGACGATCTGGAATCCGCATTTGCGGCAATAGATACGCTCGCTGCGCAACTTGGCTGGAAAAAGCCAACAATTAAAGATCATAGTACACTGCGCAATTGGCTGTTTGATAATCTGACTGGTTTTGGTCCTCTTGAAATGCTCATTGAAATAGTTTCAGGTAAGGCGGAAAGGCTAGATGTCTTGAGCGAAAAACTTTTTCCACATACCCCTCAGGAAATTGCGGCGCGAGCAACTGACGCTCTAATGGCACTGGGCTGCTATGCCCAGCGAAACTCCGATAAGAGAGTGCTCATTCCAACTCGCATGCACCTTTTTCACCGGGGGCTACCGGGCCTTTATGCCTGCATAGCACCTGAGTGTAATCAACGATTAGGTAATCATAGCGGACCCACAATTCTTGGACGCCTATATACCAAACCCTTAGCTCATTGCACATGTGCATCAAAAGGGCGAATCTATGAATTACTCACTCATCGCGACTGCGGTGCCGCTTTTATTCGTGGGTATGTTAGCTCGGAAATGGATTTTGTCTGGCACCAGCCTAACGGGCCATTATCAGAAGAAGGGAGTGTTGATCTCGTTCCTGTCGAAATATTAGTCGAAGAAACTCCCCATCCACATAGTGATTTTCAAGATAGATGGCTACATATTGCTACTGGACGCCTTTTTAAACAGTGTCCTGAGGATGATTATGGATATCGTAAAGTTTTTATTCCTGACAGGGGTTCCGAAACGACATTCGATGAGTGCCCCGTTTGTATGCGTAAGACGAAAAATGATCAGGATGAACCTTCTAAGATCATGGATCATGTGACTAAAGGCGAGGCACCTTTCACAACGTTAGTTCGTACGCAAATGTCTCGTCAGCCTGCCAGTCGTCAAACTGATATCAGACATCCTAATGGTGGTAAAAAAGTACTTATTTTTTCTGATGGTCGTCAAAAAGCCGCCAGACTGGCTCGAGATATTCCCAGAGATATAGAGCTTGACCTGTTTCGCCAGTCTATTGCCCTAGCTTGTTCTAAACTGGAAGAGATTGCTCGAGAGCCCCGACCAACAACGACGGCACTATACCTGGCTTTTCTTTCTACACTCTCTGAGCATGACCTGCTGATTTTTGATGGTGAAGATTCCCGGAAGGTAGTAGCCGCTCGTGCTGAGTTTGTGCGCGATTGTGACAGTGATCTAGAGCAAGCTTTTGACGATGGATTTCCTCCTCAGGAACCACCGTCCCGATACAAAATGGCCTTGCTTAAACTTTTATGTAGCAACTACTACTCCCTTTCGGGAACGACCGTAGGTTTCGTTGAGCCATCAAAGCTTAAAACAAAAAAATTGAGGGAGGCCGTTCAGGATAAGAAAATTAATATTGAAGATAAAGATGTTCATGCTTTGGCTGTTGCGTGGATTGATACCTTACTCACTGAATTCGCTTTCGATGAATCTATTGATCCGACATTACGGAGTAAAGCGGCTGGTTTTCACAAACCCAACTGGGGAAGCAAAGGGCAGTTTGGAAAAAACCTCAGAAAAACACTTATGCAACATCCGGCTATGGGGGAGCTTTCAGTTAAAGCCCTGGAAGAAATTTTCCGTACCCAACTGGCGTCAGTTAAAGATGGCGTATGGTTCCTTTCTCCAAATTCTCTTCGCCTGCAAGTCGATCTTTCCCATATCTGGAAACAATGTCCTGACTGTACGGTACTTATGCCATTTGCTTTAGGTCATTCCACCTGCCTTGCTTGCGGTAGCAACAATGTCAAAACGGTCGATCCGTCGGAAAGCAGTTATATTAATTCCCGAAAAGGATTCTGGCGTTCGCCGGTAAAAGAGGCGTTGGTTTCAAATTCGCGGCTTCTGAATCTTAGTGTTGAGGAGCACACCGCCCAGCTATCGCACAGAGATCACGCCAGTGTTCATGCGACTACTGAACTTTACGAACTAAAATTTCAGGATGTCCTTATTAGAGATGCCGACAGACCCATTGACGTGCTCAGTTGTACGACGACTATGGAGGTGGGCGTCGATATCGGTTCTTTAGTTGCGGTTGCATTAAGGAATGTCCCGCCACAACGGGAGAATTACCAGCAACGAGCAGGTCGGGCCGGTCGTCGTGGTGCTTCTGTTTCAACGGTAGTGACCTACTCTCAAAATGGCCCTCACGATAGTTATTATTTCCTTAATCCAGAACATATCGTCGCAGGTCCTCCCCGAACGCCAGAAGTGAAGGTAAACAACCCTAAAATAGCCAAAAGGCACGTACATTCCTTTTTAATTCAGACCTTTTTTCACGAGTTGATGGAACAAGGGATTAACAGCCCCGGAGAGACAACATCCATGCTGGAAAAGGCTCTTGGTACAACGCGAGAGTTTTTTCATGGGGCAAAAGATACCGGTCTTAACCTGGATGGTTTTGATCGCTGGGTGACAAATCGTGTTCTGTCCATCTGCGGTGACCTGAGAACGAGTGTTGCGGCATGGCTTCCTTTTGCACTTGAAAC
>Ga0157359_1000855_pt1 | contig 11776 bp, 6 predicted proteins | sample AttcapACBM3_FD_111482 | JGI IMG/M metagenome (GOLD analysis project Ga0157359, IMG submission 111482) | Fungus gardens microbial communities from leaf cutter ant in Botucatu, State of São Paulo, Brazil - Atta capiguara ACBM3 | ecosystem: Host-associated > Fungi > Mycelium > Unclassified ...
ACAAACGCCCAGGAAACCCTGGGATCGTAATTCTGAACTGAAACGCTTCAGCAAGGGGTTTTGTAACTAAAATTCTCGCAAAATCAATGAATCAGGCAATTATTGCGGCAGTGAGGAGTTTTCAATCCACGCCTGATTAAATCGGGTCAGAGGCAGGGCTTCAGCGTAGAGATAGCCCTGCCCGATAGCGATACCGCACGCCAGAAGCCAGTCGCGCTGCTCGGCTGTTTCCACGCCTTCGGCAATCACTTCAAGGTGGATAATCTCGGCGATAGCCGCGACGATACGGACCATTGTGTCGTCATGCGGTAGCGCCGCCACGAAGCTGCGATCCATCTTCAGCTTGTTTACCGGCAACGCTTTCAGCTGATGCAGATAGTTCAGGTTGGAGTAGCCCATGCCAAAATCATCCAGGGCCACGGCGACTCCAGTCTGCTGCAACAGGCGCAGCATCGACATCGCCTGTTCTGCATCATCAAGCTGAGCGGTCTCTGTCACTTCCAGCACCAGCGTGTCGGGTGCGATGCGGTGGCGCGTCAGCAGGGCTTGCAGATGAGAGACCACGCCGGTGTCCCGCAGTTGCACAGCGGAAATATTCACACTCAGCGGCAGCATAATGCCCTGGCGCTGCCAGCCAGCCAGAATGCGGCACGCCTCTTCAAACACCCAGCGACCTATCGCGCTAATCACGCCAATCTCTTCGGCGCTGGCAATAAATTCTTCGGTAAGACCATAACTGCCGTCTGGCTGGCGCATGCGCAACAGGGCTTCGGCGCCGGTTAACGCGCCGGTCCGCATATCGACCTGCGGTTGCAGGTAAAGCGCGAACTGATCATCATGCAGACCCTGCAGGATGTCATGCTCCTGAGTCAGACGCTTCTGCGCGCGCTCGGTCAGTGCGGCATCAAAGAACAGGATCTGATTTTTGCCCTGATGACGGGCCGACATCATCGCCGACGTCGCGCGGTCAAGCAGCTCATTCGCGCTCAGCGGCTGATCCTCATGCAGCGCCAGACCGATGCTGAGATTAGGGCGCAGCTGGAGCTGATGGAGGTTAACCGGCTGATTCAGGCGAATCATCAGATTACGCGCCAGACGCAGCGCGCGGAACGGATTGCTTGCACGCTTCATTAGCAGGACAAAATCGCTGGTCCCGGTCTGCGCCAGCAAAGTATGGTCGTCCAGGGTATTACGGATCTTCTCCACCAGCGTCAGCATCAGTGTATCGCGCTGCTCATCGCTGAGTACGCCGTTAGCTTCCTGGAGGGTTTCAATGCGGATGACCATCAGACCCAGTGACTGTTCAGGCATGCGCATGCACTGATCGACCAGCGCCAGAAACAGAGTGCGGTTGGGCAGATCGGTGACGGGAAAATGGGTCGTCAGCCGGCTCATCTCATCATGGATTGACTCCAGCACCTGCTGATTGCGGTTGTAGCTACGGACCAGCATACCGATTTCATCATCGCGGTGGCTCTGCGGTAGCGACAGCTTGTGCGTCAGAATCGACTGGGGCGGCAGCTCCTGCAGTTCGCGAGAGAGATTGCGCAGCGGATGCACCACCAGCCGGTTAATGCACCAGCTGATCGCCACGGAAAGAATCAGCGCCAGCAACAGATAGGTGATAATCATGGTCGAGAGCGTGCTGAGGATAAACTGGTAGACGCGCGTCGAGTTAGCCTGCAACACCAGATAGGCCAGCGGCTTCGGCATCCCGGTATTTTCGACTGAATAGAGCGGCAGGGTAATCTGTACCGGCAGCTCAAACAGGCGGGCGACCAGACGCGGCACCGGTTTTTCCACCTCGAAATCGGCATGCAGTGCCTGGAACGCATTCGGCAGCACCACATCGGCGCGCGATAAAATACCGGCCGGTTTCAGGGAGTGAAGAATACGTTCGGCCTGAGGAATATCGGCGCGCAGCACCGCTTCCGACAGCGGCTGCCGGACGGTGTGCGCGATATTCTCCATTTGCTGGGCGTAGTCAATTCTGCGCTGCTGCACAAAATGAAACAGTTGGATGACGATAAAGATACTGATGGTGATAACCGCAACCAGCGAAACTGTCGCCATCTGCTTTATCGTAAGTGACCGGCTTACGCGCAAAAATTCTCTCCTGACGATGAAAAAAGCCCAGATAGCAGACAGTACAATGCCCGCCAGTATATCCCATAAACTGACTTTTTTACCGTCTGAAAAGTCCGGCTTTTTCCCGGTCTGGATTATTTAAAATCTGCGTAGGGAACCAGCGGCTGTGGCGGCATATCCAGATCCCCTTCCCAGCCCCCGGCAGCATAGCGTACATAGATCAGGCCGTGGCTCGGGGTGTAATCTTTCGCCTGCTGAATATCGACACCTGCTCCTACAAACCACGCCGACGTCAGCCGCCGCTCAACTACTGCCTGCAGCGTGTAGCCGATCCCCCCGCCGGCGCTGCTGGCGGAAGAGGGATTGCTGGCAAGGGTGAAGCCAGGATTAACCGGATAACGCTGCTGCGCATCCGTTTTCGAATGTGACCACGAAACTGAACCGCCCAGATCAAATGACCAGTTCTCCGTACGCTGCCGCCAGGTGACCGGCACAGCAAAGGAGAGATATTGCTGTGGACTGTAGTAGCCGCCCTGGCCGAAGGTGTAATCACTGAGATCCTTCTGATAGTGCCAGAGCATGCTGTTCAACCCGATGGTCGCACGGCGATTGTCGGTGTTGATCAGCTTGTAGTAATAGCCGCCCATCAGGCGCTCGCGGCTGTTATCAGCGACATTCTTGCCGGTGATCTGATGCGCACTGATGTCGCCCCAGACACCATGCGCACCGCCCTGATCGTAACTCAGCCCGATGCTGCCGCCCGTTGCCACCACACCGCCCCAGCTTTTACTGCCGTTGACTGCCGGATCGCGCGTCCCGGCATAGGAGAGCAGCGAACTGGCAATTGGCCTGCGTGAAGCGGTCAGCGTCACACCGAGCTGCTTCACATCGGTTTTCCAGCTCAGGCCGCCGGTCCAGTTAGTGACTTCAAAACCCAGCGGCGTGGTGCCGAGGTCGGCCGACCAGATCGCATTATGCCAGCCAGCGGCCAGCGCCGTGCCACTGTCACGCTGGTGAGTCTGAGAAGTGCAGCCGCCGGAATTCACATCGTCACAGCTGCCAAATAAATCATTAAAGCTACCGTTTCGGGTGGTAAAGGTCCCTGCGGAAACGTCCACCCGGTCGAGCCGGAAAAAGCCGCGCCCATCGGCAAACGGATGTTCCGCCTGCAGCATGGTGGTGTGCGCCGTAAAGTCAGAGATGCCGCCCGTACCGCTGTTGCGTGAATAGTCCTGCTGCACTGTCAGCGTGGTTTGCTGCTGACGATAGAGATCGGCCGTGTCGCTGCGCAGGCTGCGCTTCAGCCACTCATCCTGCGGATCGTTGCGGGTGGCGCGGCTGATATTGCCACTGCTATCAATACCGCTGGCCGTCATCGCCTGACGATAATCGGCCAGTGCCTGTTCAGGCTGCTGCTGCGAACGTTCAAGTCGTGCCGCATCACGAAACACCAGCGCCTTATCCTGAGAAGGGGGCAGCGAGGCGGCGCGCTGTTTCAGATCGCTAAACAGCACGGCAGCCCGCGTGGTTTCACCCACCGCCTGCCACGCCAGCGCAGCACGCCTGTCCGCATTGACACTCGCCTGAATCGACGGCTGTTGCTCAAGCGCCTGTAGGGCTTCGCTGTTGCGCTGCAGGGCAACCAGCGCTTCGATTCGTCCCAGCGCCGCATCGCCGTTTTCCGGCTCGCGAGACAGTACCTGCTGATAGCCTGCCAGCGCCTGCAGCGCGTCACCGCGTGCCAGTGCCCAGTCGGCCAGCGTCAGGTCACGTCGGCTGGAAACTGGCTGCTGCTCAAGCAGCGTTACGGCTGCCGGCTCCCGCCCGGCGGCGCGCAGCGCCTCGGACTGGGCATAGATCTGATTCTGTTTCAGGCGGTCAGCCAGCTGACGCATATCGCTGCTCCACTGCGCATCGGGCAGACGATGCAGCGTGGCCAGTGCCTCGCTGTCGTTATCGTTGCCCGAGAACCAGAGTGCGGTCGCGTAAAGTGCAGTCGCATCCTGCGGATGTTGCTGCGCGACCGCGCGCATTATCGTCTGCGCCTGCTGCACGTCACCACTGTTACGCAGCGCGCCAGCCAGCCGGTAACTGAGCCAGACGTCATCCGGAGCCAGCTCCCGTGCCTGGCGATATTTCTCTGCCGCCTGCGGCCAGCGAGCCTGCTGCGCCAGAGCATCTGCTTCCGTGCGCAGGCTATCGCTGCGCAGCAGGCGCAGCGTGTCAGCCAGGGCGCGCTGCTGCCCGGCGGGTAAGGTAGTAATAAATTCCAGCTCGCGTGCAGGCGACACAGCCTGATAAAGCCCCGCCAGCCGACGCACTGCGGTGATATTGGTGCCATCCAGCCGTCGCGCGCGCTGCCAGAACTGTTCTGCGCCCGCCGCATCTTTACGCGCCATCGCCACATCACCCAGGCCAATCAGGGCATAGCTGTCGCTGCTGTCATACTTCTGGGCCGCACGATAGTGCTGTCCGGCCCCTTCAATATCATGCTGCGCCAGCGCTTTATCGCCCTGCTCAATCGCCAGCCAGTAGCGATTGCTCTGCAGCAGCGACTGCCATTTGCCGATCAGCGTGCTCTGCTGTCCCGCTTTGATGGCGCGTTCCAGCCAGAGAATGGCGGCATCACGATGGCCCGCGCGGGCCTGGGTCTGCCCCATCGCCCCCATTAATTCGGCATTATCGGGATTCGCTTTCAGTGCCCGGTTCAGGATCGCCATCGCGTTATTCACATTGCCTGCGTCGACCAGCGCCAGCGCGCGCATCCGTTCGCGATAAGCGGGATCGGCCAGCGTCGTCTGCTGCTTCGAGAGCGCCTCCAGGCCCTGCTGATGCGCATCGCCCTCGGTGAAGACGGTGAGATACTCTTTCAACTGCGCGACGCTACTGTCGCTGACCGGTTGATCGTTAATCTGTTTCAGCCAGAGATCAGCCGCGGCATCACGCCCGCCGCTGCTTTCCGCCAGCCGCTTCAGCTGGACTATCGCCTGCGCCGACTGCTGCCGGGCAAATGCCATGCGGGCAATCTGCAATCCGACGCCAACGTTGCCCGGATAGCGCTGTTCCATCGCCTGCAGCTGCTGCCATACGACCTCTTCCTGGCCAGGAAGGCGCGCCATCAGCCGCCAGTACTCCAGGGCGATGTTGGGATCGGGAAACACGCCGTTGAACAGCGCATCGTACGCGCTTTTTGCTTCCGCCAGCCGCCCTGAGGTAGCAAGCAATCGCGCCTGCTGCAGTTGCTGCCGCCCCTCTGGCGACATCATGCGCAGGCCTGCGGCAGACTCACGCGCCGCCGTCGAGCCGGGCGCCAGCCTGTTGAGCTGATCCAGCAACGTCTGCGCTGCGGTGATATCGCCCTGATGCAGCGCCAGACGCAGACGCGCCGCAAGCACCTGCGGATTATCCGGGTCCATCTTCTCCAGCCGGTAGAGCGATTGCTGTACCAGATCGTATTTGTTAGTCGACTCGCCGATGCGGACCTGTGCCAGCAGCCACTCGACTGGCGAGACTTCCGGTCCGTCAGTCGGTGCGGCCAGCCCCGGCAGCGCACTTAGCGCACCAAGCAGCATGCCCGCCCGCAGTACCTGAGCGTTATTCATCTTCATCCAGTAAACGACGACGGGTAATAATTCGCATCAGACGCCACGTCATTAGCGCGAACAGCACCACCACAAAGAGTGTGCAGAGTGCCAGCCAGAAGGGATGGGTCGAGAGTAGCGACCAGAGACGCTCCCACCACGGCAGATGACCAACGTAGTAGCTCTCGCCAACCCGCAGACTGTTAACCCCTGACTCGCGGATAATCGCGGTGGAGCCAGACATTGCGCCACGCTTATCGCTGTCACTCATTGCCTCGTTGAGCAGTTGCCAGCCACGCGGCGTGCCATCGGCGAGCAGCGCAACCACGCTGCGCTGATCGTAAAACGGCGACTGGAAGCCAATCACCGTTGCCAGCGGGCCGCGGGAGCTGATGGCAGTGGTGCTTTCTGCCGTCTGATCGCGACCGCTTTGCGGATTCATCTGTGGCGTGACCCGTCGCACGGGTTCTTTCAGCCAGCTGGCGGTGGCGTCGACCAGCGCCGGGATCCGCAGGTCATTCTGAAGATCTTTGGGGATGACACCGATCATCAGCAGATCCACATCCTGCTTTTTCGCCGTGGCCCAGTCGTCGGTCAACTGAACGCGCAGTGCCGGATAGCCAGTCTGTGCACCACTATTGCCCATCGCATTCAACAGTGTGCTGACCTGCTGGACGTCTGGTTTTGGCGGCATCAGCACCAGGGTTTGCGCCAGATCGGCATAACGGCTGAACGGGAAGCCCGCATTTGCCCAGGCACGCAGTGATGGCATTTCGATGTAGTGGCGATAGCCAGAAAAATCGATGCTGGAACTGTCGTCCACCACCACATGATGACCGACCGGCGTCACGGTTTCACAACGCCCGTCAGCATTGCCACCAATAAAGGTGTTGGCATAGTCAAAATCGAAGCGCAGCTGGTTAACCACACCCAGGCGTAACGCCGGAATCAGCAGTTCATGGTTTTTGTCCAGCATTCCCTGAATCAGGGGAATATGCAGCAACTGCTGACCGGCCGTGTTTTTAGGCGGTAGCGGATAATCCTGGATGAACTGATTATTCAGGTTCACTGCCAGCCGCGAGCCATCCGACTGGAAAGGCGCGGTATAGCGATAGCTCAGATCCATGTCGATGCCGCGCGCGCGAACCAGGAAGAGATCGGGCGGCAGATTCAGCGTCAGGCTGATGGGATTGGGCTGCAGGCCGTCAGACTGCAGCTGGTTTTCATACTGAGTCAGTTCAGCAAAGGTGGTGCGGCGATCGGTGCGCACCCAGTTTGGCGCATCATAGGGCTGGCGCGGTGCCAGCAGCGTAACGCGGTCGATGGTCGAGGTGTCCCCGCGTAACAGCAACTCACCCTGCGCAATCCCCTGCACCGCCGTCAGCAAATCGTCGTCGTTGCGTCCCAGGATGAGCAGCATTTTTTCATAGGGACTGTCAGGCTGACTCACTATCTCCACGGTCGGCTTTACAACCGGCGGCAAATCTTTCAGAAAATCCGGGCGCGCATCGTTGGTGGCAAACACCACAGCATGCTGCTGTTGCGGCAGCTGATTGTAGAGCACCTGAAAGCGCTGTCCGCGCCAGGCAGCTTTGCTGCCGAACCAGGAGGCGAGAATCGCGGCAGCCCGCTGCTGCTTTATGTCCGGCTGGGCAGCAAACACCATCGGCAAGGTCAGCGGTCGCGTGTCGCGGGTATCAAAAAAGGGTTCAGGAAAATGGGAGAGGTCATTTTTCAGCGGCAGTTTTTGCAGCGTCAGATCGATGCCGCTCTCTTTGCCGATATCAAGCCAGATGGTGCTGTTGGCCGGATTTTCGCAGATGTTGGCGTAGTGACCAACCAGCTCAAAGCGCACGCGGTTAAAGTCAGCAATATAGTGAGGATCGATTGCCAGCTGCGTCTGAATCTCTTTACCCGGCTGGTCCGGGGTAATGGTGATCAGGCCGATCAGCTCATCGTTGAGATAAACCTTCAGCTGCGACAGCACAGGTAGCAGCGCAGGCGAGGGCCGATAGGTAAGATTAAGCAGCGCACGCGTCACCACCTCATCACTGCGCACACCGAACTCGATCTGCCCGCTGGTACGTGTTCCGCTCAGCGTCATGCTACCCGGCGGTGGTGCCAGCTTAACAAAGCTCAGCTGACTGTTACGCAGCGGTGCAGCAGGCTGTGGCGGCAAAGATTGCACCGCGGTTTCTCCGGGAGTGACCGCCATATTTTCCTGCGCCAGGGCGCAGCTTAGTGTTGTGGAACCCAACAGCAGCGCAGCGACCCACCTGTTTACTCTCGTTATCGTCATATCATCAACTCAATGCGTTTTTTGAAGCTGGCGCACGGATGCCTTGCGGCAACAGCGAAGCCAGCCAGCTCACCCCAACGGTAAGCAGGTTAAACAACCGACGTAACTGCGGCGGGCCATATTCCGCCAGGCGCAGGTAACCTTTGAAACCGAGGATCATGATATCGGCGAGGCTTTGCACCGGCTTATCTTCCGGAAAACCGTCCTGCCACAGTGCCCAGGTATCGGCGCGAGCGAAGGTACACTGGATAAATTCAATATGCTGCTGGGTGGTCAGCTGATGGAGACGCACGCCAGCCCGGTGGCCAAAGACACGCTGCACCTGGCAGGGGAAGCTGAACTCCTGCTGTCCACGACGCAGCAGCAGCCACACTTTTTCATTCTCCCGCAGCGCATCCGGCTCGCGCATCTCCAGCCCGACGCCGCCATCCGAGTAGTCACGCAGCGTGCAGGGCAGCATATGACCATCTTCGCGTGCGATGGCGGCCGGCATGGCGATCTCTACACGGTGCGCCTCGCGGATCTGCCGGGCTTCAACGGAAACCGCCACCGCACCGCCAAGAATAATCATGTTATAGAGCACCCAAATCAGACTTACGCAGACGGTCAGTATCTCGTTGGCCGGACCGTGCTGCATGCGCCAGAACGCCATCAACACGCCCGCCACATTAAGCAACACCAGCAACATATAGGGTTTGGTTATCACCCAGTCCAGATGCTGCTCCTCGACCAGTCCGCCTTTCGCCGTGACGTTAAACTTACCCTTGTGAGGATTGAACAGCGCCACGGTAGTAGGCCGGGCGATATACCAGGCCAGCACCGTCTCGTAAACTTCGCTCCAGAAAGAGTGACGCCAGCGCCCCTGAATACGCGAGTTGGTCAGGCTGGTGTGCAGCATGTGAGGTAAAACATAGATAGCGATCGCCAGGGCAGGCGCATAGATGATGTAGGCATGGCAGAGTAAAAACGCCAGCGGTGCCAGCAGGAAGATCAGCCGCGGAATACCGGACAAAAAGTGCAGCATAGCGTTGGCATAACAGAGCCGCTGTACCCACTTCAACCCCTTACCAAACAACGGGTTATCAAGGCGGAAAATCTGCACCATCCCGCGTGCCCAGCGAATACGCTGCCCGATATGCGCTGACAGACTTTCGGTCGCCAGCCCGGCCGCCTGAGGAATGCGGATGTAGGCCGAGGTGTAGCCACGCCGGTGCAGACGCAGCGACGTATGGGCATCTTCAGTGACGGTTTCTACGGCAATACCGCCAATCTCTTCCAGCGCAGTGCGGCGCAGAATGGCGCAGGAGCCACAGAAGAAGGCGGCGTCCCAGGTATCGTTACCGTCCTGCACCAGCCCATAAAAGAGCGAACCCTCATTCGGCGTACGGCGAAACCGCCCGAGATTGCGCTCAAACGGATCGGGCGAAAAGAAGTGATGCGGCGTCTGCAGCATCGCCAGCCGGGGATCTTTGATAAACCAGCCCATGGCCATCTGTAAAAAAGCGCGTGTCGGCACATGGTCGCAGTCAAAGATCGACACGAAGTCGCTGCGGCAGTAGTTTTTCAGCGCGTGGTTGATGTTCCCCGCCTTGGCATGTTCGTTAGAGGGACGCGCCACATAGTTAATGCCAATGCTGGTGGCAAACTCGCGGAATTCCGGCCGGTTGCCGTCGTCAAGGAGATAGATATTCAGGCGATCTTTCGGCCAGTCGATACCCAGCGCAGCATAGAGCGTCGGTCTGACAACGCTAAGAGCTTCGTTATAGGTCGGCACCAGCAGGTCCACCGATGGCCACTGCGAACGGTCAGCCGGCATGGAGACGGGTTGCCGGTTAAGCGGCCACAGCGTCTGGAAATAGCCCAGCACCAGCACCACCCAGGCGTAGGTCTCTGCTGCAATAAGCAGCAAACCAAAGATCAGGCTCAGCGGATCGTCCCAGTTCAGCGTCGAGGTATAGCGCCACCAGAGGTAGCGGCACGACACGGTCAACGACAGCACGATCAGCATCATGGTAGGAAAACGACCCGGAATGCGCCGGACCAGCATCGCCAGACCCCAGAGCAGTACGACAAAAATAAACTGCGTCATCAGACCAAAGGGCTGGCTGATACAGAGCAGCGCCAGCAGTGAGGCAAAGAGAGCCGTCACGACAAAGAGGCTGCGTCGCATCGGCGGCGACAGGCGCTTCAGTCGCTGTTCGATGCGCGTATCAATGCCCTGGGTTTGCGAGCGGGCAATAACGTTGTCCAGCCAGCGATAGCCGTGCTGCCGCCAGCCAGAAAGTGCGCTCAGGCCCTTAACGCCATCGCGGGCGCTCGCCTGGGGGAGCCGGATCATAATCAGCCACAGTGTCTGGATCAGATAGCGCAGGATATCCAGCGGACGCGGACGCTCCGGTGAGATGTGCGGATAGAGGCGGCGGCGCTGCTGAATCACACTCTGCCAGCCCGGGCTTTCGAAGCGGAGCAGCATCAGGCCCAGAACAGACCAGAAAAGATGAAGTGCGCTGGCGAAGCGGGAGGCACCATTGCCTCGCGCAGTGGTATAGCCCCGATGCAGCGATTGCCAGGCGGGCGCAGTCAACAGCCAGCGCAACGGATTCAAGAACTTACTCCCTTCAGATTGAGTAACAGCCAGTTAGCCAGCGTGATGATCTCCTCGCTGGCTAACGCATGTGGCCGATATTCACCGACCGGCTGCTTCATCATCAGCGCCTCTGCCAGCGCCTCATCGCGATGAATCAGCAGCGGTATCAGCTGCGCCAGTGAAGCCATCCAAAGCTGATGCAGATCCTGCTGCAGACGGCTGTTAGCATTAAACTGATTGATAACAAAGCGGGTGCGCGCCGGAAAGCGGCGCTGGCTAAGGCGCAAATGACAATTGGCGTCAGGCTGGATGACACAGAGTATGCCGTCCAGCTGTTGATAGAGTGTTTCATGCCACGGCAGGGAGTCGGCAGGCAGATCAAAAATAATCCACTGATAGCGCGCCTGCAGGTCCGGCAATACCTGGAGCAGCGGTGCGGCGACAGACTCATTCTGACGGGTGATAGTCAAAGAATGCTGATGAGAAAGCACACCATGTGGCAGCAAGTCAGGCCCATGGGGATAGCACAGCGCGCTGTGCTGCCAGTCTCCCCCTTCGCACAGGGCTTTCATCCAGCCATTCTCCTGCTGAGCGGGCAGATTGAAATGCATGCCGAGCTGACTAACCGGCGAGCCGTCGATCAGCAACACCCGCTCGCCGAGAGCCGCCAGCGCCCAGCCCAGTCCGGCACAAAGAGACGTTGTGCCGACACCGCCCCGCACGCCCTGAAGCGCTATCTGCGGCATCAGTGAGGTTGCTCAGGCTGGCTGGGGACCGTTTCGGCTAACAGCGTCCAGCGTGACAAAATCTCTTTCAGACGCTCTTCGCGCGCAATATCGACATAGCGAAAAGCGTGCAAAGAAAAGGCGTCACGCAAAGCACTAATATCATCCTGACGATCGCCATCGGCGGCCTCAGGGGTATGAAGATTTGGATTTTTCATTACTGTTCGCCAAAGATAAAACACTGTCAGACTCAGAATAGTCGCCTGCGCATAAAAAGGAGGTTCAAAAAGATTTTCAGCAACGCTGCATTTGCCAGACATTGTGAGCCAGTTTGTCATTGGCAATGTTTAAATTTCTCAGGTTACATCCTGGCCTGTCTATAATAAGCTAGCCTGGACTGGAAAAATAACGAATTCAATATGAAAAATTCTTTTTCGCTAGGGCTGTTGCATGTTCAGCCTGAATTAACGGCATTGCAAACGCCTGGCTGTTATTG
>Ga0157359_1000857_pt1 | contig 11767 bp, 12 predicted proteins | sample AttcapACBM3_FD_111482 | JGI IMG/M metagenome (GOLD analysis project Ga0157359, IMG submission 111482) | Fungus gardens microbial communities from leaf cutter ant in Botucatu, State of São Paulo, Brazil - Atta capiguara ACBM3 | ecosystem: Host-associated > Fungi > Mycelium > Unclassified ...
AGAAGAATGAGCAGAGGAGTAAGGAAATCTGGGGGGATGAAAAAGAAGTTCCTCTGGAAGCAGAACCCTAAGAAGGGGGTACTGTTATGGGACGCTTTGGACAGGAACCATTTTTATTTTCTTTTTCTTTTATTTTCTGACTTTATAGGAATTTTGTTTTTCTTTTGTAACAGAATAAGCATTCTAACTTGATCCATAACCTGGGTACTTTACCTACTCTTGCAGATATTTGTTTCTAGATAATTTTCTACACTTGATATAACTCTCTTCTACATGACTAACTATAGATATCTGTTTGAAGTAAGAACCACACTTGATACCCTGCTTGATAGTACTTCAAATTTATTACTTGAGAGCTAATATTCTGGTCCTATAATCTTTACTCTTCTATTCTCTTTAATATTCCTTCTGTTTCTACAATTATAGGCTATATGCCTAAATTCTCTACAACAAAAATACTTTATTTTTCTCACCACTCTCTTTCAATTTGCTTCTTTTTTCTCTTTGCTTTTCTAATCTCCACTTTGTTTCTTCTTCTCTTTCTTTATATCAATTATTTATTTCTTTTCCACTCTTCTTCTATCCTTTCCTTTTCCTTTACTTCTTTCTTTGCTTTATTCCTTTTATTTTTTTTCTCATCCTCCCTTCTTCATTGTCTCTTTTCTCTTTCTTTTCTTCTGTTTTCTTCTTCTTTCTTCATATTCTTCAACCTCTTAATCTGCTTTTCATTTTTTATATAATTTCTCCATTCTTTATCACATGCTACATCAATTTTGTTACTTCCTCATTTCTTCTAACTATCTTCAACAACTCTACTGTTTTAGGGCCCCAATTCAGCTTATCATATATTTTTGTCTCCATATCATCAAAATCTAAAGTTTTCCAAATAATTTTATCTATAAGTATTAGCTGGTATTCTTCTTATCTAACCTCATACTATCTACCAACTACTTATCTAATACCTTACCATCTACTACCCTAATCAGATTGTATACTATCACCCTTAAGAAGAGGATCCCTACTTTAGACACTTTCGACACTTTCTTAATGAACAATTGTTACTCTTCTGTGTAAAATATCATAATAAACCTTCAGCACAAGATCTCTATTTAAGAACAACAAGTATACTAAAACAACACTGCCCATCTAAATAATGAGTATGTCAGTATGTCAGTATAGGCTTATTAAGGTGACTAGCATGGTTTGCAGAGATTTTCAGACTTTTACAACCTCCAGAAAATTCTAAGTATATTTTTCTATAGGTATAAGTGGCACTTATCTTTAGGAAGTCCTATGTTATATACTAAGTCTACCTATTCTGAAGACCATCTTCCATAGTGGTAATATTTTCTTTAATTCTGATAAAAGACTATATTCCATAATGGCCATACTTCCTACAACATATCTCTACAGTGGTAATGCAATTATTCCCAAACTCCTTGAGTACTCAATCTTTCAGAGCAGAGATATTCCTATTTAACTCAGTCTTTTATAGTGGAGTTCCTTTATTTAACCCCTTTTAATATCTTATTACTAAAACCTCTGCTCAGGGCTATACTCTGAAACTTCCAAGCATCTTCTATTAATCTTCTTGTATATAAGACTAGTAGTTATACTGTAATTTGCTAGTTTGATAATTGAATATTCAAGTGAACTCAATCTCTGGTATTCAACTGTGATACATTATATTAGCACTCATATTTTATAGACTTTGATCCATCTTCTGAAGTTACAACCATGTAATAGATAGATGGTACAGTATATAAGCTGAAGCTAAGGTTATTCTGGAAAGTCTACATCACTAAGCTCAGTGTCTTACACATAGGCAAACACATAGTCTTTAGGGTAGGCTAGAGAAGTAGTAGCATGAACCATCATCATTTAGTATATAAGGTAGACATTCCTATACAGAGTTCTCTATTGAGTTCTCTTATATAACTCTATACAAGGTTCTGCTTATTGACTAACCCTAGAGTCTTTAAGTCATAATACTAACTCTGAGACATGTCTAAGACATGTCCAACTTCAATATAACATCAAATCCCTGCAGTTATTTAGCTTTATTTATATCAAAACCTATAGTCATCTTTATCTGTTTCCATTGCCTAATTATCTCCTTCAATCTCTGCAAAATTACTCAGACTTTACATAGAGTTTTCTCTTCTTCAATCTGAACTCCTATTTAGTATTTCACTACTGAAAAATCCACTTGGAAATCTGTTTTAATTACTCCTTTTGTTACTTTATGTATTTAAGACTAGTGATTACTTTGTAATAGCTAGCCTAATAATTGACTAAAGTTGACACTGAATCTCTGGTGTCAATGGTAATGTGCTTTACTTCTTTCCTTATAACTCCTTATAAGGCTATCCTTTAAAATTGCAACTATGTGACTCATAGGAGGTACAACACATAAGTTGAGACCAAGGTTGTTCTGACAAGTCTGTATTACCAAGCTCATCACATGGAGTTTCTATACTCTGTGCTTGATGATGTGAACTTGTGGAATAACTTTGGGTTTAGCTTATATGCTATGCTGCCTATCTGCCACATGGTTGCAACTTCAGATAAATAGATAAAGTCTGAGATGGAAGTGAGCACTAATTGGTATATCACTGTTGAATACCAGAGATTGAGTTCAATAAAAGTTTATCTTTGTTAATTATCAAACTAGTAAATTACAGTGTAACTACTAATCTTATATACAAGTAAGAAATATAAGAGATGCTCAGAGTTGTAGTAATATAACCTTTATTACACTGAGTGGAGATTTTAGTAGTGAAACACTAGCAGAAGTAAGAGGGACTTTACTATAGAAGACCAAGTCAAATAGGAGTATTCTATCAGAATCACAAACAGTAGACTTAAGTTTATTATTCTTTTTTTGATTTTTATTTTATTTTCAATTTATTTTCCAGTTGAGAAACTAAGGTTAGAGTTTAGTATGACATTATATGTTACTGTCACAAATGGTCACATGACAAGACCTGATATCACACATTAGTCACATGATACAATAAAAGGCAGTAGAAGGTTCTGGAAGAAATAACATCATACAATATATATAACACATATTGATCTTAAGATAGATACATGGTTATTTAGGGTAGGCCAATAAACCATCAGTCTGGGTATATAAGGTAAACAATCCTATACAGAGTTTTCTATTAAGTTCTCTTGTGTTAACTCTAATATAAGATTCTTCTTCTTGACTAGCTCTAAGGTCTTTGAGTTGTAACATATTCCCATCATGGAAGATGGAATATCTGGATTATTACATCACTACCATAAGAATATGTTGTGAGAAAGATGACCATTGCAGAAGACAGGCTTATATAATAGATGTCGAGGGGGCAGTATTACTATGGAGATGTATTTTCTAGATAGGTGGACTTGGTATATGACAATTTCCAAGCCAACTCCATAGGCTTTCATCTTCAAGTGTAAACTGTGCCTAATATATAAATGGAGACATCTTAGTTACTGAATGTGTCTCATTGTAAACTGCAAACTCTACTGTTACCAACTACTCTGGCCAATCCTTTTGTCTATGATTAACAAAGAACTATAAATATTGTTCTAGCTTCTAGTTCATTCTTTTGGTCTGTCCATCTATTTGTGGATAGAACAGTATCAACAATCTTGTCTCAATTTCTAACATTTTGTTGAGCTTTTTTGTCAACTCTGCTGTAAACTGTGGTCTCTTGTCTGAAATCACACTTTTCAGCAACCCATGCAGTTTCCACACATTATTTCTAAACAACCATGCCAATCCTTCTACTGATGTTCCTTCTATTGTTGCTACAAAATGTGTTATTTTTGACAACCTATTGCAGACTACTAGAATTATATCCTTCCCAGCTACTAATGGCAACTTAGTGATGAAGTCAACTATCAAATATATCTATAGCTTCTCTGGTATCTCATTCAGTATTAATTTCCCTGCTAGTATCTCTGTATGATTTTTAATTCTCTGACACATATCACAACCATTCACATATTTTCCTACATCTTTTGTCACTTCTGGTTACTAGTAATTCCTTGTCATCAACTCTGCTATCTTCTATCTTTCTCTATATCCTGTCACTGGTATATTCATAATGCAACTGGATTATCTCTATCCTTAGCTCCTCATCCTTTGGCACATAAACCTTCCCTTCCTTCAATACCAACTCTCTCTTTATCTGCCATTTATCATCTCTTAATTTTCTTATTATATCTACTTCTGGTCCTTTTATTACTACTTTTGCTAAAATACAAATCCATTGTTCTTTAATTAATGTCTGATTTTTATTGTCTTTTTTTATGCTTACTTTTCAGTCTAGTCTCTTACTAAGTTTATCTGCTTTCTCCACCTGTATTCCAGACATATGTTTTAAGATGAAATCAAATCTTGACAAATAAAGAGCCCATCTTGCTTGTCTGCAATTGAAATTCTGTGCTTTCATGAAATATTCTAAGTTCTTGTGATCAGTTCAGACCTTGAACTCAAAATTTGTGCTCTCTAACAAATATCTCCAGTTTTCCAACACCCTTATTACAGCTACCATCTCCTTATTATGAATCTTGTAGTTTCTCTCTGTCTCATTCAGAGATTTTGAGAGAAAAGCTACAAGTCTTCATCTCCAGTCTTCACATTCCATATATAATACTCCTTTTGTCATGTAATCTAATGCATCTACTTCTATTCTTGTTTTTTTGTCTAAATCTGGTGCTGCCAATACCAGTTCTTTAGTGAATCTTTCTTTCAATTTTTTAAACACCTCCTACTTCTCTTCCAAATTCCATTTCTGATTCTTCTTTACTAAATTTTGTAAAGGCCCAACTATTGCTGCAAAATCTTTAATGAACTATTGATAGTAATTCACCAGTTCCAAAAACTTCCATACATTTTTAACTCCTTTAAGAGTCAGCTAGTCCAATACTTTTTTTACTTTCTCTTTCTCTTCTTTCATCTTAATTCTCTCTGGTCCTACCACCACCCCTAGAGATCCTACTTCTCTAACCTTCTACTTGTATTTTTCTGGTTTCACATATAGATCATTCTCTGCCAACCTCTTTACTACTTCCTCTACTATCTCATCATGTCCTTTCTCTTCTTCTGTTCCTACTATAACATCATCTACAAAACTTGCTACTTTCCTAGTATTGATCAAGTTCCAAAGGATCTTGTTCATCATTGTTTGGAATATTTCTAGGATACTTGTAAGTCCAAAGAACATTACGGTTGGTTCAAATAGTCTTTCTAGAGTCATGAATGACATCTTCCACTCATCTCCCTCTTTTATCTGTACATTATTATAACCCTATCATAAATCTAGCTTATTAAATACATTTTTTGTACCTATATTTTCTATAATATCTGAAATTAAGAGTAAGGAATAATTATTTTCAATTGTCTATTGATTTAAATATTGATAGTCCTGAACCATTTTCTTCTTACTATCCTTCTTCCCTACAAAAAATACAGGTGCCATTTGAGGTAACTTTGAGGGTCTGATATACCCTTTTTTCAGTTATTCTCTTATGAACTCATGTATCTCTCCTCTTTCCTCTCTTGATAATGGATACACCTTCCCCTTTCAAGGTACAAATCCCTTCTTTATATCTATTGCATGGTTCCACAACTTCTTTATCAGCATCCTCTCACTTGTCTTTTTTCCAAAGATATAGATCTATTTGTAAAATCTTTGAAAATTCAATTTCTTGACCTCTTTTTTAGATTTTTCTGCTTTCTCCTCTTCATCCCAAATCTTTCATTCCTCTGCCACTTTTTTTTTACTTCCATCATCATCTTCTCTTTTGGTTTCTTTTCCTTCTTTTCTTCTTTTTTCTGCTTCTTTCCTTCTTCTTTCTTTCCTTCTTTCTCCTTTTTTTCCTCTTTCTTTTGTTTTTGCTACCCCAGTTTTCCCTACTTTGGTCTCTACTGCTTTTTACATTCTTCTGGACACCTTATCATTTTCACCTTTCCTATTTTCCAGTCATTTCTCAGGATTATGGCAAGCCAGCCATAGTATTCCCAAAATTACACTCTACTTCTGACCACCAATCATATTTATTTTTGTCCTTTCTCTATGCCACTGGTAATAAATATTTATTTCCACCATATGCTCAATAAGTCCCTTCTTATTGAAAGAACCATCTATATTTTTCACATATATTAGTCTTTCTATTCTTTTCAATTTTAATCCTTGCTTTCTTGCAAACTCCAAACTCATTACCAGTTCTGTCACACCACTGTTAAACAATGTCTCTACTATCACTTCTTCTTGCATATTAATCCTTTCTAGTTCAATCTTCACTATAACTTCCCTCAATATGTTCCTATTGTCTAGGTTACAGCAGGATGTATTTTCTATTACTCTAGAGAGCATTGCAAACCTATTGTAATTACAAGAGCCTGATTGAGGACTATTAAGCTTTCTTCCCCATTTAAATTGTTTGAAGTATTCTTATGGTTCTCATATTCAGGTCTTCTTCCTTGCCTTACTATTCTCCAATTCCTGCAGTTCTCTGTGATATGACCAAATCTCCCACAACTGTAACAGTTCATCTCTTGATCTATATTCATAGCATATAGGTCTTACTTAGGTGCAAACCCTGCCTACTATTGCAGATTTACCACAACTGCATTCATCCTTTCTACTTCTTTCATGGAAGCAGGCTCTACTGGCACCTGCTGTTGAAGAACCTTCTATCTTCTTGATCAAACCTGAAGCTGTGGCATCTGTCACCATTATACTCTTATACTTTGTTTTGGTGCTTGGATCCCTGTTTCTCTTCTTTCTTACAATTTTTCTTTTTCTTATCTACTCTTCTTTCAATATCTATCCAAATTTACTATCTGCTTATACTACTGCTTGATATTTTGGGTGAGTATTCTGATTCCATCAGTTTTTGCCTGATTACTCCATTCATGTCTTTTTTCAACTTCTCCACTAATGGTCTCCCTTTATATCCATTTTCTTTTACTGCCCTTCTAAACTCCTATACAAGCTCCTCCATTGTCTTACTTGTTCTACTTTCTTTAATTCCACCACATTCATTGTTTTGTCATCTCCTTCTCCAAATTCTTCTTTCAAATCTACTAAAAATTCTCCTACTGTTGCATAACTCAAATCTCCACTTTCCAAATCTTCCATTACATTCTCTATCCAAATATTTGCCAATCTTTCCTATATATATAATAGCACTCACTGCATCTACTACTCTACTGCCATATCTCATCCTCATTCTGGTGTATAATCTGCATGCTGTTAAAAAAAACCAAAACCTTATTTGCAGCCCCATCAAATGTTTGTAGCTTAGCCACTTCTATATTTAACCTAGTGTTAGGTTGGGAAACTGCTGCTACTCCTTCTTCTTTTAGTTCCACTTAAGCTATTAGTACTTGTAAGGTAGCTATCAGTATCTGTTGCTGTCAGACTACTTGTTCCAGACTAATTGAGCTATGTTGACTCATGTTGTAGTAAATAGGTGGAGAATTAATTGGAGTAGGTAATTATAAAAGTAGTAGTGAGTAAGAAGTAAGAATGTGTAAAGAGACAAGGTAGAGCCAGTACTGGTCTCTTTCTCTTATTTGTAATCTTTTGGTCTAAGAAGATCTCTAGACAGAGTATTTGGAATATCTGCTATTTTCTTACATATACAGGTCACAAGTAGATTGTTATAATTGATGTCTTCTGGATGTAGCATGGACTAGGGTAAAGAGTAATGATAACATAATCAGCTGTACCAAAGTAGTCTCAGTTAGCACCTCATATAGTAGGTACTCTATTCTTACTTGGTCCTCATTGTTCTATGACTCATTTGACATATGTACTATGAACAATTCCCTCATAGTGGTTATATATATATAGAGTAGAGATACTTCTGTATTCTTTATGCTTTACCACTTCTATATCATCCCTTTCTTACTCTCAAGTCTTTGTCTAAGTGCAACCTGAGCTCTAAGCAAAGATCATAATATAAATACTGTTATACAAAGCTTCTACATGAAAAGATGCAAGTACTTTATTTGACACTACTCAATTAAATAATGAGTAATGTCTAGTCAGTGGCCTAAGTCTGATCACTAATACCTACAACTGCTCATGTTGAGCAGCTTGTTTCTCTTTATACCTGGGATCTAGCTTTTATACCAAGAATGACTAGTAGTTGTATTGACTACTAGTTGAGAATAAAAAGAGAATACAAGATAGAGGGGACTCTGTGTTAATTGATTTCTAATGTCATAATTCAAGACTCAAAGTTAAGTTAGGAAAAGAACTTTGTATAGTGTCATATGTCAAGTTCACCCATTCCAAAATATGTTCCTGTGGTGGTATCGTCATTATAACATTTTTAAGACAAGCACATCTGCTATGACAGCTATTCTTCTTACAACATATCTCTGCAGCAGTGATGTAACAACCAGAATATTCAGTCTTCCATGATGGGAATACTTCTATCAAATTTGGTCTTCTATGGCAGAGTTCTCCTATCTAATCCCTATCAGTGTTTCACTACTGAAACCTCCATTTAAGATAATACACTAAAACTCTGAACACTTCTTATATCTCTGACTTGTATATAAGACTAGTAGTTATACTGTAATTTGCTAGTCTGATAATTGATGAAGATAACTTCTATTGAACTCAATCTCCAGTGTTCAACAGCAATATACCAAATCAGCACTCACTTCTATCTCAGACTTCATTTACTTATTTGAAGCTATAACCATGCAGCAGACAAACAGCACAGTACATAAGCTGAAGCCAAGGTCATTCTAACAGATCTGCATCAATTACACATTTCCAAGCCAACCCTGCAGACTTTCACCTTCTAGTATAAACTATACCTGACATATAGGATTTATATAAAGAAACTCAATAGAGTTTTAGTTACAAAGTATCTATCTTATATACACTTAGCTCATAGTCCATGCTATACTAAACCTAGCCTATCCTAAAGAGTATGTATATTACATACTATTGATATATAGTATAATGTTATTGTTCCAAAACCTTCTATAATCTTTTGTGTGATACATGATTGTGTGACCATGACTTGTAACTGTGACATGTGACTGATATGTGACAATTTTTGACAGTCATGTATAATGTTACATTTACACTAACCCTAAGTCTGAGAAATAAAAATAAATGAAAATGAAAATGAGAGAAAAAATGAAAATAAATAAAGTCTACTATCTTCAACTCTAACATTATCCCCCTTTCAAGATTTCTTCTCTAGAGAAACTAACTTCATTTTCTACTAGTTTCTTTCCAACTTCCTTAAATATTCTTTCTTAAACTTTCCATCATTCCATCCATATAACATCTTTGCCATATATTTTCCTGATAACTTCCCTCTCCTAAAGTTCTTTTCCTCTGTTCTGTCTAACTTCTCTTGTCATCTTACTTCTATACTCATCCTCCCCTCAAATTCTGCTTTCTACTTCCCATTTTTTGATTCTATCTACTTCCACTGGGCTCACTTTTTCTACTTTCTGTTCCTCCACTTGTTCTTTATACTATACTACTTGACTGATATTTACAACTAGGTGAATTCTCATTAAAGTTGGCAGTTGTAATTTAACTGCATTGGTGAAAACTACTTTGTCAATAATATATAGATTAACATATCAGTCCACTAATTTCTTTGCTAGTCTTTTTTTAAACACCAGATCTTTTGTACACAATATCACTTGATCTTTTTTTTTTATTCTTCAACTTCCATTCTCCCTCTGTCTACCTTCTGCTCCATTTTCTCTTGAGATTTCCTCAACACTGCTCCAGCTTTTTGCTGTACCTTTTTCATTTTTCTGCAAACTCTATTGCCCTTTCTACTTTTTCTTTTTTCCTAATATCTGCCCCTATTCTTAATTCTCTACCATAGTTCACTATAAATGGAGACATCTTAGTTACTGAGTGTGTCTTGTTGTTAACTACAAACTCTACTGTCACTAACCATTCTGGCCAATCCTTTTGTTTATGATCAACAAAGAACTGTAAATATTTTTCTAGTTTCTCATTTATTCTTTTCATTTGGTCATATGTTTGTAGATAGAATGATGTTGACAGCTTCATCTTAATTTCCAACATTTTGTTCAGTTCCTTTATTAGTTCTACTACAAACTATAGTTCCCTATTTGAAACCATACTCTCTAACAGTTCATACAACTTCTACATGTTATCTCTAAACAACTTTGCTGAACTCTCTGACAATGTTCCCTCTGTTGTTGCTACAAAATGCATTATTTTGGACAACCTATCACATACTACCAAAATCATATCTTTCTCTACTACTAATGGTAACTTATTAATAAAGTCTACTATTAGATACATCTATGGCTTCTCTGGTATCTTGCTCAACTTCAACTTCCCTACTAGTGCCTCTGTCCAATTCTTCATCCTTTGATACATATCACATACATCTACATATTTTTCTACATCTTTCATTACTCCTGGCCACCAGTAATTTCTTGTCACTAATTCTGTTGTTTTCCATCTTTCTTCATATCCAGCCACTAGTACATCATGATGTAACTGAATTATCTCTACCCTTAACTCCTTGTTCTTTGATACATATACCTTCTTCTCTTTCAATACTAAATCTCCTTCCATCTGCCATTCATTGTCTCTCAGTACTTTTGCTTTTGCCTTTTTCATCTCCTCTACTACTCTAACTACTTCTTCATCTTTTTCTCTAGCTATTTTTTTCTAGTATTTCTATATCTGGTTCTTTTATTACTACTTCTACCAAATTACAAATCCATTGTTCTTTAATTAATGTCTGATTTTCATTGTCTTTTTCTACACCTACTTTTCAGTCTGATCTCCTACTAAGTTTATCTGCTTTTCCCATTATTGTTTCCGGTATATGTTTTAAAATAAAATTGAATCTTAATAGGTAGAATGCTTAACAGGCTTGTCTTCTGTTCAATTTCTGTGCCTTTATTAAGTATTCTAAATTCTTTATGATCTGTTCAGACCTTGAATTTAAAATTTGTACCTTCTAACAAATGTCTCTAGTTTTCCAATCCTCTTATTACTGCTAACATCTCCTTATCATAAATCTCATAGTTTCTCTCTGTCTCATTAAGAGATTTTGAGAGATACACTACAGGTTTTCTTTTTCTATCTTCATACTCTATAGATAATACCTCTTCTATTGCATAGTCTGACATATCAACTTCCATTCTCATTTTTATTTATTTAGGTCTGGTACTGCTAATACTAGTTCTTTTGTGAATCTCCCCTTTAACTCCTTAAATGCCTTCTCTTACCTCTCCATCTAATCTCACTTCTAATCCTTCTTTACTAGGTCATGTAATAGTCTAGCTATAGATATGAAATCTTTTATAAATGTCAGACATGGTTCACACTGGGGTGGAAGTCTGCAGAATGGACTCGGAGATGAGTGAACTTGTGGAATGACCTTGGCTTCAGCATGGTTGCAACTTCAGATAATAGGAAGAAGTCTGAGATGGGAGTGAGTGCTGATTGGTGTGTCGCCATTGAACACCAGAGATCGAGTTCAATAAGAGATTATCTTTGTTGATTATCAGACTAGCAAATTACAGTGTAACTACTAGTCTTATATACAAACTCATAGTATAGGAGATACTCGGGGTTTCAGTAGTAAAACCCCTATTACTCTGAGTGGAGATTTCAGTGTTGAGACACTGACAGGAGTAACTCCATTATAGAAGACTGAGTTTAATAAGAGTATCTCCACCATGGAAGATAGAATATCCAGAGAGTTGCAGCACTACCATAAGACA
>Ga0157359_1000858_pt1 | contig 11764 bp, 6 predicted proteins | sample AttcapACBM3_FD_111482 | JGI IMG/M metagenome (GOLD analysis project Ga0157359, IMG submission 111482) | Fungus gardens microbial communities from leaf cutter ant in Botucatu, State of São Paulo, Brazil - Atta capiguara ACBM3 | ecosystem: Host-associated > Fungi > Mycelium > Unclassified ...
GACATAGATAAGTAATTAATTATTAGTCTACAATGGAGGAAGAGCACATGACCTGAAAGTCATATGATAGAAGCTGGAATAGTCTAGAGTGGTCTGGAAGAACTTAGAGTTTAGAAGGATTGAGAGGAGTCTAGATAGGAGTTAGGATTAGGAGTGACATCAAGGGACAATGGTTCCTCATGGTGTACATATGGTGTACACATATACAATGGAGATTAAGAGTATGACATTAGGACACATGTATATGGCATAGTAGTCTTATGGTGGATAAGTAATAGGACATGAGGACGATACATGGATATTAGGGCAGGTAGATATTGTTGTAGCATGGACCACATTGTATTTATATAAATAGAGGAGCAATGCAGTAAGGGCTCCTTGTCGAGTTCTCTTGTAATCCCTACTACTAGATAGCCTACTGAGAGCTTTGCTGAAGTCAGCATATTACAAGTGCTATTCTGGCGAGTGGTTGCTACAACAGTGTAATGTGAAGTTATAATCTTGTAACTTTAGATACTATCTTGCTTGTCATCTATTAAGTTTATGTGGTTTCCTAAAATATTTGAGATTTTTATAATCTGTCCAGACTTTGAATTTCTCCATGGTGTCTAACAAGTATTGTCTCTATTTTGTAAGAGCTTCTATTATTGTGAGTAATTCCTTGTCATCAATTTCATAATTTCTTTCTGCTAATTGTATTGTTCTTGACAAAAATACAATGGATTTCCATTGTTCCTGAGATAGAACTCTTTCTACTGCATGTTCTAAAGCATTTATTTTTACTTAGAATTTACTATTTCTCTTCAGAAGTGTGAGTATGAATTGACTTATAATTTTCTCTTTAAGCTCTTCAAATATCTTTTAATGTTTGTCATCCCATCTCTATTCTTTCTTTCTTTTGAGTTTATTGAGAGGTCTTGCTATATAGCTGAAATTCTGAATAAATCATCAATAGAAGTTTGCAAACCCTAAGCTTTCTACTTCTTTTATCTTAGTAGGAGTTTTTTATTCTGTGACTGCCTTAACTTTATTATTTTCCATTTGTACTTCTTCTCAACCAACTACTACTCCTAGAATAGGGTTTTGGCATCAAAATTACACTTTGATCATTTAAAGCAAAGATTATGCTTTTATACTATCTTCAAGAATCAAGTTGTCCATTCCTCTAGTTCCTTCTTGGTCTTGGAGGGTATTACAAAGTTATTTATATAATTTGCCAGTACTCCTTCATGTAGTAGTTCTTAGAAAATATTGTTTATCATTCTTTGAAATGTCCCTGGTGAATTATATAGTTCAAAGTACATTACTTTAGGTTCAAATAAGCCTTTGTTTATTAAAAAGGCTGCTTTCCATTCATTTCCTTCCTTAATTCATATATTGTTATAGCCTTAGATAAGATCCAACTTGTTGAAGTATTTCACCTCTTTTAACTTGTTGATTACTTCTCCAATTAAGAATAGTGGTGTTTTATCTTTTATTGTGTATTGGTTCAATTTCCTGTAATCCTGTACCAATCATAGTAATCTATCTTTCTTTAAGATGTAAAAATATGATACTATGTATTGTAAACTTGATTCCACAATTAACTCTACATTGAGCTGTTCATCTAATCATTGGTTTAATACTTTGTTCTTTTTGATAGTTATAGCATAGGCTTTCATACTGAGTTCTTTGAGTATATCTTCCATCAAATTAATTTTGTAATCCCATTCTCATTGTTCAGGTAATTTTTCAAATTTCTTCTTGTTGAACAAATGAGTAAAAGATCAAATATATTCTGGGAGATCTTTTGAGTTCATCAGATTTGGTTCCTTTTCTATTTCTTGTTATCCTTTATCCTGGTTATCCATTAGTTGTATCCTTTTGTTTCTAAACATTATATCATGGTGTTGTGTTCTACAGTTTCTTAAGCATCTTGTAAACTGTATAGTTTCTATGTTCTAATTTACTTCTAGGTTATGCTTGACTAGCTAGTTGTATTCTATAAATACATCTGTACTATTTAAGTCTATTACTGCTGTGTTGATTTGTTCTTTGTGTCTATTTATCTCAACTTCTAGTTGTGCATATTGTGTAACTTCTCTATTCTTAGTTCTATTGGCATTAAAAACCTCAAATAACTGGTTCATAGATTTTGTCTTGATTTTTTCTTCTTTGACTAGTTATTTGTCAATCTCAGTATAAGTGCATCCTTTATCCACCAGTTTGTGTCTTGATATTTGCTTGTACATTTAGCTCTCTTTCTATTATTCATTTAATTTAAAATAACATATTGATTTTGAGTATTAGATACAAAGTACTTTGTACCATGCCTACTTGGAACCTTCTATAAGACCCTCCTGTTCGTCATCCTTCTCATTATCTGTCTCTTCTTGAATGCTATAGTTCTTCATCTTCTGCTCTGATTTACAGTTTTTGGCAACATATTCTACTTTGTTGCATTTGTAGCATTTCTTAGTGTTCTGCTCTTTCTTTGGCTTTTGGCATTTCTTTGTCATGTATCCATATATATTGCAATTAAAATACTTTGGTTTCCTATCTTTGTCAAAATTTTCTTTGATCTTTCTAATATCCATAGATATATCTCTTCCTCCATATATTGTTATTGTTTTTTTTATGTAGTTCTGTCTACTTTCTATAGATTCATATCCTTATTCTACTGAGGTAATCACCATCTTTCATTCTCTAAGCATTTCTAGTACTGCCATTAGTGGATATTCTAGTATCATTTTTATAATGTCCATCCAGACATTCTTTTTCAATAGAAATATTGCATATAGGTCATCTATTTCAGCCTTCATAGCCAATGCTTCAAATTTGTTCATAAAGTCAGCAATATGCTTCTTGTTCTGCTTGAATGTTTTGATCTTCTATTTGGCATCTGCTATCTTACTCTTGTTACTAAATGTTGTCTTAAGTTCTCTAACAAACTTGTCCCAATCTTGGATATCTGTTTCTTCTTCAAGCTAATCTATCTTCTTCTAGACATAAATGCTAGCTACAACCTCTCCAAGTTAGGCTAGAATTGTAGTTATTCTATTGTCTGTTCTTGTTATTTTGTTACTCTTGAGAAATAGTCTAATTCCCCTCTACTAGTCCTTGAATTTCATTCTGTCCCCATTAAACCACACTAGATCTGAGATCATACTCATAGGTATAACTGCCTATTTGTTCTGTACTGCTTATACTGGTGCTATCAACATTGTATCTGTAGTCTTTGTTTTCATTGTCTTGTTTGAGGTATTTTCTTTAGTAATTCTCAATGATTTCAATTGCTCTGATAATGTCTCTAAATCATTTTCTTAATGTTAATCCATTAGATTATTCATAAACTGTGCCACAAATGATATTTGTCTTCCTAATGGTCTAAAACTATAAATGTTCCAGTGGCCTAACTATTATGTACTCTTCTTTTGTAAGATGAACCTAATGACACTTTACCAAATGTTATGACCTTAGACTTGGCTTAGGTTGTAACTTAGGCAAAGACTTGAGAAAGGATAGAGGAAGAGTCAATTGGTAAAGTGTAAGGATACAAAGTAATATCTACAGCTATATATACCTAAAGATCATAAGGAGTATATAAGATAGAAGTGAAAAGAACATGAAAAAACCTTGCTTACTGTATGAGATGCTGACTAATTATACACAATGAAGACACATGGTATAGCTGATCATTAAGTCATATAGAAGAAACCCCAACACCTGTTGTCTATAAGTAAACCACCTTATAAATATGAAGCATCAATCATAATAATTCTTATTATGGAAGACTAGATATCTGAGTTATTGCATTACTGCCATAAAGATGTTTTGTAAAAAAGATGGCTATCATAGAACATAGGCTTGTCTCTGAAATGTTAAAATAACAATACCACTACAGAAATATATTTTTGGAATAAGTGGACTTGACATATAACAAGAGTTCTATAATAGATACTAATAATTGTTTGAACAAAGAACTCTCTCCAAGTTTCTATTTAGTAGATACTTTATCAGACTGTTTTCCTTTTTTTTCAGTTAGCCAAAAATACTCTGATGTATTAACTTCTTATTGTAATAAACTCAACAATATCTTCTTGTAAATTAAGACACCATACTTATTGTTACAGATACTAGTGTTAAGAACAATATAGCTATCTTAATCTCTCATATTTTAGAGATCAGGAAATCATTACCAAATCTGTCTACTATGTTATAAATATAACCTTTATGAAGGCCAAACTCTTTACTATAATATGTGGGATAAATCAAGCAGTTTAATTACAAGACATTTGTAAGCAGTACCTACTGCTTACCTGAGTTCCCATAATTAGCATAAATACTGCTAGTTGGTGTTATAGGACACTTTGGACACTAACAATTTTTATTTTATTTTATTTTATTTTTCTGATTTTATATTGATTTTATTTTATTTTTATTTTTATTTTTCTTTTGGACAATAAAGAGGCATATGACATTGCAGTCACATGACATGTCACATGATGTGATGTCATAGGTCTAGAACAGGATAGAAGGATCTGGAAGATGATGTCAGGGCATATGGTATACACATGATGGCCTTGAGTAAGATGTGAGGCAGATATGAGGTAGTAGCATGGACTAACCTGTAATAGTATAAATAGGACTCTAATTTAGCAGAGGCTTCTTGTCAAGTTCTCTTGTGATTTTTCCCACTTGGTTGCCTACTGAGAGCTTTACTCACTTGTATAGCTATTGGACTTTGTGTCTAGTGGTTGCCACAACAGTTGGCTGAAAAGTATAAGTTTTTAGTTAAATTGCCTTTTAACATAGTTGGTTCAGTGTTAGCAGTCTAGCCATATTACAACATGAGAAGAAAGGAAAGAAGAGAGTTAATGATAAGTAGAGAAGAATCAAAGAAATGAAGAGAGTAGAGGAAAAAGAAGCAGAAAGAGAATGAAGATAATAAGAAGAGAGAAAGTTGAGAAGAAAAATGAATTAGAAAAAAGCAATACAGGAGAGAAAATATTTTAGTTATAGAAGCTTTGGAAATATTGCCTATAATTGTAAAAAATCAAGAAATTAGAGAAAAGAAGAATTCAATACATTAGTCCTTAAATAAATTCAAAACATAAGCAAGAAAAGTAATGAATATAGAAGAAAATGATAAAATATAAATAAAGAAAGATTTGTCAGAGGCAATTTGCACTCACTATGTTTATCCACAATAGCAGCATAGAAGACAGAAATAGAAGGGTGACTTAGTGAGTCAAGTTTTGAAAAGAAAGCTAGAAGTGGTGCTATGCAGATAATTACAACCTTGACTTCAACAAATAATATTGTGCCTAGCCTATACATTGTGTGGTTATAACTTCATATATTACAAAAAAAAATATGATAAATTGGTAGAAGAAATATTGAGGAGAATGGAAGAAAATAATTTATATATAAAACTAGAGAAATATAGATGGAAAGTTAGAGAGATGAAGTTTTTAGAACTAATGATAGGACTAGAAGGAATAAAGATAAAAAAGAAAAAGGTAAAAGTAGTGTTAGACTAGTTAGTTTCCAAATCAGTCAGATATATAAAAAGTTTTTGAAACTGGATAATTATTATAGGAGGTTTGTGACAAATTTTGTGAAAATAGTGAGACTATTGTATGAATTGATAAAGAAATAATGAAAGTAGGAGTAGAAGATAAGACAAGAGAAGTTATTTAAAAGAAAAAGTTTACTATAAAACCAATTTTAGTAACACTAGATTTGAACAAGAAGATAAGAATAGAGATGAATGTATATATAACAAGAGGTTTGTTATCAATGGAAATGCATAGATAGTAGATAGAGATTAGTGGTTTATCTTTCAAAATCATTGAATAAAACAGAACAAAACTATGAAATTCATAATAAAGAAATATTGGTAATAATTAGAGGATAGGAGATATAGAGGTATTTGTTAAAAAATACTAAGTTCAAGTTTGAGATCTGAACCTACTATAAAAATTTGGAGTATTTTATAATAGTGTAGAAGTTGAATCAAAGTCAGACTAGATAAGTATTATATTTGTCAAGGTTTGGTCTCACTTTGAAGCATGTACTAGGAGTGAGGATGGAAAAAGCAGAGTAACTGAGTAGAAGACAAGATTTGAAGGTAGGAGTAGAAAACAATAATAAAAATCAAAAATTGATAAAAAAGCAAGAGGAAAGAATAAAGAAGTAATAAGGTAGTAGAATAAATAAATAAAACTAGAGTTAAAACATTGAGAGGAGATAAGTGGGAAATAAAAAAAGAGTTAGTTTTCAAGAAAAGAAAGATATATATACTGAAGGATAAGGAGTTGAGACTAGAAGTTATTTGGTTATACTATAATACACCAGTAGCTAGACATAAGAGAAGATGGAAGACTATGGAGTTAGTAATAAGAAATTACTGATAGCTAGAAGTGACAAAGGATATTGGAAAATATGTAGAGATATAATTTATGTTAGAGGATAAAGAATAGAATAGAGATACCAATATTTAATAGTAAATAAGATACCAAAAAAGATATGAATATATCTAATAGTAGACTTTATCACTAAGTTACTACTAGTAATAGGAAAGAATGTAATTTTAGTTATATATGATAGGTTGTCAAAAATAGCATATTTATGGCAATAACTGAGAGAACATTAGCAAAAGGATTAGTGAAACTGTTTAGAGATAATATATAGAAGTTATATAGGTTACTGGAGAGTATGGTTTTTAATAGAGAACTATAGTTTATAGTAGAATTGACAAAAGAGTTGAATGAGTAAAAATAAGGTTGTTAACAGCATTTTATCCACAAACAGATAGTCAGATAGAATGAATAAACTAAGAGTTAGATTACAACTTAAGACCAAGAGATAGATTAAAAGAGAAACCTTATATTGGGTTAATACAAGAGAACTTGATGAAATTTCTAAGTATAATCTGTTTACCTTATATACACTGGGCTCATAGTCTGTGCTATACTAACATAGCCTACCCTAAAGGGCATATGTTTGCTTTAATATCAACATATGTAATATATACTATATAATATCATTATTCTAGGACCTTTTATAATATTTTGTATAATACATAACCATAACTTGTGTCATGTGAAATGTAACCTATGTGTGATAGTTTGTGATAGTCATGTATAATATCATACTAACACTTAATTCTAAGTCTAAAAATAAAAAATAAATGGAAAATAAAATGAAAATGAGAAAATAAAATGAAATAAAATAGGTCCATTATCTTCAATTCTGACAGCAGTACTGTCACATCCTATCTTCCAACCATATTTATCCCAATCCACAAATAACCTCTTTTTTCTTATCTATACTTTCTAATCTCTTCTAGTATGAATTACATTTGTCTATTCCATCTCAAATATTCTTGTTGGGCCTTTGTTAACTTCATGGACTCTATTTCCTAATATTCAAGGATTACCAGTATCTAAGGTACTTATTTAGTAGTTTATATTCCAGATAACTATCTTAGGTAGTATACATAGTATATGATCTAATATTTTACATTATACAAGCTTATTCTGAAATTTAACTAAAACTAACACATACTTCCAGTGTTAGTGATAACATACTTTGCCACCTTTTAGTGGTTTTCTACCTACTAAAGTCCTCAAGTTCTATTCTGAAATATATAACTAGTATGACTAGTAGAGGTACAGTATACAAGCTAAAGCTAAAGATTGTTCTAATCTGCCTTCTATATTCTTAGATAATGCATAAATCACTTATTTTGGACTTTCAAGGTATCTTACTAGATCTCAGATAACAAGATATAAATTGCATCTAACAAGTACTTAAGGTTCTTTATAGAGTATAAACAGAGAGATTAGCCAGAGTGGTTAGTGATGGCAAAGTTTGTAGTAAATAACAAAGTTTATTCAGCTTCTATATAATATATGGAAGGTAGGATATAAAACAACTCTAAAAAGAAAAGGTAGAAAAAATAATAGAGTTTGTAAAAAGAATAAGAAAAGTTTAAGAAGAAGCTGGAGTAGTATTAAGTAATGTTGAATACAAAGATTTGATATTCAAGAAGAGACTAATAAAGAAGTTGACAGAGAAATGTATAGAGCTATATATAGTAGAGGAAGTAGTGTTAAAGAATACAGTAAAGTTAAAGCTGCCAGTTTTTATTTAGTGATGAATATTAGTAGAGTTGTAAGATATAGAAAAATAATAAAGGGACAAAAAGTAAAGGAACTTAAACCAATAAAAGTTGATAGAGTAAAGGAATGGGAAGTTGAGAAAATTATAAATAAAAGAAAAGTATAAGAAATAATATTTAGTGTATTAGAAGGAGTTTATAGTGGAAAATGATATATTAGATAATAAAAGGGAGTAAAGAGAAATAATAATTTTAAAAAGTTATGAAAGATGAGGTTGAATCTGAATATAAAGAAGTTTAGAAGAAGTAAGTTACTAGAGAAGTATATAGCAAAGATTTTGTTTAGATGAGATAATAGAAAATTTAAGAATAAGTATTTGAAGAAGTTAGAAAAGAATTGAATAAGGTGGAAGAAGAAGAAGTTAGACTAAGTTTTCTTAAAAGAGAAATCTTAAAAAAGAAATAATACTAGAGTTATAAATATTAGACTAAACTTTATTTTCTTTTCCTTCTTTTTATTTTTATTTTGGGTTTTATTTTATTTTCATTATTTTAGACTTAGATAAAGAAGTGTGATGTGACATCACATGTCACAGTCACATATCACACAATCACAGAACACAAAGAAGATAGTAGAAGGTTCTAGAACAAATAATATAGTATGACAACAATATATATAAGATAAACTAGCCTGTACTAGAAACTCTATCTTATATTACTCAATACAAGAGTATGTCTTTTATCATAGCTTTAAGACTTAAGTTATGACATTTAGTATAACTAATAGCCCTATTGTTAGATGTAGTTCATATTTTATTATCCAAGATCTATTAGCAAGTCTTTAAAAGTTAGATAAGTAAGTAAATATTATTCAGATATATATAGAATATAAATATCAAACAACCTTTGGCTTCAGCTTATATATTACATCTTTACTAGTTATACTAGTTGTATATTTTAGAAGTATTACTTAGAATCTTGTAGAAAATAAGTTTATTAGAAGATAGTAAGGTGTGTTGTTGCTAACACTAAAAGATAATATTAGTTTTGGTTTATTTTTCAAGATAAGAGTTTATAATATAATTACTAGCTTATATACTAAGTATTTTACCTAAGGTAGTTATCTAAGAATGAAAACTGTAAGTGAGTTATCCTAGGTCTGAATAATTCTTGAATGTCAGAGTGGAAATCTATGAAGTTATTAGAAGTCTAGTAAGGATATTCAAGAAGTGTTAGATATACAAAGTCTAAATATTAGCTTTTTCTTTTTCATTTTAATTTATTTTCTTTATTTTGGATCTAAAGTTAGGGTTAGAGTGACATTATGATCACACTGTTATATATCAGTCACAGTAATGGTCACAAGTCACAAAGTCACAGAAAAGTATGTAAAAGGTTCTAGAAGAATGATGTTATATAATATATACAATATATGTATATGTTGACCTTAAGACAAGCATGTGGTCATTTAGGGTAAGCTAGAGAAGTAGTAGCATAGATCATGATAGTTTAGTATATAATGTAGACAATCTTGTACAGAGTTCTCTATTAAGTTCTCTTGTATAAACCCTATATAAGATTCTTTTTCTTGACCTACCCTAAGGTTTTGAAATCATAACAAGAAGTAATTAACTTAGAATAGATAAAGATAACCTATACTGGAAAAGGTTTGGGAGTGTAGATAGGTTAGTATATATTATCTGTAAGTTAGAACAGATGTAGCCAGATCAGAATATAATATTAGTAACATTCTAGATTATAATGAATAATATTTTCAGAAATCTCATACTAGAAGAAATTATAATTGTATGCCTAAACAACATTCTCATTTTCATCTGGATATTGGAAAATTATTACAAGGTAGTATACAAAGTTTTTAACTAAGCACAAGTTATATTCTAAGAAGTGTAATTTTAATAAATAGAAGATAGAGTATCTTAGACTGGTTATCTTTTAAGACTAAATTGAAATAAATCTCATAAAGATAGCTAGTATATGTAACTGGCCAATCCAATAATATTATAACTTAGTGTCATATACAAGTCCACCTGTCTGGAAAACTACATCCCCGCGGTGATGTTACCTCTGAACCATACAAGCCTGCCTTCCATGGCAGCCACCTTTCTCGCAACATGTCTCATGGCAGTGCTGCAACCCTCCGGGTATTCCGTCTTCCGTGACAGAGATACTCCTATTTAACTTGGTCTTCCATGACGGAGTTAATCTTGTCTATGTCTCAACACTGAAACTTCCGCTCAGGGTAATAGGGGTTTTGCCACTGAAACCCTGAGCATCTCCTATACTATCACTTTGTATATAAGACTAGTAGTTACATTGTAATTTGCTAGTCTGATAATCGACGAAGATAATCTCTTATTGAACTTGATCTCCAGTGTTCAACGGTGACACACCATTCAGCACTCACTTCCACTCGGACTTTCTCTCCTTCATCTGAAGTTGCGACCATGTGGCAGACAGACGGCGTAGCACATAAGCTGAAGCCAAGGTCATTCCACAAGTCCGCTCATCTCCGAGTCCATTCTGCGGACTTTCACCCCGGTGTGAACCATGCCTGACAGTCAGCACATAAGCTGAAGCCAAGGTCGTTCCACAAGTCCACTCATCTCTGAGTCCATTCTGCAGACTTCCACCCCGGTGTGAACTGTGCCTGACACTTAGGTCTTAAGTTAAGACAAAAGATATACTCTTGTATTGAGTAATATAAAAGAAGTTTCTGTTACAAACTAGTTTACCTTATATACAATGGACCATGGTTTGTGTACACAATATAACTAATCTACTTTTAAGTCTATGTGCTTCTTATAAGGGTAATATTTTCAGAATCAAAGACAGTGGACTCTATTTATTTTCATTTCTTTTTGTTTTTCTATTTTTGTTTTATTTTATTTTCTTATTTTGCACTTAGAGTTGGGAGTTAGCATGACATCACACATGACTGTCACAAACTGTCACATATCACATGATCACATGTTACAGAAGAATGTAGAAGATTCTAAAACTATAATATCATACTATATATTAACAGTATATAATATATGTGTCTTTTAGGATAGGCTAGGTTTAGTATAATACAAACCATTAGCCAAGTGTATATAAGGTTAACACTCTATAACTGGAACTCTATTGAGTTTTCTTATGTTGACCTAATATAAGATTCATCTTTTGCTCTTACACTTAAGCTTGAATTATAACAAACATACTATTGTTATATTATATAACATTATCTGTTCTAGAACTTTTAAGGTGACTATCAACATAAGAGAACTCAATGGAGTTCCAGTTACAAAGTTTCTACCTTATATATACTTGGCTAATAGTCTGTGCTATACTAAACTTAGCCTATTCTAAAAGACATATATACTATATACTATTAACATATAGTATGATATCATAGTTCTAGAACCTTCTATGATATTATATTATATGTGACAGATGCATGACACTGTGTCATATCATATAATGTTATTTATTTTAAATGAATCATTTATTATACAGAATGTGAGAACAGACTATGATAGCTATTTTATAACTATGTTAAATAGGTATCACAAATAAGCTACTCACTGGTTGTGATACTTGAACTTAGTGGTGTTTTAGAGGTTCAGTATAAGGAGATAATGATGAGTAGTATCAACA
>Ga0157359_1000860_pt1 | contig 11751 bp, 6 predicted proteins | sample AttcapACBM3_FD_111482 | JGI IMG/M metagenome (GOLD analysis project Ga0157359, IMG submission 111482) | Fungus gardens microbial communities from leaf cutter ant in Botucatu, State of São Paulo, Brazil - Atta capiguara ACBM3 | ecosystem: Host-associated > Fungi > Mycelium > Unclassified ...
CAATAGGGATTTTCCTTCATTAATTTCCTAGTATATTCTGTCTACTTATTCTCATTAACCCCTAGCTTCAGCACACTTTTTAGGGTTTCTTTTTAAAACTTCTTTTAATTTCTTACTCACATATTTAGATTACAAAAAGGAAAAAAAAAACAATTAAAAATAAAGAATAAAGAAAACAAAACCACTATACTAACAGGAGGTGGATGATGGAGTCCTTTTCTCCTAACTTTCTCTGGGGCCATTCTTGGACCCCTCCTTATCATCTCCACTCTCCTCTTTCTCGTTCTCTTCTTCCAAGCTCTATCTCTACTCTATCATGGCCCCAATTCTCTCCAACTGGGCCATGTTTCTCTTCTAGCCCTCTATCAAGTCCCAGAAGGGCTTCCCAACTCCTTGGTACTTCTTGACAAGTTCTCAGAGTACCTTTTCGATGGCACTTAGAATCCTACCATAAGTGGGAATCATGGCCAGAATGTTGATGTTGGTATGGTATACACACCGCTGCTTGAAGGCAATACACCTGGCATATGTGAGGGACCAGCTATGAAGAAAAAAGTATTAGAAAAAATAATTATAAGTATAATTATAACTACTCACCTTGAGTGGTATACTAGGTAATCCTGCATGGTGCTTACATACCTCTCACAGGGTTTGGCACCTCCCATCTTAACTGCGGTACCCTTGCAATACTTCCCTTGTTGCCTCTCTTTAGCTTTCTTAAGGGGCTGATATCTCTCCTTGTCTCCAGAGACAACCTCCTTACACTTAGATCTCACAACTTGGGATCTCTCAGAGTCCTTCAGGAGGGCAGCATCCTCTGCTATCACCTTGTCCTGGAGTCATTGGATGTACTCCAACTTTTTCTTTTCCTCTGCCATCCTCTGCTTTTTGGCCTTTTCCTTGGCTTTGGCCTCTACCTCTCTTCTAGCTTTCTGAGCCACACACTCTGCATAACAGGCCTCTGCTGCCTCTTGCAAACAAAGGAGAGACTGTTGCTCCTCCTTATGCTATTACTGCACTTCATGGCACTGCTTCTCAAGCATTTCAGTGTTGTTTTGAGAAATGTCAGAGGGGGCAGGAGAAGATATAATGATACAGAAACAAGAGTAGAAAACTTCTTTTTTCATTTATGTATTGTTGACCTAGATACCATCATAGGAGTTTTGGATAATCTCAATAAGACTTTGAAGGCTCAGTCCTAAGGGAGGAATACTGTTATATGCAAGTCCATCTATCCAGAAACATCTTATAGCAGTGCTACAACCATCTGGGTATTCTGTCTTCTATGGGGGAGATACTTCTATTTGATTTGGTCTTCCATGATGGAGTTACCCCTGTTAGTGTCTCAACACTGAAATCTCTACTTGGGGAAATAGGGGTTTTACCACTGGAACTCCAAGCATCTTCTATACTATCTGTTTGTATATAAGACGAGTAGTTACACTGTAATTTGCTAGTCTGATAATCAATGAAGATAACTCTTATTGAACTCAATCTCCAGTGTTCAACCATGACACACAAATTAGCACTCATTCCCATTTCAGACTTCTTCCTATTATCTGAAGTTGTGATCATGTAGCAGACAAATGGCATAGCACATAAGCTGAAGCCAAGGTCGTTCCACAAGTTTGCTCATCTCTGAGTCTATTCTGTAGACTTCTACCCCAGTGTGAACTGCACCTGACATCTATCCAAATAACAATCCTACTACAGATAATGATAACTTTCATGATGAACACATGAGGTATCTCTGTCAAAGATGAATCACACTCATTGGATGAGTCCACAGATGTCACACAGAAGACAGATCAGGTGGAATACTCATTCAAAGAGGAACTAGATAATCTGAGATGGAGTGTGCAACTTAGACAAAGACTTGAGTAAAAGTGGAGAGAATAATCAATTAGTCAAGTATAAGAATACAGGAATGTATCTATAATTATATATACCTAAAGACCATGAGGGATAGTTAAGGTGTTCTTGAAAAAATAGAATAAAGTCAGTTGTCAGATTGTGGTTCACACTTTGGATCAAAAGTCCATAGGATTAGTCAGAGTATGAGAACTTATCAAAATCCATGAGGTTGTGAGCTTTCCTGAATAATCTTAGCTTCAGCTTATATGCTATATTACCTATATGTCACTTAGTCATAACTTTAGAAGATGAAACAGAGTTCAACATGTTGGAATGACAAACTGGCTGTGATTCCAATGCTTGGACCACCTGCTTGAACCTTAGTTACTATTTTGTTTTATATATATATTAGTGTTGTATTACTTATACACCTCAGTCCTTGTGCTACTTCAAGTGACTGAGGTATGGACACTCTTCCTAGATATCATTATACCTAAGCTAACAGTATCATATAGCTATTACTGTTTCTTACAGGTATTGATTATATTAAGTTCTCATGCTACTTTGAGTGACTAAGCTATTACTATTTCTTACACAATAGAGAAAGTACTGATAGAAAAATTAACACTAGATTTTGTGTTAATAGTATCTAAAACACTTGAAAACTTGGGTGGTGCAAAACTACATAGTTTTACAGATCAAGTGAAGCTAGTGTCTGAACCCAGCTTAAGCTAGATGAATATTTGATTGAATTGATTGATGGAGAGACACTAATTGTATATGGAGATTTGAGATAGAAGTCAACTTCACTATGAAAGACTGAGTACTCATAGAGTTTGATGAGAGAAAACACTGTCATAAAAGATAGATGATTATTATTTTGCAGGATTGAATATGAGGAGGCTTTCAGTATTATATAGAGGAATGACTAATACAACATATAACATGAGGGTAATATAAGACACAGCAAATAAGAGGCATAGATATGAAACAACTCTAATATATGTTCAAAGTATGTAAGATATGAGGCAAACTAAAGCATTTGTTATAACTTAAGTTTGGACAAAAGTGTTACTCATATATTGAGTACACAAAAGAACTTAATAGAGTACCTACTACAGAGTAGTTTACTTTATATACTATAGTTTTTGGTCTATATGCATTTATACTAATCTACCTCTGATTTATGTTTCTGTTGTTATCTGTACTATTATCTAAGTCTCATCTCTTCTACCTTTCACTCATTACTTCTGAAGACATCTGCACTTATTTGCTTACCTGAAGTAGGCTATGATTACTTTTAGATTTAGTATTCTAAAAGATTTTATTTCTAATTGTCTCTGACTATGCCAATATATGGTTAGGTCAGCAGTATTCCATCTAACTAGAATAATCCTATAAAGTATTTAAAATATTCTGTTAGACATAATTTACAATTTAGTAACCAAAGTTTATGATAGACTCTTAGAATATAGATAAGTAGAATACTTATCTGTGATATATATGTTGAAATTTTTGCTAACTAAGCATTTATACTATGACCAGCAGTATAATTAGAGCTTTTATACTATGAATATTTTATACTGTGAATAATAATATGATAATATAGCATAGTCTCTGCTCAAGTAGATATCTATATCACATTAGTAATATAAGAAAGTATAGTGTTTGTTTCATAAACATCCATGTTATTATTTTTATTCTGGATACAATATGTCTTTGGTCTATAACATGATTTATATTTATATCACTTGCACTAAGCTTTTCTACTACAGGACTTACTATTTAAGTAGTTACCAGTTGTCTACACTATACTATACTAAATAAGAAACATGTTTAGAAGAGAAAACCATTCATGGAAAAATTACAGAAGATATTGGGAAAGTGTGGGAACATTATCCAATACATGTAGATATAGATTCTATGTGATCTTAGTTTCAGCAGATGTACTGTGTCTTTACATGTTATAATAGTCATATTTGAGAAGAGAATATTACTAGGAAATAGAGTATGAGAAAGTCATACTTCTGAGGATGGACACTTATAACAGTGCACTATACTAGTTTATTTTCAAGCTAAGAAACTACAGAGTATCTATGCATCTTAAATACTAGTACTAGACTATTTAAGAATCAAAAGAGATAGGTAACTATCCTGGGTATACTAAGGTCCTTATAAATCAAGTCCAGAGGTTTATGGAGATCATGAGGAACTATGTGATTAGTAATGGAGTGATCAGACATAGAAAAACCAGGTAGATCTGTACCAAAGGATAATAGTAGGTAGGAAGGAAAATATACTCTTTTACAAATGTTCTGAGTAGATTGGATGTTAGGGAAATGTTATCTGTAATGTAGTTGGATGGACCAAACATATTCAGATGGGTATGTAACATGTGTATCTACTTATCATACTAGTTACATATTTTAAAGAATGTACTTAGAGATATTTGAGAAGGATAGTTTCACCCAAAGATAGTGAAATATATGTTGGTTTTAGTCAATTTTCAGAATAGGAATTTATAGTGTAATTATATAACCTATATACTAATATAATCTACTTAAAATAATATTTAGAGAATGAAGACTATAAGTAATTACTTTGGGTTTTGGTAGTTTTTAGATGTTAGAATGGAGTTTTATAAAGTTATTAAGAAGTCTAGCAAGAATGTCTGAGGAGTGATTGTCATGGAATATAAATGAGTTGATCTACACTATATAACAACATCTCAAGTGATAATTACTCTTTTAAAGCATTCTTGAAACTCTGTTAATATAAGCAAAGCTCTGGACTTCTTATATTTAAGAAACCTAACTAAGTACTAATATATCTTAGAAGTGATAGTTACTACCCATAACATTCTTGCTAGTTCTGTTAATTAACTCTAAGATCTAAGAACTTGAATATCTGTTTTCATCTTTACAGGTATATCTCTACTTTTAATTTCCACCTGCTATAATCTCTTACCTATACTCTTCTTGTTCGAACTACTTTGTATTATCAAAGACATAACATTTTATCCTATAAACCTTGAAGAAGATTACATAATAAAATCTTCTGGACTCTATCTTTCTTTCAAAGTGATTATACTTTCAAGTGAGCTAAGAGTCTCTTTAGGTAATAATCCAGTATAAAAACATTATTTGATCTAAATTTGAGACCTACTTTTATATATGCTTCTTCTATATCAATACTCAAGTGGAAGCTATAAATAGACAGAAAAATTTAGAATACTAAAGACTAGTAGATATAGTATGCAGACTTTAGTCTGATAATTAACTTGAATTAGTAATATATTTTACTCTTTTACTTAAACTTCACTACTTAAATCTCTTTTCTTCCTCTATTCTAAATTATGACTATATAGTAGATAGTTAGATATAATATATAAAAGTTGAAACCAAAATTGTTATCTACTTTGTACTCCTCATTCTAAATCAAGTTAATCTACTCTTAGACAAGTAATCTACTTAATTTAACTCTTTTGTATAATAACTGCAGACTTCACCTATCAAGTATAATCTGTCTATTATTCTGTTAAGTAAATATTCTACTTATTTATATCTATAATTGTAACTAGTTTTCATATGCTAAGTTCATCTGTTCTGAAGACTTGTCATGCATAGTTCATATCTTATTATTCATAATCCAATGAAAGTCTCTTGAAAGTCCAATAAGTTAGTTAATTGTTATATAGGAATATGAAAAGTGAGAGTCAGAATAACCTTTAGCTTTAGCTTGTATACTATGCCTCTATAAGTTGTACTGGTTGCATATTTTAGATAAGAGACTCAGGAACATGAGGGTAGCTAAGTACACTAGAAGATGGAAGATATGCTATAGCTAATACCAGAAGTAGATGATAGTTTTAGTCAATTTTTGGTATAAGACTTTATAGTATAAACTACTGGTATATATACTAAGCATGCTATTTAGAGTAATTATCTAGAATGGAGACTGTTAAGCATTATCCTGGTTTCTAGTAATTCTTGGATGTCAGGAATGAAGACCTATAGAGTTAGCAAGGGTTTAGCAAAAATGTCTAAGATGAAATAGAGATAATCAATTCATATTAGAAAGTGTGGATAAGAGAAAAACATCATCTATAGGTATCATGATACACTTGAATTCTTATATTTTATTTATATTTTATTTTATTTTTATCTATTTTCTTTAATTTTATTTTTCTTTTATTTCTTAATTCAAGAAGAGGTATGTAATCATAGTTACATAATATGTTATATGATATTATGTTATAGGCCTATAATATAGAAGAATAGACTAAAAGAATAATATTAAAATACATATCAATGGCATATTTACCTCATAGCTGATGTATAAATATTAGGATAAGGTTATTTATTATTAGCACAGACCATATATCTATAGTATGAATAAGGTAGCAACACATCAGGGACTCCTTGTCAAGTTTTCTTGTAATTCTCATGAGATTCTTACTTATAAGACTACTTAGTATGCTATTGACTGTCTAGGTTAGTAGTTGCCACAACAATAGGTTGGAACAGCTATGGCCAGATTGTGATGTGACAAGACAATTCTCTGTAGTGGTAATGTCTTCTTAGATTTTGACAAAAGCCTATTTTTTATGATGGCCACATTTCTTGCAACATATTTCTATGGCAGTAATACAATTATTTTAGAACCTCTCAAGTACTCAGTCTTTCATAACAGAGATACTTCTATTAAACTCAGCTATTTACAGCAGAGTTTCCCTATTTGACTCCTTTCAGTCTTTTATAACTAAAACCTCTGCTTAGGGCTGTATACTGAAACTCTTGAACATCTCTTATTAAATCCTAATATATAAAACTAGTAGTTACATTGTAATTTGCTAGTTTAATAATTGGATATCCAAGTAAACTTGATTCCAGATATTCAATAGCAATACACTATATCAGCACTTATCTCCTTTAGACTTTGTTTCCATTTTCTGAAGTTGCAACAGATAGATGACATAGCATATCTCTAAGCCAAACCCACAGGCTTTTGCTTCCTGGTATGAACTATGCTTAATACTAGTACAATATAATCAAGTAATGATATAGTACTTACAATAAGTTGTTTAAGTGTTATTTATCTATAAATTTGTATATATATACTACTTATACATGTTTTTAGGATATTCTACTAATAAACATAAGAAACTTGATAAGAAGTTCTTATACTATTTATCTACCATTTATATAAGTATATGTTAATCTATATCCTAAATAATTTATCTGTTCCATATATATCCAAGCACATCTTTCTCTTTTACTACTATCTTGTATGGTAGTGTTCATAAGAGAATTAGTTAATATATTATATCCTTTTACTTTGAAACCTCAGAACAACTAACTGAACCTTTATAAATGTTATTCAATGGATATTGAAAGCAAGTTATCTAGAGAACATCTCCTAGTATCAATAGCTCAAAAGAAGCTTTTGTTAATTCTGCTATTTTTTTCATGGATTACATAGAACATATACAAGCTCAAGCTAGAAACTTGTCTTGGGCAGAACAAGTTGAAAATGGGAAGATACAAGACTCTTCTTATTTTATGCATCTTTGAAGGATGTAACTTTGGAAACTGTGAATAAAGCCTGCAGTCAAACCCATGTATATACCTTATGTATTAGAAACTAATAATACATCTGCCTCAGATCTGGAACCATTAGTTATTCCATATCAGGCCAATCAACCTGTAGACCCACAACTGTGGAATGACAACTTCTGCTCTATTTTTTATTTAGGGTAGATAAATACTTAGCCAGTGATGCTAAAAACATTATGTGTTCCCTTCTTAGAATAGTTGCATTCATCAAACAACTTTCACTAGAGAATAGGATTGTTAAAGATATTCCACAAATCTCAGAGTTTAGTTTTACTATCTGAAAATTCCTGTTTGCTATATACAAGTCCAGGTGGAACAAACTAACAGCTAATAACAAAAACATGTCTTTCAGGCAGTATATGTCTTCTCAATTCAATAAGACTTTCACAAAAAATACAACCACCTATAAACTGACAAAAGGCAAATAAGCTAATGTTTTGAGAATTCCTCTGCCTATTTCCCTTAGGCCTCGTAAAAGTGTCTTGGCCAAATCCAAATTCTTTAAGAAAAACCAATCTTTAAACTTAGTCCTCAACTCCAACTACCAATCATATGTATAGATCTCTAAAGACAACATCAAAGAGATTATCAAGATTAAAAATACTTTCCCTAAACTGTATTTTGACAAGATCACTGAAATTCATAAGATTATGAATGACATAGGTCTAAAATGTAGATCCAAATTCAATATGACTACTAAAGATCCATCAAGAAAGCAAATAATCATACCTATGAACATAAATAACTTTAAAAGAGTCATTACTCAGGCAAACAAACACATTTCAAACATCAACAAGCTTTTAAAAGGTGTGAAATCCAATGTCTATGCTGATTACATCCACTTTGACAACAAAGAAATTATCACTACTAATAATGTCATAAGCTCTTGGATCCTGCAATTCAAGTCATATCTCAAAATTTTAGATATTCTAGGAAGATACCAACCTATTTGTTACTTTTGACATAATAGAAAGGGTAATCAAGAATATTCACATCTTTAATAATATAGCTCTAGCATCCTGTTCTTGAGTTATCAAGATGTCTCCCAAATTAGATATGGCTATGATATGGGCTGATATTTGGGATTTGTAAAATGGTACCAAAGCCAAGTGTCTTATTAACAAGTGCTTTCATATAGGTTGGTATATTGCAACTATAAGAGAAACCAATATGAACCCTGGCATTTCTCAATACAAGAACTATTGGAAGTAGAAGCATACCATGTATGGATCAAAATGCCAAAAATGTAACAGTCTGTACAAACTTGAATATCACAGAGAAATAGTATAGTATTATAAGGCCAATTTCAAGATAAATCCTCTTAGACTTGAAACAAAAAAAGGAGAATCCTGTATGTATTCATTTAAGTGTATTAACTACAAGGACAAACACTAGATGGATAACAACAACTATCTATTTTTGTTACATCCTGTGTTCTAGCCTCCTCTGTCTCTACCTATGGATAACCATCTATTCTCATTCATATCCCATACCTTTTCTAGTTCAGATCAAAACCATCTCTTTCATCTCAGATGTTCTTGCTAGTACAAGACAACTCTATAGATATACCTCCCTTGATATCTGAGGATCATAAGTAATTAGGGTAACTTGCTTAGCAATTACATTCCAGATAGCTACCCTAGATATACTAACTAGTATATAATCTGGTAGCTTACACTGTGGTAGTCATTCTGAAAATTGACTAAAACTAGCATCTCTCTTCTAGTGTTAGCAACAATGCACCTTGCTACCTTCTGGTAGTCTTTTACATACTAAGTTCCTAGTTCTTGATCCAAAATATGTGATCTATGTGACTCATAGAGGTGTAGTATATAAGCTGAAGCCAAAGATTAATCTGTTCCATCTTCTATGTTTTTGGATAACACAATTCACTTAGTTCTGAACATCCAAGATGTCTCTTCTGGATCTCAAATAACAAGGTGTGAACTACATCTAACAGTTCTAGAAACATAGATTCAACAGACATTGGCATAGCAAAAAGTCTCAAGAGCTCCAAGCTAACTTGATTTACTCATCTATGAGTGGGGTAAAGCAATGATTTTAAAATTCCTAAAAATCTTTTTACAGAATCTTCATAATAACAAGCTTCTCACTAACACTATCTTAGAAAACAATAAAAATTTTGACATTTTATCTATTCAAGAACGCTCTTGGTCAATTATTTGCAGTATCCCAAGCTCTGTATCTGAAAAAGGACAAGATATCATAGGAACTCTCCACCACCTCTCATGGATTATGTTTACAAGATTAACAATTGGCAACAATGAATATTCAATAGTTATCACTTACATTAATGTAAGGTTAATCAAGCTATGTTTTTACTCAGAAAAGACATTTTCAATCATAGTATTATGTGTTTCATGTCTTAATTATGACAGGGGAATTCAATATCAGAAATAACATCTGGAATTCCTCATATCCTCATCATTTAGCATATGTGGATACCTTTCAAGAAATAGTAGACAGTTTTAATCTAGAACTATCATTGCCTGTCAATCAAGTACCCACTCAATATACAGATAACCCTTAAGATTCAAATTTGGTCTTAGATCTAATGTTTTTCTGTGCAGATGCAGAGGAATTCAACAATCACTTAATTTCACTAAATCTTTGTAGTCTCTCTAATCATGCTTTTTTATCAGTTTGTACCATCATCAAGGAAGAAGTCATTCAAGACAAAAAACAAACTATTATTAAGAACAGTGAGGAAGAAAAAGAATTCATCAATAAACTAAGAAACAGAATAAGCTGTATCAATACAACAAACATTCTTAACAGCAATATACTAGAAGATGTAACTTAAGAATTTGCTTCTATTGCAGAGGAGCTTTGGTGCAAGTATTCCAAGAATATCAACATTACTAAATGTTCTAAGACATGATGGAATGAAGAGTGTAATAGGAATCTATCTAGCTATCTATCAAACATCCAGAAGAAGAATAGACTGGATTAAATACAAGAAATCAGTAAGAATGGCTAAAAGAGTCTTTTTTGACAACAGAATTCAAGAAATAGTGTTGACCAACAAAAGACCATAGGATTTTATGAATTGGGCCAAGAAACAAAAATTACCAGCTATGGATACCATCAAGTTTAATAGACTTCCATACAACAAATTGGATGATTTATGGCAAGCACTCCACCAATCCTATAACTTAGCTCAAGACAGGCCAATTAATCAGATGAAATTCTCTCATGTTATCAAGCAGAATGGCCTTCATCCTCTAAAGCCAAATTTATTGACACCATCAACAAATGTAGCAGTTCATCTACTCTAGGTCCAGACCATATTTCCTGGAACTATCTTAAAGTGATAGTAGGTGATGATAAATACATTGCTAATATTGTTAATATAGCAAACTTGTACATCAATCTTGGCTATTGGCCTTCCTATTTTAAGAAGTCCAATAAACCATCTTACAATATACTGAAGACATTACACCCTATCATTCTTCTCAATATACTAGGAAAACTAATTGAGAAAGCAATAAGTAGTAGAAAGTAGGTTCTGATCCCAAAATTTCCCATTTCTTTTCCAGTTACTTAATTAATAGACAGACTCAATACATATGGAACTATTTCATATTTCTGTTTATCAAAGCCAATATAGGTGTGGAACAGAAATCTGTACTTTCTCCTATTCTTTCAGCTCTTTATATTGCTCTCCTATTTCATATATGTGAAAAAAGAACTAAAAATCTTTCAACTCCTATTCCAGTTTCAATTCTTTTGTTTGTTGATAATGGACTTTGTGTGTTATAACTCAAAACCCTTAGAGTTGGATTAAGAGGTAACCTTGTATTGGATAACATAAGAGAACTTGATAGAAATCCCTTTACAAACTGGTCTATCTTATATACTACTACTGATGGTCTATGCTAACTACTGTGCACTCTACCCTAAACAACCATGTGTAGTATATGAGGTCAACATGTGGTATTCATGTTATATGACATCACTTGTTCTAAAACTTTCTATGACTTTCTCTCAAGTTCTGTGATCAATGTTGTGACCACACCATCAAATGTGACTGATGTGACTGATCACTTCTAACCCTAACCCAGAGTTCTAAAAATAGAAAAGATGAAAAATAAATCAAAAGGAAAATAAAAATGAGAAAGAAAATAATAAAAAACTAAGTTCACTTTCTGTCATTTTGATATTACCCCTCCTTCAAGATTTCTCCAATCTCTTCTTCTTATCTTTTTGTTTTCTTCCTCCATTTTTTCTTCTATTATCTTCAAATGCTTGCTTTTGTTAA
>Ga0157359_1000861_pt1 | contig 11750 bp, 6 predicted proteins | sample AttcapACBM3_FD_111482 | JGI IMG/M metagenome (GOLD analysis project Ga0157359, IMG submission 111482) | Fungus gardens microbial communities from leaf cutter ant in Botucatu, State of São Paulo, Brazil - Atta capiguara ACBM3 | ecosystem: Host-associated > Fungi > Mycelium > Unclassified ...
AATAGAGTTCTTAGTATAATGTATCTATCTATATATACCAACTAGTGATGGTCCATGCTTAACTATTTCTAGTCTGCCCTAAAGACCATGTGTTAGCCATGAGATCAACATATATTATACATGTTGTATGATATCATTGTTCTTGAACCTTCTACTATATTCCATATATTCTCATGATTGAGTGACTATGACTGTGACTGTGACATCTAATGTGACTGATGTGTGACAGTGTGATTGTGACATCACTTTAACCCTAACCCTAGATCCAAGAAGAAAAGAAATGGAAAAAGAAAATTAAAATTAAAATTAAATAAAAAAACTAGAGTTTAAACTTTACAGATCTGATATATATAGTCTTTAAGATAGGTTAGTAATGGTCTTGCACAGATCATTAGCTAGTATATGCAAGGTAGACACTCTATACCAGGAACTCTATTGAGTTCTCTTGTATGAACCCAATATAAGATTCCTCTTTTATCTTTTTTTTTAATTTAACAATTTATTACACAGAGCATGTAGGCAGGCCATGGTAGCTACTTTGTAACTATATTACATAAGACTGAACAACATGTAACTGAAAAGAAAGAAGAAATAAATGTTATTACAAAAGTAAGAAAAGCACTACCATATAATACTTTCTTCAAAAGAGAATGTATTACTATTAAATATCAAGAAGAACACAAAATGACCTATAGTGTCTTGCCTTAGATTCCAATAGTTGTTAAACCTCTTATATTCATAAAGGATATGATATCTTGTCTTAATTGGATAGTTTCTATACAAACAACTAAAGTTTTCTTTAGGAAAGAAACAAAGACAGTATTTACCTATGAAAGCATGATTAACAATAGCTCTTGTGGCTCTGGCATATAGTGAATTTGAATGACCAAAGTATTTGAGCCATAAACCTCCTTTGGAGTACAAAGGTTCTAAAGGGTGGAAATTATCATTAAGAAGGTCGAGGAAGTGTTTTCCTCTTGCTTTAGATGCTTGAAACATCATTTTCCAATTCTGTAAAATATTATTGCATTTGCTTTTCCTTTCAAAGTCCCAAGATGATTTGTATGGGAGTAAAGGAATAAGATTGAATTTCTTCATCTCACTGTTAACTATAGAGTGAAGAGGCCACTTGTTGCTACTAGAGCAATCCCAGAACTTGATTGAATTTGAATGGTTCTTATTAAAAAAAGACCTAAGTTCTTTCAATATAACTATTGATTGGAGTTGATATGAGTGGATTGTTGAATTGAATCAGTGACTAGAATAATGTAAGAGACATTGGAGATTTAAATGGCCTGACTAATGCCATATCTAATAGCAAAAAGTTCAGCTTCTGTAGATATGACATTGACAGCATGACGAATGGTTTTAGTGACAAGATTTGAATGCAAATAGATGTGTGTAATAGACATAGTGACTTTGTTCTTGATACTAGCATCTAATACTACTACAACTGATTTGGAATTGGTTGATGTGTGAAAGACACATTTGTCTAATTTGTAAATATAAGCATTCTTGCTTTCTTTGTTTTTGCAAATAGCATGATGAAAAGAAAAACAACTAGGAAAAATGTCAATTAACTGAGTACCAGAGGAGAATTCATGATTAAGAGAATCAAAAGATGAGAAAATACCATTAAAATGATTATTTGCATCTATAATGGAGCTCTTGATCTTGAGCTCTTGATCTTGAGCTATTACCCAGAGGTCATGCTTTCTAGTGAAAAATAATGAAGACTTACACTTTCTATGTCTTTTTCCAAAAGAAACTTGATTGTGTGGTTTTTTGGCAGAGATGAAATTCTGAGTTGGTAATGACCACTGATTTTCTGAAGGTGAAGATGAATAGGAACCAAACTAGCTAATGCTTCAATATACATGGTAGAAGAAGTATGAAAAGCTTCTAAGATCCATAATGCTACTCTTCTTTGTATTTTATGAAGTTCCTTGAGTGAATATGCAAGAAGTGTATTAGAATAATGTTACAATAGAAACCTATAGAAAGTAATAGGTAAAATGCATGTTTTGTAGAGAAGATGTTTTCACTGGAGATTTAAGCCTCATGATGAATTACCAAGTATTTTCATACACTTTACAGTTGATATAGCTTTGTTTGAGTAAAAATCAATATGTTGTCTAAACAAAAGCTTTCTGTCAAAGAAGAAACCTAAATACTACTATGTTTTTTTGGGACAAAGAATAAGATCTCTGATGCTACTAAGATCTAAAAGAGAGAGTTGAATGTATATGACCTAGAAAAATGAAATGAAATAACATTGTAACTATAAAAAAGATTAGAATTAGATTTTCAAATGATTTTTCTTATGAAACAAAAAGACCATCATCTATCTTAATACTATAAGATTTAAGTTGCAACAGTTATTTTTTGTTAAATGTAGCCTATATCTTGTTATCTAATATCTGATGATAGTCTCTTGGAAGTTTAAAATGAGCTAATAAATCACAATGGTCATATATTTCAGATAAGATACTCAGAATATAATTAGTAAATAAGTCTATCAGAAGATAAAAGATGTGTTGTCACTAACACTAAAAGTTGGTAGTAGTTTTAGTTAATTCTCAGAATGAGGCCTACAGTATAAACTACTAGCTTATATACTAAGTATACTATCTAAGGTAGTCATCTAGAATAAAAACTGCTAAACATTACCCTAGTTTTTAGTAATTCTCAGATGCCAGAGATAGTAATTTATGTGTCAGAGTTGTGAACAATAGACTGGACTTTATTATACTTTCCTTTTGGTTTTATTTTATTTTTCTTATTTTCCTTTATTTTATTTTATTTTGAGTTTTTTTTTCTCTTTTTTTATTTTGGACTTAGGTGGAAGCAGTGGTGTGATGTCACATGTGACAATCACACAAGTCACACTATTATATAACACAGAGAAGATCATAAAAGATTCTAGAACAGATAATATCATATAGTATAGTAACAATATGTTAGTCTTATGGAAAGCATATATACTTTAGGGTAGGTTAGTTGTAGTGTGTGCACAGACCATAGTTTGTGGTATATAAGATAGACTAGTTTATACTTAGAACTCTATTAAGTTTTTTTATATTACTCAATACAAAAGTAGTCTTTTGTCTTTATCTAAAGGCTTAAGTCATAACATCATGAAGTTGGTAAAGGTCCAGCAAGAACATCTGAGATGGAACAGAGACAAGTAATCTGCATTAGAAGAGATTAGAAAGTGTAGATAAGAAAGAGATATTACCCAAAAGTTGGAACAGATATAGCCAAATTAGGATGGAATACTTCTATATTCTACAATAAATGCTTTTGATGTTTGCAGAATCTCCTTATATCTCTCTATTACTCTCAAAATCACCAATATTACTGAGTCATTCTCTGTCCAAGTATTGGTAGACTCTAAAGCTACAAAAGTTTTTATTAACCAAAGCTTTGTAGAAAAATACCATATGAATACTCACAAGCTTTCAAAGCTTAGACCAGTCTACAATGTTAATAAGATCTCATGTCAGAGTTAAAGATGATAGACTTCATTTATTTTTTCTTATTTAGTTTCATTTTTTTCATTTATTTTGCTTATTAGAGACTTAGAGTTAGAGTTTAACATGATGTTACATGTGACATAAGAGAAAAGCATAAAATGTTTTAGAACAATGATATCATACAATATATTTTCTATATGTTAATCTTATATATAATGTATAGTCTTTAGAATAAATTAGATGTAGCTGAACATGAACTATCAACCTAGCATATATATTTAACTAATTACTAAGTCTTAGTTATAATAGGCATATTTTATCTCTTCATCATAACATTAAGATTGCCAGACATACTAGATGCTGGAAGATATTAAAGCTAGTATCATAAAGCTACTAGTGGTTCCAAATATTCAAATATGTTAGTTGTCACATTCTGATTTGGCTACATCTATCCCAACTCTTAGATAATCCCTCTTCCTTATCCATACTCTCTAATCTCTTCTAGTGTGATTAATCATCTCCATTCTATCTCAGATATCCTTGCTGGACTCTTATTAACTTCATAGATTCCCATTTATCTGAGGATTACTAGAAACTAAAATAACACTTAGCAGTCTTTATTTTAGATAACTATCCTAATGTCAGATTTGAAGATAGTGGACTTGATTTTTCATTTTATTCTTTCTTATTTTTATTTCATTTTATTTTCTTATTTTGAACTTAAAGTTAGAAATTAGCATAATATCATATATAACTGTCACAAACTATTACACATCTGCTACATATGTCATGGTAATAGTCACATGATCATGTGTTATATAGAAGGATATAAAAGGTTCTAGAATAATAATATTATATAGTATGTCTATTATTATTATGATTAATATCTCCTAGATACAGCATGGACTAGGGTAAAGAGTAATGATGACATGATCAGCTATGCCAAAGTAGTCTCAGTCAGCACCTTATATAGTAGGTACTCTATTCTTACTTGGTCCTCATTGTTCTATAACTCATTTAACATATGTACTATGAATGATTTTCTCATGGTGGTTACATATATATAGTGTAGAGATACTTCTGTATTCTTTACACTTTACCACTTCTATATCATCTCTTTCTTACTCTCAAGTCTTTGCCTCAGTGCAACCTGAGCTCCAAGCAAAGGTTGTAACAATTATATATTGATCTTATGGACAATACATAGTCTTTAGGGTAGGATTGATAAAGTCTTGTACAAATTAACTAGCTAGTATATATAAGTCTTGAATTATGACATTAGAACTCAATACCTATTTTCTGAGGCTGTCCAACACTGGGCCCTCTCTCTCTTTATTCTTTTCTCATTCTTGACCAGTAATTAATGTAACTACTAATCATTCTCAGTACAGAAGCCAAACCCTAGGTATAAAGGGGAGCTAGCTACTTAGTATAAGCAGTCATAGATGTCAGTGACCAGATCTAGACTGCTGGCTAAATGTTACTTATTGTTTAATTAGATAGTATTGAATAGAGTATTTGTACCATTTCACATAGAAGTTCTGTACTGCAATACCCACTTATGACCTGTTCATATAAGAAAATAGTAGTTGCTCTGAAAATACTATCTAAAGTAAAATGTTCTTCTTAAGGTAAAATTTTTTACAAATTTCTTAGAGCAGTAGTTAGTTATTTAGATAGTTAGTAGACAGTATGAGGTAGGCCTTGAAGAGAACCTGCTAATACTTACAGAGATTGAGTTTAGTTCAGAATATGAATTAGAGGGAAAACTAGCATTAGTTTCATCCTATCACTTTACATTTCCTTACCTTCCATACCACCACCAATTTCATTATCACCCATACTAATTAACTCTCTTCTCAACTTATAACAACATAAGTCAATATGACTTCAGTCAGTTGTTGCTTCAGATGAGACAGCAACAAGAACAGATAGTGGTGTTGTAGGCATTATTAGTAGAAAAAGGAGGAAAAGAGAAGGTGGCAATTCCCAAACCTAGCACTGGATCAAACATAAATATGGCTAAGCTACAAATATTCAAGAGGAATACAAGCAAGATTTCAGAGTTCTTGATAACATATAAGCTGTATATTAGAATAAAGATGAGAGATACAATAGTAGAAGAGCAGATTCAGTGAATGTTGTCATATGTACAGGGAGAATCAGTGAACATTTGGAAGGAAAATGTAATGGAAGATTTGGAAAGTGGTAGTTTAGAGTTTCCAATAGTGGGAGAATTTCTTGCCAACTTAAAACAAGAATTTGAGAATAGGGACAATGAGTCAGTTAAAGTTAAAGAAAGTATAACAAGGATAAAAGACAATAGAGAAATTTGTTTAGAAGTTCTGAAGTTTAGGAGAGCAGCAAGAGGTAGTAGGTTTGAAGAAAAGCCTTTGATTAAGAAATTTAAAAGAGACATAAATGAAGTTATTTGAAGAAAACTGATAGAAGCAGAATATTCTTCCAGAAGTATTGAGTAGTAATACATGAGAATGACTAATTTGAATAGACATTAGAGAGAGAGCAGATGAGAAGAGGGAAGGTTGAGAAACAGGAAAGAAACAGGAAATTCAGCACTAAGATCAAACATCCTAGCATTTGCTAGAAATGCATAATAACAACAATTGCTATAGCCTTAAGTTCAGCTGAGGAAGCAGAAAATCCAATGAACACTGATAGAATCCACATCTATAGAGGGAGTAAAGAGAATAAATATGGCTATAATGCATCTGCAATAGTAGGCAGGATTTTGTCTAGATAAGACTCATATATTATAGACATGTATTAAGAAAGGAATTGTTACAGCTATAGAGGTTTTAGACATATCACAAGACATTGTAGGAATTGGAGGATGATGGGTCAAGAAAGGCAAATTAGTTATTAGAACAATAACAAATATTTAAAAGAGGAGAAGAGTCTAGTAGTTCTTAACTAGGCTCTAGTAACTACAATAGGTTTTCAATGCTTAGTAGAATAATATTCTGCTGCAAACTAAACAATGGGAATATGTTGAGAAAAGTAACAGTGAAATTGGGCTAGAAAGGATTGATACACAAGAGAGAGTGATAGTAAAAGCATTGTTAGACAATAGCACAAAATATTTGGTTATAAGTTTGGAGTTTTCCAAGAAGCAGGAATTTAAGTTAAAAAAGATAGAAAGACTAATATATATGAGAAATGTGAATGAGATGTTTAATAAGAGAGGACTAATAGAAAATACTGTAAAAGTAAACATTTATTACCAGGGACATAGGAAAAGAACAGACCAGAAGTGAAGTGTGATTTTGGGAATGCTATAGCTAGCTTACCACAATTTTGAGATCAACTGGAGGACAAAAGAAGTAAAAATAATGAGATGTCTGGAAGAGTGTGGAAAACAGTGGAGACTGAAACAGGAAAAACTAGGATGGCAGAAACAGAAGAAAAAAGAGAAAAGAAAAGAAGAAGAAAAGGATCAGAAGAAAGAAGAAAACAAAAAAGAAAAAAGAAAAAGAATGATGGAAGTAAAAAGGTAGCAGAAGAATGAGAGATTTGGAATGAGGAAAAAGAAGCATTAAAGTCTGAAGATGCTAAGAAATTGGTTCTTCAAAGGTTTTACAAGTGAATCCATGTCTTTGGAAAGAAAGCAAGAGAATACTAACAAGAAAGATGAGGGATTATGTGATCAATGTCAAGAAAGTGTTTGTGCTGAGAAAAGAGAAAGTGTATCCATCATCAAGAAAAGAGGTGTGTGAGTTCATTAAAGAATAATTGAGGAAAGAGTATATCAGACCCTCAAGATTACCTCAGACAGCATTAGTGTTTTTTGTAGAAAAGAAGAATGGTAAGATGTCATATGCCAAGTTCACCCATCCAAAAAATACATCTATGGTGATTCTGCTTTCCTAATGTCTATTATACAAGCCTGTCTTCTATGACGGTCACCTTTCTTGCAACATGCCCTTGCAGCAGTAATGCAACAATCTGGATATTCTGTCTTCCATGATGGGAATACTCCTATTTGACTTGGTCTTCTATGGCAGAGTCATACTCCTATCAGTGTCTTGCCACTGAAACCTCTACTCAGACAATAAGGGCTATATCACTGAAATCTGTTATAACCTTAAGCTTGGCTCAGGTTACAACTAAGGCAAAGATTTGAGTAAGGATGAAGAATATGATCAATTGTTAAAGTGTAAGGATACAGGAATATATCTACACTATATATACCTATAGAATATAAGAAAACCATATGTTCACAATGATACAATACATGAGGATAACAGAAGAATTTAATGAGGAAATAATGTCTACTACATGAGATGCTGACTAATACAACCTATAGTGCAGCTGATCATTGCATCATACTCTAGACCCTACAAAACATAATGAAATTATGCTGAAGACATGAGGTGATTGTAACAATACCCTTTTTTTAACATTCATATTTACATGAATCAATCCAATAATGTTAAATCTCCAACTACATATGTTGCAACCAATTTTTTCATAGGTCCTATAATGATTTATCCTTGTAATGTTAACACAATAAAGTAGGGTTCATGAGACAGTCCTCCTGTATACATTTCAATAGAAAAACCTTTCCTTGTTATATCTGCATTATATTTTTTCTTGAGGAATGCAACAGCAATTTCTTTCCAATACTATTCATCCTATTCTCCTTGTGGTCGTAAAGATTTGTAATGAGATGGCAGATAGAATGGAATAGTCTATATTAATGCTTGCATGAATTTCATGTATTTTTCAAGATTTTCAATTTTATCTTGAATGAATTTCAGTTCATGAGTTTTGGGTCTAATTAGATCAACTTTGTAAGGTTTGTACAAAGGAACTTCCTTGTCTTGTATTTGCTACTTTTCTTTAGTATCTTGTTCCTTCATAATTATATCTTCATACTTGTAAGTGTCTTATATCTCCTTTATATGTTCTTCCACATAATTGTTTCCTTTTCCTTTATAGTTATCCAGTTCATCTGCTAACAGCTTCTGTATATGATACACTTGGTTTTTCATATCACTTTGTATGATATTTCATAAGTTTTCAGAGATACTGAATATATCTCCTGCTGTTTGTGTTCAGTAATTGTTACTGGCCTGTAGTATTGTGAATTCAATTCCTGCAATCTGAATATTGGCTTCTTCTGCCAACTTCATGATATTCTGCAACTACATCTGCACATTGACCATTCTCTCAATTCCTCATATCATTTTATAGTATTTCTTCATTCAGTTCTTTTTCTTGTCATTGATTGTCTTGACCAAATTCATATTGTTGATGGTATGAATAACATATGGGTCAGGGGAGGTAAGAGCAGTGATAAGTTGTTAGGCCATTTGAAAGATTTTGAAGTTGTAGTGCTTTGAAATTGTTGATTTGGGTTTTTATCCTCCTCTTTTGTAGGTTTTAACTCGAAACTCTTGTCCAATAATCTTCAATTGCCTCTTTTGCATGAGACAACCCTGTTTCTACAATCTACTGGTTATGTTCATCTCTGTAGCCCTTTTAATGCACTAAGAATTGAGTTCTCCATCCTTATTTTCTATGCTTTCTGATTTATTTTACTTCATATTCCTCTTTCTCATTAATAATATCTAGTAGTGATGCTAGTTCTATGTGTTGTCCTGGAAAATGGGATTCTTTGTACCTTGTCAGTAAGTCTTCATTAAACACATTGTGAATCATCCATCCTTCTGGAAGTTCCAGCTGAAATGCTTCTTAACCAATGTTCTTTGAAATCCTAAAAGATCCATATCTTTTCTAGTCCAGCTTCTTTGAGGGTCAATTTAAATAGATATTTTTACCTTCTAACCACATGTTGTCCTCTGCCTTCAATTCTTGTGGATTTTGTCTCTTCTTGTCAAATTACCTTTTCATAGCCTCTTTTGCTATTTTCATCGACTTCTTAGCTTTCTTCTAACTTCTTTGTAATCTAATAAGGAATTCCTCTAACTTTGGAAATTCTGTTTGTACTGTCAGGTTTTCTTTCCATGGATGTCTTCCAAAATTGAGTTTGAAAGGTGTCCTTTCTATCACTGTATGTTTCTTGTTATTATATTGGAACTCTGCCACTGCTAGCTATTCCATTCAATCATCCTGCTGGTAATTGACATAATACTGTAGAAATGCCTCTATTTCCTGGTTCATCCTTTTTATTTGTCTATCAGTTTGATGATGATATGCTATAGATAGTGTTTTCTTTGTTCTTAAAGCTTTCAATAATTTTTTCATAAATTTTAAAGCAAATTGTAGTTCTCTATTGCTCAAAATTTTCCTTAGTATTCTATGTAACTTCCAGATTTCATTTCAATAGATCTTGGCAATTTCTTGTGATAACACTGTTGTCTTTGTTACTTTAAGTTGTATCATTTTTGTAAATCAATCTACAATAACTACAATAATATCTTGTTCATGAGATTGTGGTAATGGTCTAATAATGTCAATACTAATCTCTTGCCATGGTTCTTCTAGTGTATCCAATGGATGAAGCTCTCTAGTCTTTTTTTAGTATTGTATTTTGTTTTAATCAATTCAATCATTCTTTTTTGTCTTAAATGTCCAATATCTACAGGATCATGATTTTTCTGTAGAATTTGTTCTTGAATCTTCTTGTTGTTAGTTATATATATTCTTTCTTCAACATAGACTATGCTCTTATCTTTCCAAGATTGACTGTCTTTCTTTGCTAATTCCTTGATGACTTCTTGTTCTCTTATTCTATTTCATCATATTTTCTTCATCAAAGTAGTTTCTTCTCTTACTTGACTTCTTCATAATACTGTTATTTCTATCATCATCTGTCTTCTTGACCATAGTTCTTCTTTCAACATCTGAACATCCTTGTTGTTATCTTTAGTATCCATCTGATCTTTTCTTGATAGAATGGCAGCCTTTGTATTTATTTTTCCAGATATATATCATAGTAGGAAATTGTAATCTTGTAATTTCAAGTACTACCTCACTTGTCTTCCATTTAGTTTATGAGGTTCTCTGAAATACTTGAGATTTTCATAATTTGTTCAGACTTTGAACTTTTCTGTGGCATCCAACAGATATTGTCTCCATTTTGTTAGAGCTTCCACTATTTCCAATAGTTCCTTGTTGTAAATCTCATAGTTCCTTTCTGCTGGTTACATTGTTCTAGATAAAAATGCTATAGGTCTTCATTTTCCCTCTTATTCTTGGGATAAAACTCCTCCTATTGTGTGTCCTGAGACATCTGTTTCTACTCTGAATTTACCTTCCCTCTTCAGAAAAGAAAGTACTGGTTGACTCATAATCTTGTCTTTAAGCTCTTTAAATACTCTTTGATGTTCTTTTGTCTAATTCCATTTCTTTTTTTCTTTAAGCTTGTTGAGAGGTCTTGCTGTATAACTGAAATTCTTGATAAATCATTGATAGAAGTTTGCAAATCCTAGGAAACTTTCCACCTCCTTGATCTTGGTAGGTATACTCCATTCCTTTACAGCCTTGACTTTGTCATTTTCTATTTAAACTTGTCCTTGTCCAACAACTACTCCTAGGATTGGAATTTCCTCCATGTTGAAATCATACTTTGATTGTTTAAAACACAAGTTGTGTTTTTCTACTATCTTCAAAAATTGGATTGTCTGTTCTTCTAGTTCCCTCATCATTTTTGCTGGAATCACAAAGTTGTCCATATAGTTGGCCAGTACTCCTTCATGAAATAATTCTTGAAAGATGCTATTCATTATCCTTTGGAACATTTTCAGTGGATTGCACAATCCAAAGTATATGACTTGAGATTTGGATAGGCCCTTGTTTGTTAAGAATGCTGTCTTTCATTTGTCTCCTTTCTTTATTCATATATTGTTATATCCCAAATGAGATCCAACTTGTTGAAGTATTTTACCTCCTTCAACTTGTTGATAACCTCTTCAATCAAAGATAATGGCATCTTGTCTTTTATTGTAACTTGCTTCAATTTCCTGTAGTCCTGTACCAATCATAATGATCCATCCTTCTTTAGAATGTAAAAGTATAGTGCTGCATATCTTGACCCTGATTCTACTATTAGTCTAGCCTTCAGTTGTTTGTCTAACCACTAATTCAATACTTTTTCTTTCTTTATTGTCATCACATAAGCCTTCACATTTAATTTCTTTGGTGCTTCATCTGTCAAATTTATCTTATGATCCTATTCTCTTCTCTCTAACAACTTTTTGAATTTCTTTTTGTTGAATAAGTGCATGAAAGATCAAATGTATTCTGGGAGATCTTCTGGATTTGTTGGATCTAGTCCCTTTTCTATTTCCT
>Ga0157359_1000862_pt1 | contig 11749 bp, 9 predicted proteins | sample AttcapACBM3_FD_111482 | JGI IMG/M metagenome (GOLD analysis project Ga0157359, IMG submission 111482) | Fungus gardens microbial communities from leaf cutter ant in Botucatu, State of São Paulo, Brazil - Atta capiguara ACBM3 | ecosystem: Host-associated > Fungi > Mycelium > Unclassified ...
CCTAAGTAAAACAATAAGAAAAGAAAATAAAAAAGTCTCCACTGCTCTATAAGGCATTAACTGATCTTAAATTAAGATACAAGAAAGAATGAGTTATACAATGAAACCAATTCCAGTATATATCCAGTATGATAAAAACTCCTGTAAAACATGAGGTTGTCAATTGTGCAATCATAATAATAGAGTTCCTAAGTATATATGCTGGGTTGATAGTCTGTTTTTCACTAAACCTAGCTAATTCTAAACAGTATATGTTATCTATAAAGTCAACATATGATAAATATACTATATAACATTATTGTTCTAGAACCTTTTACATAATATATAATCATGTGACTAATATGTCATGTGGTGTGATGGTTTGTGATATTATACTATATCCTAACCCCAAGTTCAAAATAAGAAAATCAAAATAAGAAAGAAAAATAAAATAAGTCAAGTCTATTATCTTTAACTATGAGATTAATGACAAAAGAGATTTTAGTAGTAATAAGATGTTGAGAAAATTGAAGACATCTATTAAAAGGCACAAAAATTTAGTTTGAGGTCTGGACTGATCACAAAAGCTTGAAATACTTTATAAAGAATGAATTGACAACAAGTAAGATAGAGCACTATCTATCCAGGTTTGACTTCACCTTGATGCATATACTAGAGACAAGAATAGTGAAGGTAGATAGACTTAGTAGAAGACTGGATTGGAAAGTAGGAATAGAAATTGATGATAAAAATAAAACTAATAAGAAAATAAAGGGAAAAGATGAAGAGGTAGTTAGAGAAATAGAAAAGACAAATATCAAGACATTTAGAGGACACAAGTGGGAGATAGATAGCAAGTTGGTTTCAAAGGAATGTTCTATGTTCTAAGAGATAAGGCTTTAAGATTAGAAGTTATATGGTTACATCACAATGTACTGGTGGCTAGGCATGGAGATAAGTGGAAGATAACAGAATTAGTAACAAGAAACTACTGGTAGCCAAAAGTGATGTGAAATCTGGAGAGATATAAAGAGTTGTAACTTATACCAAAGAATGAAGAACCATACAAATCACAGCAGGAAAACTAATGATGAAAAAAATAGCAAATGAAGTCCTAGATAAACTATGGATACACTTAACAGTAGACTTTATAACAAAGTTGCCACTAGTAGCAGGAGAGAATATGATCTTGCTAGTGTATAACAGGTTGTCAAAAATAATGCACTTTGTAGCAATTACAGAAGAGACATTAGTAGAAGGATTAGCAAGATCATTTAGAGATAGATGTATGAAAGCTACATTGGCTACTAGAAAGCATTATATCTGATAGAATTCCTCAATTTGCAGCCAATATAATAAGAGAGTTAAACCAAATGTTGGAACTTTAGACAAAATTATTAATAATATCCCATTCTCAAACAGATGGACAAATAGAGCACATAAACCAAGAAATAAAACAGTGGCTGCAGTCCTTTATGGATTATAGACAGAAGAACTGATATAAATGATGTTATGACTTAGGTTTTTGAGTAAAGACAAAAGACTACTTTTGTATTGAGTAATACAAAAGAACTTGATAGAGTTCTAAGTACAAACTAGTCTACCTTATATATCACAGACCATGGTCTGTGCACACACTACAACTAACCTACCCTAAAGTATATGTGCTTTCTATAAGACCAACATATTATTGTTATGTTATATGACATTACCTGTTCCAAACCTTTTTATGATCTTTTCTATATCACATGATGGTGTGACCAGTGCCATGTCTCTGTCACATGTGATGTCACCTCAGTTCTTTTGCCTAAGTCCAAAATAAAGAAAGAGAAAAGAAAAATCAAAATAAAATAAAGAAAAATGAGAAAAAGAAAATAGCACTAAAAAAATATAATAGAGTTCAGTCCATCATTCAAAGCTCTTGACAAATGACTTACTATGGCAGAATTTGCAGTCAACAGCAAAGTTTATATTACAACCAATATCTCACTATTTATAGTAAAAAGTTAAGAATAGAATATAAGAAGAAAAGAGAAGATAGAGATAGTAACAGAGTTTGTGGAAAGAATGAGAAATATATAATAAGAAGTAGGAACAGTATTAAAAAGGGCCCAGGAAGAGATGAAGCAGTAAGTAGATAAAGAGCAGAAGGAAGCAAAAGTATGGAAGAGAGATAATAAAGTGATGTTGAGTATAAGAGATTTAGTATTCAAGGAAAGGCCAGTAGAAAAGTTAATAGAATAATATATTTGTAATTCTGGAGATTACTACTTAATATTTAGCTTCAGCTTTTTTTTTTTAAATCAACAATTTATTATAAGGAATATATAGGCAGTCCATAGTAGCTACTTCATAACTACATACATATAGATGCAAACAACATGAAACATGAAAGAAAAAGAAAAAGAGATACAATTCGACTAAGTAATACTCTCTCTAAAAGAGAAAGTACTATTGTTGAACTGCAGAAACAGCATAAAGTAAGCTAGTGTATTCTGTCTTGGATTCCAGTAATTGTTGAACCTTCTATATTCATAAAGAATGTATTGTCTTGTTTTGATTGGATACTGTCCACAAGGATAGTTAAATTTTTTTTGTGGAAAGAATCTAAGTTGATACTCTTCTGTGGAAACATGATTAACAATAGCTTTTGAGGCTCTAACACATAATGAATTAGAGTGACTGAAGAATTTCAGCCATGGTCTATCTTTAAAATATAAAAGTTCAATAGGTTTTAAATCATCATCAAGAAAATTTAAGAATTGTCTTTCTTTAGTATTAGAGGCTTGGAATGTTATTTTCTAATTATTGAGAATTTCATTGTATTTGTTCTTTTTATTGAACTCCTATAAAGACTTGCAAGGGAGAATAGGCATAAGGTCAAAATTCTTTATCTCTTTGTCGACAATATCATAGAGAGTTCACTTGTTTTGACTTGGACAATTCTAAAATTCAATCAAATTACTATAATCCCTTTTAAAGAATTCTCTAAGTTTCTTAGAGATTGTGAATGACTGGATTTGATATGGATGGACCAACAAATCAAAAATTTACTTTGTGGCATGTATTTGTGGCATATAATATGTCCATGATGATGATAATGCAATTAATATTAACTAATTGGGTAGCTTGGTTAATACCACATCTAATAGCAAAAAGTTTGGCCTTAGTAGAAGTGATATTGACTACATGATGAATAGTCTTGATGATGGGATTATTGTTGACATAAATATGAGTGATCAAAGTAGCTACTTGATTTTTGATGCTTGTGTCTGATACTATGATAGCTGTTTTTGAATTAGCCAGTGCTTGGAGTGTAATTTCATTGAGTTTGCAAATATATACTTTTCTGCTTTCTTTGCTTTTTCTATCAGAAGAATAAAAAGAGAAATGATTAGGAAAAATATCAATTAGTTTATTTCTAGGAGAAAATTTGCTACTAAACTCCATTAAGTCTATTGTTAACATTAACAATAGGTACTTTGATGTTCAATCACTATTTAGAAGTTAACTTTTTAAGTGATAGATAATGAAAACTGTTGTTATCTGAGTGTCTTGACTCCAACATTGACTTGATGATATGATTTAATAGTAGAGATTGCATTCTAAGTTGGAATCTACCACTGAGTTTCTATAGGTGTGAATAGATAGGGATGAGACTTGTGATGGCTTCAATACTACTTGTTAGAGAAATGTAAGAAACTCCTAGTATTCATATGGTAGCTCTTCTTTGTATTTTTTTAAAAACTTTAAGAGGATATACTAATGAACCTTTGTTGTAAAACCATAGCTGAAAGCCATAAAGTGCAGTTGAGGAATGTAAATTCTGTAAAAAAAGATGTTTTTGAGTGGGAATAAGTCCTTTCAATGAGTTATCAAGCATTTTCATACATTTGACAGTCAATAATACTTTGTTGGCATAAAATTTGATATGTTGTCAGAAGGACAGCTTTCTATTATAAATAAATTCCAGATAACATCATGTTTCCTTGGGATGAAGAATAGGACCTCTTAAAGCAGTAAGATTAAGCAGGAGAGAGTTGAAGACTCTATATAACCTAGAAAAGTGGAAAACTTCTATTTTCCCATGTTTAATGACAAGTCTTAATTGTTCAAGAAAAAAGAATATAATATGATAGCTACAAAAGAAATGAGAATTCAAAATAATAAAAGATTTGTCCTGAGAAATAGAAAGACCATTGTCTACAAACAAAATGATAGAAATTGGAATTTTTAGGTTTTTTAATCTTTTTTCCAAGATATGGAAAACTGGAGAAAGATATAAGGCAGATAGGATGGGGGATAAAGCTGAACCCTGTCCAATGCCAATATCAATATTAAAAGAAGAGAAAGGAAAATTGTTGCAAAGGTACTTTGTCCTTTTACCTACTAAGTAATCTCAGAAAAATAAAGAGATCTTGGAATCAAAACCAGCTTTATCCAAAATCAATGGAAGTAACTGATGGTTCAGCAAAGGGAAGAACTAAGCTATATCAAATACTAATGTGCTCATCAATAGATTCTTGACCTATCCTGTATGAATAAGATGAGTTGATACCACACCTTTATCTATGGTAGATTATTGTTTTAATCCATCCAGTTGACACAGATGAATAAAATTCATAGAAATTGATTGGAATTGAAGTTTTTTGCCAATGACTTTCTTAATGAGCTTACCAAGTATATTTAATAGTATGAAAGGTCTGAATACCTTTAAAGAGTCATAAGATGTCTTATTAGGCTTAGAAATAATGATAAATGACAATGATTTAAAGTATAAAGGCCAGTCACCTAAATCAATACATGTATTAGCAATATTGATGAAATTCTTGAGACATAATATATTATTAACAGTAATCTTGAGATGTTTCCAAGACAATTTGTCAAGTCTAGGAGTTAATGAATTATTGTACTTAGCAATAAAATTTCTAAACTCTTCTTCCAAGAAAGGTGTCTATTTTATAATTGATTTGTCTGGAATTTCTTCTAACAAATCCAGATTGATATGATAGTTTTGTGCTGAATTGAAAGATAAATGAAGAGCTTGCCATAAATCTTTGAGCTCAAGATATGGATGACCATTATATTGAATAGCTTTGATGGCCAGTAATTTGTGCTTCTTGATCTAATACATGAGTTCCCAAGGACCACTATTTTTTCCTGCAATTTCTTGAATTTTGGTATCAAGAAATTTTTGCTTGGTCTTTTTGGTGGTACTTCTAAAGTTCCTCCAATCTTCAACTCATTTTGAGGCTTGATACCTCTCAAGTACCCTGTTACACTCTTTATTCCACTACTATTTAGAATCTTTTGTGATATTGATGATTTTTGAATTTTTAAACCAAATTTCTTCTATATTGTCTGTGAATTTATGTATGATCTGTTCAAGAACTTCTTTGCTTGTGATGTGATCTGTATTTAGTCCTTTGATAGTTATAATTAGTTCAACAATGGATTTCTTCTCTTCTTTGCCGTTCTTAACAATAGTATGTTTTTTGGTTTGAATAAATTCTTCAAGTATTGTGATATTGACAGTGAGTGGAGCATGGTTAGATAAGAGTCTCCATTCTGGGTGAATAGTATGATTATTGAGCTCTGATAAGTTCAGTCAAAGGAACATGAGATCAATAGTCAAGTTTGAGTCTTCTTAATTATCCAAGTACCTAGTAGAGACTTGATTAGTAGATTTAGAAATACATAAATTCATAGAGTCTGCAATGTCAATGAGGAGATTGCTATGAATGGAATGGTGTGGAAAAAAAGAGTCCCAACTACTGTCTCTAATATTGAAATCCCCTATTATAACTAAAACATTATTGATACTAGTTTCAGTATCCTTCAGATACTTCAAAGCCATTTGTGATAAATCAGAGTAAATGTTAACCAAAAAGTAAATAGATCCACTGTTAAAGAAAAAAATTCAAGAAATGTCTCTATGATTAAAAATATCTTTCCTAAGAGAGACACAAAATTGTGAAAGTCTAATATTTATATATGAAACAACTTTGGGAGAGTCATTATCACTTGAGAGATTCCTAAAAAAGGTAATCCAGTTAGGATGGTTTGATACTTCTACCAATTGTTCTCTATCCTTGTTTGACAAACTTAGAATGAAGTAAACAAGAGACAATGGTAGTTCTTTAATGAAAATAATACCAAATTTCTTTTATGCTTCTAATATAGTGTTAGTAAGCAATTTGTTCTTATGAACATTTTGCAAAAAGATTTTGATATTGTTGATAACCATGCTTGAATACCACTCACTGTTGAGTGAATTGATTATTTTCTAATGTTTCAAATTTCTTAGTACTTCTTGGAGTGCTACTCTCTATTGAAATAGTATCTCCAGAAAAGACATGTATTTGAATTAGCTTGATGTTTGCCTTTGCAATTTAGGTATTTGAAAGTGTGTAGGCATGGTTTGCTTTACTTCATTTCAAGTCTTGGAGAATTTGTTTTGGCATTTACTTTGTAGCACCATGTGAATTGATGGTAGTGTTTTGTTTTATATGGACTATTGCACTTAATGTACTTTGATCCTTAAGCTCTGTATGAGAAGGTTAAGTACCCCCATTTCTAACAATTCTTGTACTAGGGCACTTCTGGATTCATATTTGCATACCAAATTACCTAATTAATCATTATTCAATATATAGAACAGTTGAGAACTGTCAACAGGCTCCTGGAAGTCCTCAGACAGGAGATTGTTCTGAATTTCCATCCTCTCATGGTATGGAATAGATGATATAACTGAGTAAGTTGATGGCTCTCTAGAGCTGAATTTGCTAGAGGAAGCAGACCTTCCTTTAATAATATTGTTATTGACATCTATATCTATTGTGGATGGTAATTGAGCCATTGGTGAAGGTTGTAAAGTAGTAAGCAAAGTGGAAAGCAATGTATTCACTAATTCTCTTATAAGTGCTACTATACAAGATAGTAGTAAGAGAGAAAAAAGCATATGTTTAGCTTCAGCCTTCTAGTGTAATTTTATTGTTAGACAATATTTTCTTTATTTTGATTAGATATTACATAATTACATAAATAATTACAGTTTCTCCTATAATGCTTTCTTACTCTTAGATTAAGCATCATAGCCTTGAGTACTTAGTATTTGGTGTTTTAGTCAAGTGAAGTCTATCTAGACTTACAATGTTGTCTCTTATATGATAGAAGAGGTGGTATTAGCTAATACAATTAAACTAAGGTTGTCAGCGTTGATAAGAATTCATCTAGTGGTAAATATTAGTAGAGTAGTGAAATATAAAAAACTAGTAAAGGAGTGGAAGATAAAGAAAATAAAACTAATAGAGATAGATACAGAGAAGAAGTAAGAAGTTAAGAGAATCCTCAATAAGAAAATGGTATGAAGATATGGATATGTGAAGTACTTGATTAAATGAAATAGCTTTACAGTAGAGTATAATATCTAGGAGAAAGAAATAGACTTGGGAAATGCAAAGAAAACAGTAGCAAAATTTGAAGGAAGGCTGAATGTAGAAGTTAAGAGACAGAAAAGAATAAATAGAACAGAAGATAAAGATTTCAGAAGAGAAGAGCTATCAGAAAAGTATATGGCAAAAATGTTATATGAGTGAGATGATTAAAAGTTTAAAGTAGAGTATCTGAGGAAGTTAGAAAGAAACTAGCAGAGATAGAAGTCCATTTCTCTAGAGAAGAAATTTTCTTTTCAATTTCTCTTTTCTTTTATAAGTTTTCTTATTTTATTTTTTAAACTTAGCTAAGAGATATGATGTGATATTACATGTAATAGTCACAAATGTCACAAATCATGATGGAAGCATGATATATGTTACAGTCACAGCCATACAGTTATGGTGAAACATTCTAGAAATTACTAAAAGAACTTAGCTATAGCTTTAAAGTAGGTTAGAGATGCACAAATCAACTCTTAGAGGTATATAAAGTAGACTACTCCATAGTAGAAACTCTATCAAGTTCTCTTGTATCACTCAATACATGAGTATGCTCTTATTTCAATACTTGGACTTAAGTTATGGTAGATAGATAGTGTTATAGTAGACTCTTAAGATGTTATTCAACCTATTTACTAGATTTTCTAAGAAAGCTTATTATACAGTATAATATTTGCTGTTTAGAAGTGTGTTAGCAAATAAACATGTTTATGAACAGATAGATGTTTTTTATCCATTTACTTTGATATTCTTTCTAATAATACTCATTTATATTTAAGAGTGTTCTTTTATAGGTTTTATATATTCTATATTTTATTAAATTGTTGTTTTCATCTTCTTCACAAGTTTCTAACACTGACAATGTCTCTTCTAAATTATTTAGTATATAGTTGAGAGCTAATTTTGTTAGTTCTTATAATACTCTAGTGAATGTCTACTTCTACTTAATTATCACATCCTGATCTAGCCATAATTGTCCCAATCTTTCATTTTTCTAGGAAAATAATGACTCAAACTCAGAGCTAGACCTCTCAGCAATTGGTACTCCTACCCTCAAATCCAAAACATACTAGAGATACTTGGAATTCTACTTCAATTGACATCTGTCCTCCAAGGAACATGTTCAGTACTACTCTACCAAGGCATTATCAACAGTTAAAGCAATGGGAATACTTGGAAATTCAACTAGAGGTCTTCTCTTACTCAAAAAGTGCCTTCTTTATTGTTCTTGTGTCATTCCTATTGCTACTCATGGCTTTAGACTTTGGTTCTTTGCTGGGACTCATACTAAGGCCTAGGTGTTGCTTCTAGCAGCTATGTAGCATAAGACTGCTCTTTAGATTCTTGGTATATTTCACATCTCACCCACTAGTGGAATTGAGGCCCTGGCAGGTCTTATTCCTATTCAACTTCATCTCAAGATCATGCATATAGTCTGAAATTGAGAATCAGTTCCAAGGAATGTACTGTAAAACTATGAATAATACACTCTTTCTCATCTAAACTCCCTGACTTCTTCTAGTATAGATCACATTGTCTATTCTATTTCAGATATCTTTACTAGACTTTTGATAACTCTATGAATCTCTATTTTGAACATTTGAGAATTACCTAGAACTAGAGTAATTTACTTAGCAGTCTCCATTTCTAAATAACTATCCTAGGTAGCATACTTAGTATATAAGCTGGTAGTTACACTATAAAGTCTTATTCTGAAAATTGACTAAAACTATTACTATCTTCTAGTGTTAGTAATAACATATCTTCCACCTTCTAGTAGACTTGTCTGCCAATAGCATCCTAAGTACCTCTTCCAAAATATGTGACTAGTATGACTAGTAGAGGCACAGCACACAAGCTGAAGCTAAATATCATTCTATATATATAGATAACACAAGTTGCTTATTTGGACTTCTGAAAAGCTTATTATTGGATCTTGAATAACAAGGTGTGGACTATTTTTAATATTGATCTCTGTCACCATGAAGATCTTAGACTTGAGAGTACTTTGTAATTAATAGTAAAGTCATAGGCTTGGAAGAAAGTAATATTATGTTCAGTATGTACTAAAATGCTAAAATGATAACCCTTATTAGCAAAGAATAAAGAGATACTAGTAGCAGTACTAGAAGTATTATTAGAAAAACTCTATAAGAGATAGAAGTTCAGACCAGTTGTCTTACTAATAGTTACAATATATTGCTCCAGAGTTTTGTTTGTACATTCTATTTGTTTATTACCTTTAAGATGGTAATCTTAGGTGAAGTGAAGATATATGTCTAGAGCTATGTTTAAAGAATAGAAAAAGTTCAAACCATAGTTAGAGAAAATATAAGATAGAATACCATGTTCAAAAAATATATGAAAAACAAAGAGTTGTGCTAACTATATAAAAATAATAGTATTGAGTAGGAATAAGAATCACCTGCTTAGTAAGCCATTTGACAATTACCTGAATAATATCAAACTTAGAGAATGATAGGAGTTTCTTGATGAAATCTATAGAAATGAAATTCTATTGTTGTTTGGAAATAGAGAGTTACTTGAAAGATCTGTAGGATTTGTGATGCTATAGTTTGGATTGCATGTAAGTAATAGAGGATTTGTAGAACTTTTTTATATTTGTATAGAGGTTTGGCTAGAGATATCTGTAGTAAACAATTTCCAGTATTTTGTTTTGATAAAAGTGACTAGTTAAAATATAATCATGATTATACTGGAGAATACATATGCAGAGATTGCCAAAATATAGTACAAAGATTCTACTGCTAAGAAGAAGAATGTTAGATTTTTGTTATATACTAAGTCCAACCTTAACAGTAGTTTATCTTATATAGTAGTGTTATTAGGTCCAATATCTGTTCATAGTATGTCTTCTGTAGTGGTGTCATACTTTGTTCTAAACCCTATAAATATCCAGCCCTCCATAACAGAGTTCACTTCTTTCCAACTTGGTCTTTCATGGCAGAGTTTTTCTATTTAATTCCTGTTAGTATTTCACTACTAAAACCTTCACTCAGTGCTATACTCTAAAACCCCTAAGTTCTTCTTTTAGTTTACTTGTATATAAAGACTAGTAGATATACTGTGTTTCTCTAGTCTGATAATCAATAGCAATAATAACAGTTGAACATTAACTCTGATGTTTTTCAGTGATATACTATTTATCAAAACTCACTTCTCTTGGACTTTACTCTACTTCTAAAGTTGGGACTCTGTGGCAGACAAATAGTATAGTATATAAGCTAAAGCTAAGGTTTTTTAGAAAAGTTGGCATCACTATACATTTTGTATAAGTTTCCACACTTAGTACAAACACTGAGCCAACCACATAGACTTTTGCTTTCTGCTGTAAACTATGCCTAGCAATTTTCCTTAATTAGACTTAGCTAAGAAATAGTGATGTAATATCATATGTAACTATTACAATTGTTATAGAGCATGACAAGGATGTAACATCTGTTATAAGTTGGTTACACATGTTATAGTCATGGTCACAATATCATGTGATATAAAGAAGAACATAGAAAAGTTTTAAATAAGATGACATTATAATAGTATTACTATAGTATATTAGCCTTATGTATACTACATAACCTTTAGAATAGGTTAGATGTAAATATGTACAGACTACAGTCTGAAGGTATATAAGATAGATATATCTGTACCAGGAACTTGATTGAGTTATCTTGTATTAATACAATACAAGATTCTTTTTTCACTTTTATACCTAAGCCTAAGTTATAACATTAGGACTTGATTCCATTTTCTTGAGGTTGTTTAACACTAGACCTCCTCTATTCTCTTTCTTGTAACGACCTTAAGCTTGAGCTCAGGTTACAACTAAGACAAAGACTTGAGAAAGGGTAAGGGAATTGTATAAATGGTAAAGCATAAGGATATAGGAGTGTATCTATGCTATATATACTACTAGTTGTTGGAACCATGAGGCGTACATGAGGTGTAATACATGAGGAAGTGGTGAGGAGAAATGAGGACTAGGTTAGGTTGTAGTACCTACTACATGAGGTGCTGACTGAGACTACTTTGGCGCAGCTGATCATTGTCATCATACCCTTTGCCCATGTCCATGTTGTCTCCAGGAGGCATCAATTATAACAATACCCCTATTTCAGGATTCATATTCTCATGAATCAGACTAAAACCTCCAACTCTCCTACCACATGCGTGGCCACTATCTTTTTGCTAGGGCTTATGATAACTTGATCCTTGTTGTCGATGACAATGAAATAAGGTTCATATGGTGGACCTACTTGGAACATATGGATTTGGCATCCATTTCTTGCTGTGTCTGTATTGTGTTTTCTTTCCAC
>Ga0157359_1000863_pt1 | contig 11747 bp, 11 predicted proteins | sample AttcapACBM3_FD_111482 | JGI IMG/M metagenome (GOLD analysis project Ga0157359, IMG submission 111482) | Fungus gardens microbial communities from leaf cutter ant in Botucatu, State of São Paulo, Brazil - Atta capiguara ACBM3 | ecosystem: Host-associated > Fungi > Mycelium > Unclassified ...
TAAATAGTTAACTTAATGAAGTTCATTATTCAATATATTATAAGGTTTAGTAGCTATTAGTTTTTATCAAAAAATGGCTTACTTTTTATAAAAGTATTAATAAATAATGTGTTTTAAAGGCTTCCAAAGGAAACTTTGTTACATTTAACTAAAGTATCTCTTGTCAGAGTTGTGAATGACAGACTTGACTTTATTCTATTTTCTTTCTTTTTGTTTTCTTTTTCCATTTTCCATTTATTTTATTTTAGTTTTCATTTTTACTTTTCTTTATTCTAGACTTAGGTAAAGGGTATCATGTCATGTCATGATCACACAAGTCACATGGTTGTCACATATGTCACAGTCACATGATCACATAACACAGAGAAGAATGTAGAAGGTTCTAGAATAGATAATATTATACAGCATAGTAACGATATGTTGATCTTATGGAAAGTACATAGATATTAGGGTAGGTTAATTATAGTGTGTACACAGACCATGGTCTGTAGTATATAAGATAGACTAGCTTATACTTGAAACTCTATTAAGTTCTCTTGTGTTACTCAAAACAAGAGTGTGCTTTTGTCTTATCTCTAAAACATATGTCATAATATCTCTAACAAGTTAGTTTTTTCCAAGTCTTTTATAGATTTTAAATATGTATAAATCTTCTCTCAAAAGAAAGGGAGTGCTAAGACAACTGGATGAAGTTCACAGGATTTTAGCAGAGTTTTGTGGCAACCACTAGACCAGTGTCCAATAGTAGCACTAATAATAAATCTCACAGGAGGATATCTAGTGGGGAACACAAGTTGTGTAATTCACAAGAGAACTCAACAGGGAACCACAACAGTATTCTACTGACTATTTATATTATCTATCCATAGTCCATGCTATGACTATGCATCCTATCCTAATGTTCATACTCTGTTCTCATGTTTATTAGTAATCTACCTCATGTCCTATTACTCATTCACTATGTATCTACCTCAAGGCCAGTATGCCATATACATGTGCCCTGATGTCATACCCTAAACCCTACTCTTAATCTCCATCATCTATACATGTACTATGTGTACACTATAAGAAATCATGTCCCTTGATGTCACTCCATCTCTAGACTTTTCTTGATTCTTCTAGACCCTAGATCCTTCCAGACTACTCTAGACCACTCTAGGCCTTATGATGTAATGTCATGTGACTTCCTAGTCATATGTCTTCTCTCTCTTGTTGTAGACTAATAATATACTACTGTCTATATCTTATCTTATCTAACATCTATCCTTACTAAAGTCTGTCCACACTTTTGTCTTATAACAAACTCCAGAGAAAACCCAAGTTCTATTGCTTCTAATTACTAAACACACAACTTACCTCCAAGAGAACTCTAAGAGAATAGGATATAAAAGCAACAGCTACTTTAAATACCTAAGATTCTATTCTCATCAAGTGAAATATTAGGCAGAATATTTGGTAACCTAACTACAGAATGATAGAGCTATATAGTTAAAAACTTTAATATAGCAATATTATTACAATTGAAGACTCAAAGTATTAAATCAACAAAAGAACCTTGTATTAAGATTAACACAAGAGAACTCAATAGAGTTCCAAGTACAAAGTGTCTACCTTATATATACTGGGCTAATGGTTCATGCTATACTAAACCTAGCCTATCCTAAAGAGTATGTATACTATATACTGTTGATATATAGTATAATATTATTGTTTTAGATCCTTCTACATCTTTCCATGTGTTATATGATTATGTGACTGTAATTTGTGTGACTTTATGTATGACATCATACTAGCTCCTAACTCTAAGTCCAAAATAAGAAAATAAATGGAAAATAAAATAGAAATAAGAAAAGAAATAAAAAGAAATAAAGTCTATTGTCTATAACTCTAACAAATATCAAACATTATTGGATAGTGGAGGCTGATTGGTCAGTAGCCAAAAAAAGAGGATTAGTAATCAGAAAAGAGTATACAAAGGTCTATAATATTACAGTAGAAGTAAGTAAAGTCTGATAGTATTACAACTCAAAGATCTTAGGATTGATCAATGAATAAAACCTTGTATTAGAGTTGACATAAGAGAACTTAATAGAGAACTCTGTACAGGATTGTCTACCTTATATACTAAAACCCATAGTCCATGCTACTCTACTTCTAGCCTACCCTAAACAGCCATGTGTTTGCCTTAAGATTAATATTATTACAATCAATACCTCAAGGATACAACGTGGAGAAGGGTCAAGGATAATGGCGACATGATTGGCTGTACCAAAGTAGTCTCAGTCAGTGTCTCATGTAGTAGGTGCTCTATCCTTATTTTCTCTTCATGTACTATAACTTATTTACCTCATGGACTCCAACCTGATTTCTTATGTCTTGTACATATATATAACATAGATACTATTCTGTATCCTTACACTTTACTACTTCTATAATATCTCTTATCTCCTCTCAAGTCTTTGCCTAAGTGCAACCTAAGCTCTAGGAGTAAAGATCGTAATATTTGGTAAAGCATCAATGAGCTCACCTTGTAAGTGAGGTGTAGTAGACAGAATCCATGAACAAAACTAGGCAGAGTTACCTGTTAAACAAAACACATGTAGTATAAACTATGAAAGAGAACCAAGACAAGTTCTAGAAGAACAAATGAGAGAAGCATTGTTAGAATGACTAGAATCCCTACAGATCATAGAAAAAGCCTCAAATGAGTATAAACAGACAAACACAGAGATGTCACCAGCACCAGCACCAGCAATAAATGAGAACATACAAGCAGTCATACTGAAAAGCATAGTCCCAGATCTAGGGTGGTTTGATGGGGACCAAACAAAATTTGAAGACTGGTGAAGAGGAATATGATTATACCTCAAAAGTAACAAGATTATGGAGACCAACAACAGGATTACAGCAATCCTGGCTTATCTTAGAGGAGGTATAACAGAAATATATACATAAAAAAACTCAATGAGCTAGACAAAGAACTAGGCACCTAGGATTGGAACAATTTTGTGAAAGAAATCAAGATGACTTTCAGTAACAAGACAAAGACAGCAGATACTAAATGGAGGATTAAATCCTTTAAGCAAGGAAAATAAAACACTGCTGATTTCATGATAGAATTTGAGGTACTGGTTATGAAGGCTGATATAGATAAATTACATGCAATATTCTTGTTGAAGAAGAATGTGAGACAGGATATTATCAAGATAATATTAGGGTATCTACCCATAGTAACACTGTAGATATTCAAGGAGTGGAATGTAGCAATTACATCAGTTAGACAGGAATATGAGTCCACAGAGGAACAAAATGATTACAAGACAAATACAGGAATAACCTATGGAAGACGAGAACAACCCATTGGCATTGGAAAGTCCAACAAGAATTTCAGGGATGGAAAGCTGAAATGTTTCAACTGCAACAAGTACAGACATATAGCAAAGAAATACTGATCAAAGAAGAAAGAACAGAAAATGAGAAAATGTTTCAAATGTGACAAGGAAGGATACATAGCCAAGAACTATAAAGGAATGCAGTTAATAAAGAAGTGCAAGGTTTAGGAAGAATCAAACAATGAAGACAAAGAGAAAGGACAGGATTTTGGCAATGATCTCAAGTAGGCACAGTACAAGAGATCTCTCATATAAATTCCCAGAGTAAATATATTATTTCAAATTGCCAAAATAGTAAAGGAAAGAGGGAATTAAATGTGTAAGCAGATATAAAAATGAAGAACAGCAAGAAGATCAAGATAAAGATACTAGTGGACTCTGAGTGCACACACATGGGAATAGATGAGTAATTGGTCAAGGACAAGAGGATTCAAACAAGGCCAATAAACTTCTCATTCAAAGTATTCAATACAAATGGAACAAGGAATAGAGAGGTTACCAAGGTGGTATCTCTAGAAATCAAAATAAATGGACACAAGGAACAGCTGAAAGCTACAGTAACAGATTTAAATAAAACAGATATGTTTTTGGGATATGACTAGCTGGTTAAGCACAACCCAGAAGTCAATTGGAAAAATGGAACAATAAAGTTTACAAGATGTCTAGAAAGCTGTATTATAAAACATCAAGACATCAAGTTTAAGACTAGAAGGATAAAGGCAATGGAAACAACAACACAAGACAACTAAGAAATTGGAAAGGAACCAGACAAAATGAATCTAGAAAACTTACCAGACTATATTTAACCCTTCATGTATCTATTCAACAAGAAAAAGTTTGAAAAGTTACCAGAGAAATGTGAATAGGACTATGAAATCAACTTAACAAACAAAGCACCAAGAGAACTGAATGCAAAAGCCTATGCAATGATGCTAAAAGAAGAAGAGGCTTTAAATCAGTAGCTAGATGAACAGCTCAAGGTAGAACTGATAGTGGAATCAAAATCACAATATGCAGTGCCCTGTTTTTACATTCCAAAGAAAGATGGTTCACTATGATTAGCTCAAGACTACAGAAAGCTTAACTAGGTCACAATAAAGGACAAGATACTACTATCTCTAATTAGAGGAGTAATAGACAAGTCAAAAGAGACAAAATACTTTAACAAGCTTGACCTTATCTGGGGATACAACAACATACAAATCAAGGAAGGAGATCAATGAAAAGCTACTTTCTTGATGAACAAAGGCCTATTTGAACCACAAGTCATATACTTTGGATTATGCAACTCGCCAGGAACATTCCAAAGAATAATGAACAGTATATTTAGAAAACTACTCCACAAAGGAATGTTAGCAAACTACATGGACAATTTCATCATACCAGCTAAGACAAAGGAAGAACTAGAAGAAAGGATGATTCAATTCTTGAATATAGTAGAAAAACACAATTTCTGTTTTAAACAGTCAAAATATGACTTCAATATAGAATAAATCCCAATTCTAGGAGTTATAGTTGAAAAAGGACAATTCAAAATGGAACAGGAGAAAATCAAGGCAGTAAAAGAATGGAAAACACTGACAAAGATCAAAGATATAGAAAGCTTCCTAGGATTCGCAAACTTCTACAGGCAATTCATTCAAAATTTCAGCCACACAGCAAAACCATTAAATGAGCTGAAAGGAAAGAAGAAATGGGAGTGGAAAGAAGAACATCAACAAGCCTTTGACAAACTCAAGGACAAAATAACAAGTCAACCAGTACTCTCTCTTCCAAAGAGAGAAGGAAAATTTAGAGTAGAAATGAATGCTTCAGAATATGCAATTGGAGGAGTACTATCTCAGAAGCAAGAAGAGAAATGGAAACCAATAGTATTTTTGTCAAGAACAATGCAACCAGTAGAAAGAAATTACGAAATCTACAACAAGGAACTACTGGCAATTGTAGAAGCCTTAATAAAATGGAGACAATATCTACTGGACACAATGGAACCATTTGAAATCTGGATGGACCATGAGAACCTGAAATACTTCAGAGAGCCTCACAACCACAAATTAAATAGATGACAGGCCAGATAGTACTTAAAGCTGTAGGACTACAATTTTACCTTACAACATATTCCAGAGAAAACAAACATGAAGGCAAACATTTTGTCAAGAAAAGATCAAGTAAATACAAAGAAAGATAATAAGGATGTTCAGTTACTCAAGGAAGAATTATGGACAAGGAAAACCACAGCAGAAGTAACCATGTTAAAGAGGACTACAATAATGGACAAATTGGAAATACTAAAAGAAATCAAAAGGAATAAAACCAGAGAACAAGAGGTAGTACAAGCCCTGGAAAAGGATGATGGATTATCATGGGAACAAGATGGGATTATATATATGGAAGGAAGGATATACATCCTGAATAACAAGAAATTAAAAGAGAAGATTTTGCAAGAAAATTACGACTCAGTAGATATAGAATATCTAGGACAGCAAAGGATAATAGAACTACTCAAACAGAATTATTGGTGGCTAGGTCTAAAGGAAGATGTCAAGAAATATGTGCAAGATTGCTTCAAATATCAACAAAATAAAGTTCAGCATCAGAAGAAATCAGGAGAATTACATCCATTAAAAATACTATAGGGACTATGGCAAGAAGTCAGCACTGGTATCATAGGACCTCTACCTAGGTCTAACGGAATGGATGCTATAGTAGTTATTGTGGACTAATTTACAAAAATGATTTGACTAAAGGTAATGACAACAAACATTTCAGCAGAAAGCATAGCAAAAATATATAGTGATGAAATCTGGAAATTGCACAGAGTACCAAGGAAAATCCTCAGTGATAGAGGTCTACAATTTGCATCTAGATTTATGGAATAACTTACAAAGATACTGGAAACCATGAGACAACTGTCAACAGCATATCATCCTCAGATAGATAGTCAAATGGAACAAATCAATCAAGAAATAGAAACGTTTCTATGATATTATGTCAATTACCAGCAAGACAACTAAATGGAATAGCTGGCAGCTGTAAAGTTCCAGTTAATAATGATAAAAGACATGCAGCAACAGGACAGACCACATTTGAACTAAACTTTGGAAGACACCCATGGAAGGATAACTTTGTGGTACAAATGGAGTTTCCAAGATTAGAAGAACTCCTCACAGAACTACAGAAAAGCTGGGAGCAGGCTACAAAATCAATGGAAGAAGCTTAAAAGAATATAAAGAGACAATTTGACAAGAAGAGAAGAAATCCTCAAGAACTGAAGGTTGGAAACAATGTGTTGTTGGAAAATAAAAATATCCAATTGAATTGACTCTCAAAGAAGCTGGACCAAAAGTGATACAGACCTTTTAAAATCTCAAAGAACATTGGCTTAGGAGCGTTTTAGCTAGAACTTCCAGAAGAATGGGCTATTCACAATGTGTTCAATGAAAACCTCCTGACACAATGTAACAAACCAAAGTTCAAGAGTCAACACAAGGAGCCGGCACCACCACCAACCATTGTTAATGAGGAAAAAGAATATAAAGTAGAAGAAATCAGGAAGCATAGGAAATGAGGTAGAGAGATGCAATACCTCATGTATTGGAAAGGTTATGGGGACAAATATGATCAATAGATTGCAAAATCAGGGTTGCTTCATGTAAAGGAGGTGATAAAAGAGTATTGGACAAGGTGTTCAAGTCAAAACCTATAAAGAGGGGGAGTAAAATCCCATTTTGACAGTTCAAAGAAAACATTTACTTGAATTTTAAACAAATGTCTTCACAAATTACCAACAACAACTATGCAACAGCACCTACTTCCCCAAATCCCTATATTTCCAGGAGGTTAAACAACATGGATAAAGCACAAACAATGAAGAAAGAATGAGACAACTAGACAAAACTATACCACAAAATGCTAAAAGAAATCAAGACAATAATCAATATGCAAAAAATGGTAAAGGATATAAAAAAGATAGCAGAGGTGGTGAATACAACAATAACTGAGATAAAAGGATCCATTTTAATGGCAAGCATCAATAACAGAATGACAAATGCTATGAATATTCTAGGAATATCAGAAGACCTATGATATCTGATTTAAAGTGATATAAAAGATTGGACATTTCAAATCCAAAGGATGTTAGCTGATGAACTGGATAGATATAAAGAAAGAGGAAATGCTTACATGGATAACCATATATAAAAAATATAGGAGTTGTATAAAGAGGAAGAAATGAAGAAGAAAGAAGGAAGGATTGAAGACAAAGAAGTTATCCTCATCAAGCCATATGAGGTGGATAGCTCAATATTATCATCAACACAAAGTTCAAGTTTTATAAACAAGGAAATCAACAATTTACTCAAGTACATGAAATTTGTCAAATTCCCTACCCAAATAAGAATATTCAGACCACCACCACACTACCAATCACTTCAATCAAGAGGAGAACAAGATCCTGACTTTTGAAAAGAAGTGGCAATAGCTTTTATAGAGAACAAGTACAACACAAAAACCTCAAGAAACAGATATCCCATAAACATGTTTTAAGAAGGACTTCCACACAAACCATACTTTATTGCCATCAACAATTGGGGACAAGTCATCATAGGCCCCAACAAGAAAATGGTGGTTACATATGTGGTCAGAGAGCTAGAAGTGTTGATTTGATTCATGGGGACATAAATGCTGAAAATAGGGTATTGTTACAATCGATATCTTAAGGATACAATGTGGAGAAGGGTCAAGGGTAATGATGACATGATTGGCTGTACCAAAGTAGTCTCAGTCAGCGCCTCATGTAGTAGGTGCTCTATCCTTATTTTCTCCTCATGTACTATAACTTATTTACCTCATGGACTTCAACCTGATTTCTTATATCTTGTATATATATATAGCATAGATATTATCCTGTATCCTTACACTTTACCACTTCTATAATATCCTTTATCTCCTCTCAAGTCTTTGTCTAAGTGCAACCTAAGCTCTAGAAGTAAAGGTTGTAACAAACATGTATTTAACATACTATATAACATCATCCTTCCAGAATCTTCTATGCTCTTCCAATATGATACATGATCATGTGACTGATGTGTGACACCTAGTCATGTTAACTCTCACCCTAAGTCTCTAAAAATTAAAATAAAATAAAATAGTTAGAGTCCACTGTCTTGAACTCTGACAGATAGTGTTGTAGCAGAATTGTTAGAATCATAAATAGTAGACTTTATTTTATTTTATTTTCTCTCTTATTTTGTATTTTCTTTTCTTTTTATTTTCCATTTTTAGAATCTAGGGTTAGGGTTAGTGTGATGTCACATGTCACTGTTACACTATCACACAATCATGTATCATGATGGGACATGATAGAAGGTTTGAAAAGAAATTGTTATAAACTTAGATTCTTAGGATTGGACAAAAGAACAACTCTTGTATAGGAGTAACACAAGAGAACTCAATAGAGATCCCTTTACAAACTAGTCTACCTTTTATACTACTACCAATAGTCCATGCTCACTACTGTGCACCCTATCCTAAATAACCATGTGTAGAACATGAGGTCAACATGTGGTATCCATGTTGTATGACATCATTTATTCTAGAACCTTCTACTTTATTCTCCCAAGTCTCATGACCAATATTGTGACCATACCATCAGATTGTGACTGATGTGCCAGTGTGACCAATCACTTCTGACCCTAACCCTAACTATTCTAAAAATAGAAAAATAGAAAAATAGAAAAATGAAAAGTAAATAAAAATAAAAATAAAAATAGAAACAAAAAAGAAAAAAAAATAAACAAAGTCCACTTCTTGTGATCTTGACAGAAATGACATTATTACAGTATATTTAACACATATTAACCTTATGAATAACATATAGCCTTTAGGGTATATTAATGGTACTGTAGCATAGACCAGTAGCCTAGTATATATAAGGTAGACAGTTTTGTACTAAGTTCTCTATTGAGTTTTCTTGTGTAAACTCTATATAAGGTTCTTTCTTTTGACCCACTCTAAGGTCTTGAGTTCATAACAAGAGTAGTAGTAGAAAACTTAAGAAACAAAAGGTTCATAGGATTAATAACAGGCTTTAGCAGTGTTCTAGACTCAAATTTTGGCAAAATAGTGGATTTTCTTATATTTACTCTTCTTTTTAGATACTAGTTAAAAGTTGATGCTCTAGAAGTCTGCCAAATAAATAAACCATAGATTTAAGACAATTATCAGAATTACAAATATGTGACTTGGTTCATTTTTATTTTTCCCTTTTATTTTTTATTCTATTTTTTATTCTATTCTTGACTTCAGGGTTAGGGTTGTAGTGTGACATCACTGTCAATGTCACAGCTGTCACACAATCATGTGACACAAAGAAGGTCATAGAAGGTTTTGGAACAAATAATATCATATAGTATAGCAATAATATATTAGCCTTATAGAAAGCACATATACTTTAGGGTAGGGTAGTTGTAGTGTGCACACAGACCATGGTCTGTGGTATATAAAGTAGAATAGTTTGTACTTAGAACTCTATTGAATTCTCTTGTGATTACTCAATCTAGAAGTTGTTCTTTAGTCTAACTCTTCAAACTTAAGATTATAACAACAATGGAACTTAGCTATTTGATTGGATGCAAACATGTCCATAGCATTTTACCATGAGTTCATCTCCAGTCTAAAACTTTTTCACTTAATCAGATATTGATATTTCTTGCAATGCCAGTAGCTATTCAAAATCTTCTCTACTTTTCACTTTTCTTCTCTGTCAATGATGACTGGGTCCAGAAAGAGGCTAGAATATCTCTTAGGGATGGGGTCATCAGAAATAGCAGTGAGCTTAACTACTGGGAATACTAGATATAATCTTTGCAATGTAGAAAGAAGTTTAAGATAGTATAACATGAGTTTATACTCTTTTCTCATTTCTCATTTCTATTTTATTTTTCTTTATTTTCTATTTTGAGAACTTAGGGTTAGAGTTAGAGTGATGTCATGATCACACTGTCACATATCAGTCACATCAGATGACATGGTAATAGTAATGGTCATAAATCATAAGATCATAGAGAAGGATGTAGAAGGTTCTGGAAGGATGACATCATAACAACATGTCTTACACATGTTGGCCTTGAGGCAAACACATGGTCTTTAGGGTAGGCTAGAAAAGTAGTAGCATGAACCATTGTAGTCTAGTATAAAAAGTAGACAAGTCTATAAAGAGTTGTCTATCAAGTTCTCTTGTGTAAACTCTATATAAGGTTTCTTTTCTTGACCCACTCTAAGGTATTGAAATCATAACATTCCTCTGAAAAAGAAATAATTTGTCTACTTCTAACTATTCTGAAGACTGTATTAACTTGAAGGCCAATTAATGAAGTTCTTTAGCTATATGAGCCACTAGTTTTTCTTGCTAACCTGCTCTTTTTCTCTAGCAGATGTTCATAAGAAGATCACATTCTTCTTCTTTAAATGCAAGTTCTTTTATTGTATGTACTACCAGATACTTCAGCTTGATTAAAACCACATTTTTATTGTCATACAAGCTATTGTGATGATTTAGTCTTCAAGACAGTACATCTGGCTTACCTATAGACTTTGTCATATTATAAATTCTAAAACATGTCTAAAACATGTCTGGCTTCAATAAAACATCAAATCCCCATAGTTATTTGGCTTTACTTGTGTCCAAAACCCCATTGATAGCTTAGTACTTTATAATATACTTAATTCTATCAAACTCTTACAGTATTTGGCTTTATTTGAGTCAAAATCTGTGGTCATCTTTATCTGTTTCCATCACCTAATTATCTTTTTTAAACTCTGCAAAATTACTTGGACTTTATGTAGATCTCTAATCTAAACTCTTATTTAGTGTTTCACTACTATGTTGTAGCAACCACTTGCCGGAATGGCACTTGTAGTATGCTGACTTCAGCAAAGCTCTCAGTAGGCTATCTAGTAGTGGGGATTACAAGAGAACTCAACAAGGAGCCCTCGCTGCATTGCTCCTCTATTTATATAAATACAAGGTGGTCCGTGTTACAACAATGTGTCTACCTCATGTCCTATTACTCATCCACCATTCTTCTACCTCAAGGCCACCATGCCATATCCATGTGTCCTGATGTCATACTCTTTAATCTCTGTCACCATGTGTGCACCATGTATACACCATGAGAAACCATTGTCCCTTGACGTTATTCCTAACCCTAACTCCTTCTAGACTGTTCTAGACTTCTATCACATGACTTCCAGGTCACGTGCTCTTCCTCCGTTGTAGACTAATAATAATACTATCTATCTATGTCCGGCTAACCCTAACCCTAGCCAAAGTCTGTCCATACTCTCGTCTTATAA
>Ga0157359_1000864_pt1 | contig 11745 bp, 9 predicted proteins | sample AttcapACBM3_FD_111482 | JGI IMG/M metagenome (GOLD analysis project Ga0157359, IMG submission 111482) | Fungus gardens microbial communities from leaf cutter ant in Botucatu, State of São Paulo, Brazil - Atta capiguara ACBM3 | ecosystem: Host-associated > Fungi > Mycelium > Unclassified ...
GGTGGAGTAACCAAACGGGCTCAGCAGTAACGGAATGTGGTAGTGCTCACCGTTCGCTTCCATGTTGAACTCAACCGGGATCTCCGGGAAGAAGGTCTTCTGGTTGCTCTTTTTATAGAAGTCACCGGTTTTAAATACGACGCGGTAGCTGCCTGCGCTGGCCGTTTTGTCCTGCGGGAACAGGGCGCTGATACGACCATTGTTATCGGTGACGCCTGATGCCAGCTTCACCCAGTTATCCTGCTGTTTCTGATCCAGTTCAACTTCAATACCGGCTGTTGGCTGGCCTGTCTGCAGATTAAGAACGTGCACGCTCAGCGGGTTTTTCGCGGCAACCGGCTGGGCTGCGAGAGCGGATGCGCCAGAGGTCATCAGTAATGTAGCAATCAAAGCATATGAAGTTTTCATCAATGTTTCCTTTATTGACTGTTTGAGGTCGGGTGACAGTGCTGAGAGAGTAATGTGCCTGAGGTCAAAGGGATAATTCGTCGAGGGAAATGTGAAATTTCTGAGAAAGAAAGATGTGTTTAGTTACATCATACAAATGTTCTATTTGTCATTTACTTAACAGTTGTGCGGATATAGCTAACCAGGAAACGAAGGCACCGGTTTGAATTTTCTGTAAATCCAGCAAAGAAAGCAGGGCGGCATCAGGCTTTAATCGGTTTTATATGACGTAAGTCAATGAGTTACAGAACCCACTAATGAAAATACCCAGCGCGGCGCTGCCGACATCGCCATCACACGTGAGCGATCCCACCTTCAGGACGACAACCAATGAGAATGAATAAACTGGCGCTGGCCATGATGTTACTGGCTGGTGCTACCAGCGTTTCGACGGCAATGGCGGCAGAATCAGCGGCTGCTGATCCCGCTGTGAATACCGTTATCCAGCCTGAAGCGGCCGCATCTGCTGTTTCGCAGCCTGATCAGCAGCCTGCCAGTTCTGAAGCGCCAGCCGTTACAGCAACTCATGAGGCATCGCAGCAAGCGGATGATTCTGTGGCGACAACGCCATCCAATCCAGGTTCGGCAGAGCAGCCATCTGTTGCGGCTGTGCCAGAAGCCAGTGCCGCTCCGGTATCGCAGGAAGCTGCGGCTTCTGCGCCGGTTCAGCCACAGCCTGAGATCGATCAGCCTTCACCGGTTGTTAATCCGTTTGCTGAGGCAGCTTCCGTGGCAGAAAAGATGAGCCACAGCCAGCAGTAACCGATAGGAATGCCACACAAAAATTCTCGCAGACGCCAGCTGCTGAACCACCGTTTACGCCAGAACAGGAAACGCGTACTGAGAAAACCTGCGTTTTTTGGCGTCATTGACAGATCGCAGCCAATGCATCCCCTTAATATCTTTGTGCATCCCCGGATTGCTGACACAAGCGTCTGTATTGGCTCAACCTCGCTTCACCAGATGCAGTCTATATTTGAATACGGCGCAAATTTTCAGTTGTGACAATAAAGAAAGGCTAACTCTGCAGGTTCGGGCATAAAACGAAAGCAAAAACGTGGGATCAGATGAAAAAAATAACTGTAATTCAGGGTGATATCACTAAGGTCTCCGCAGAGGCGATTGTTAATGCAGCCAATTCTTCGTTGCTGGGTGGCGGTGGTGTAGATGGCGCAATTCATCGCGCAGGCGGACCTGTGATTCTGGCGGAGTGTCAGTTAATCCGTAACCGTCAGGGTGGGTGCAAGGTCGGTGATGCCGTAATAACTGGCGCAGGTAATTTGCCTGCGGATTATGTCATCCATACTGTTGGCCCACGCTGGAGCGATGGACGACATGACGAAGATGCACTGTTGAAACGTGCTTACCAGAGCTGTTTTAAACTTGTCGACTATCACGGTATTAAAACGGTCTCGTTTCCAAATATCAGCACAGGGATTTATGGTTTTCCTAAAGAACGTGCCGCGACGATTGCCTTAGATGTCATTAAACATTGCATCGCTGAGAACCGCACACTCGAGAACGTTAACTTAGTCTGTTTCGATGCAGAGAATTACGATCTCTATCTTAAGCTGCTTAACTGATAATTCGCATGCGAAGGTCAGGGGAGGCGTCTTTTCGTCAGGGCATTTAAATCTGCCAGAAGAGATGCAGGCTGAAAGAAGGAATTAAATACCTTATTTAACATAATATACATTATGCGCATGATCATTACGGCCTGAAGTCTGGCGGTATTTTGTCTGGCCGGCTCTCCATTTCTGTTGATTCTGGCTGTTAGCCACATTGCAGCAAATCTGTCTGAAAGCATCACGACACCCGCCTGAGCATTCAGCGCCACGCTCTCTGGTCCGCGACGATCATTCTGCAGCAACTTCTCGCGCGCTTCTTATCAGTTCTCTCTGCTGCCTGAGATTTGCAGGCCGACAACAAGTTTTACCTTCTGCAACTGACCGAATGCATTGCTCAGGCTCATTCAGAGACTGCTGTCTGTTCGAACGCCTGATGTATCAGACCGTTATCACCGATTTCATCTGATAAATGCATTTTGCCTTTGTACCATGACGTCGCTACGCAAAAGTTATCGCCATTACCCTTGCTGATGGTCACAGAAATGCTGTAGATGCGTCTCCACATACTCTCGCACTGGCAACGTTAAAAAAATGGCCTTAAACACGCCGATGCACAATCACGCTCTGTTTACTCCGCAGGTCGCTACGTAAATCCTGAAACAATCGAAAAAGCCTGTATAACCTTGCTGCCAGGAAACGACTTTGTGGTCAGTCGCATGCTGACTGATTCAGCACTATCAATGTCACGCAAAAAGTCCCTGCTCTGCCTGACTGTCAAGCCGGTGCTCACGCTTCATTTCAGTGTGTCAGTAAATAAAAGCGTAAATGTTCACGCGGTACAATCCATTGTTTTATACAAAACCTGAATAATGTGCCCCGATCAGAAAATAACTTTATCTCTCTTTTCTTTTAATGACATAGTTAAAAATAGCGATGTATTCGTATGCTAAATAACTGATTTAGATCAATATTTATGCCAGAGGGCTCCATTAACATAATTTTTACCAGGAGTTTTCTTAATTAAAGTGATTTGTTAGCGATTACATATCAACATCAAATTTTATCAAGCCAGATTAATGTCGCGTCATCGAAAATGAAATAAGGAGGCAGCACAAGAAAAATTAACTTGTATTTATTTAACAGCACCTGCTTGCAGGCTGCTAAATACAAAAAATGCACTGATCAAAATTCACGCAGATTTAGCTCTGAGTGCGGAATTTTTATTGATCAAAGTGGCCTTATTTGCCAAATATTCCTAATGGACGCAAAAAAGTCCTGGTACCGCAGCGATGCTAAGGGATAGGAATCCTTTTTTGTCCCGAATTTTCAACAAATCTTACGCCCAGACATGGAGGTTACTCCTTAAGAAAAATCCGAATGCACAAAATAGCGGATAATTTTCATCGCCTTGAAATGCGGAGATTTTTATCGATAAAATAATCACAACTCTCGCAACCAAACCAGAATATTATGAAAAAGATAACCAGAGAGGAAATTCGCTGCGCCACTTGCAAATATGGCTGTGATCTCACCCATCGCGCATCAGACATTTATAACCGATGTCCGTTGCAAAAAATTACCACCTGGCCCGGAAGAAATCATTTTTTCTCTTCATCCCTGCTGAATATGGTGGCTGGAAAATATGAAAGTATCTTTTGCAGAGGATGCGTCTTCGTTGACTTCTCCAGGGGAAATGTCAGGTATTTTACTAACAGCAACTGGATTGAGTATTTAAAAAACACCGGGTTAATGCTCATTGTCGTCAGCGATCGCTTTATGGAACCGCTTGCGGCGTACTGGCAAAAAGAAGATTTGCGAATACAAACTGTCATTCGTGCAGACCAGTCTCTTGACGAGATAAGTAAACAAATCAATGGCTGCTATTTCGGCCTGAAAGCTGCAATCAGGAAAAGAGTTAATCCACTCAATCAGGATGAAGTTCAGTTTCTTGACCTGGCGGCAAGCGGGCTTTCACTGACGATTATTGCCAGTGAAATGGGTGTTGAAAAGAAGCGCGTTTATAACATCAAAGATGCGATTCGCAGGAAAATGGGCATCAGCCTGAATCAATTGTTTTCCGCATAAAGAAGATAAAGGAGTATTAAATGAAGATGAAAATCAGATCGCGCAGTCTTGCTGTTTTGGTCAGTTCTGCACTGGTGTCGGGAAGCGTATTCGCTGCCTCAGATAACACCATCAATTTTCAGGGCGAAGTCACCGCTGAAACCTGTTCAGTGTCGGTAAACGGTAATAATGCATCCCCTGTCGTTCTGCTACCAACGGTGAGCACGTCGGACCTTGCAACGTCTGGCACGACTGCGGGTGATACCACCTTCACCGTGGGCGTGAGCGGCTGTACCGGTGACAGCACTAAGACGACGAAAATCTCGACGGTATTTGTCGGCAATAATGTCAGTTCTGCCGGTAACTTAACCAATACCGGCACAGCAAAAAATGTTGAAGTACAAATCCTCGATCCAAAGGATGCGGTTATCAATCTGACCAGTGGTTACGCCGGCAGCGGCGATATGACGCTACAGGCGGGTGAAACTTCAGGCTCAGCCACCTACTCTGCCCGCTACTACGCCGCAGGCACACCCACTGCAGGGACGGTAACCGCATCACTGCAATATGCCGTGACTTACCAGTAATATTTTCCGTGCGTATCTGGCAAACCGGATACGCACGCCACGCTTGAAATATTCGATATGGCTTCGCGCATTATGTTGTTTCCATTAAGATTTGTAATTATCATTTTTTTAATCACGTCTATTTCGGATAAAGTCCAGGCGAGCGTCACTATTCTTGGTAGCCGTATAATTTACCCGGGTAACGCGATCTCCGTCGATGTTCAGTTAAAGAACAACGATAGAATTCCTTATGTTATTCAGACCTGGTTTGATAACGGCAATATGGATTCGCAGCCAGGCGAAAAAAGTGATGCGCCTTTTATTGTGACACCCCCGGTGTTTCGGATTCAGCCTCTTACCGGTCAGGTTTTAAGAATCAGGTTCATGCCTGAAATCTCATTGCCCCAGGATCGTGAGACAGTCTTCTGGTTTAATTCTTTGCAGATTCCCCCTGCCAATATTCAGGGTGAATCAGGCCGTAATAGCATGGTTTTAATGTTACGTAACCGGATGAAGATTTTTTACCGGCCAAAAGGGATTAGTCAGCCGGATAATATTTTCGAAGGATTAAAGGTGGCAATAAAAAAAGAGGGGGTTGAGATCAATAACATTCGGCCCTGGTATCTTTCGCTTACAGACGTTGCAATAAAAACAGCAGGAAAAGAAATTGTCTGCGATGCTGACATGATTGCCCCTTATTCTAAAAAAACAGTCAGGTGTAAAAGCGCAATTCAGTTTCCATCCAATAACAGCGTGGTTTCTCTTTCAGCGATGAATGACCAGGGAGCAAAAGTCAGTGAAAAGTATCCGATTTCAGCCTGGTAATATTTGCCTCCTTTTTTTACCATTCTGTGCATCATTCACTTTTTCAATGTCTGGACACGCGGAGGAGTACTACTTTGATCCTTCGCTGTTCAAAGGTTCTGCCTTTGGTCAGAATATCGATCAATTTAATCAGCACAATATCACGCCTGGCAATTATTATGTGGATATCTATGTTAATAATAAGCTGATTAAAAGTGGCGTCGCCCTCACCTTTCTTCCGGAAGAAAATGGTCAGCCTGCTGAACCCTGTCTTTCCCCTGCGGTGGCAGAATCGTTGCGTCTCAGGTCACTCAACAAATCCATAGCCAGCGATGGCTGTCAGCCTTTAAATCACTGGTCATCGTCAGCGCGCTGGCAATTCGATCAGGCTTCACTGCGGCTGCAATTAACGATTCCGGACGCTGAATTAATCCATCTTCCTCGCGGGACTATCCCCGTCGCCGAATGGGACAAAGGGATTACAGCCCTCTTCATCCGGCACAATACGAACTACAACTGGACCAAAAATACCGCATCCGGCTACCAGTATCAGTATCTCTGGAGTGGTATGACGGCGGGTACCAATATTGATAACTGGCAACTGCGCCACCAGGGCAATCTCCGGTTTGTCGACAATAACGTGACCGGCAGCGATATTCGCTACACTACCGTCAGAACCTGGCTGCAGCGCCCCATTGAACCGCTGGACAGTCTGCTGACCTTAGGCGACAGCTACACAGAGAGCTCACAGTTTGGCAGTCTGGCTTACAACGGTATCAAACTCACCACCGATGAAAGGATGCGTCCCCAGAGTCGGCGTGGTTATGCGCCCGAGATTCGTGGCATGGCCTCGTCCAGTGCCCGGGTTATCGTCCGGCAATTGAATCGCGTTATCTATGAGACCAGCGTTGCGCCCGGGCCATTTGTTATCAACGACTTGTATAATACCCGCAGCCAGGGCGATCTTGATGTTGAGGTGGCAGAGGCCAATGGAAAAACGTCATCATTTACCGTTCCCTATGCCTCTGTTCCTGACTCGGTCAGGCCGGGAAACTGGCATTACTCTTTGGCATTAGGCCGGGTGCGTCAGTTCTACTCGGTGAATAACACGTTCTTCGAGGGGCTTTTGCAGCGCGGTATCAGTAACCGCCTGACTGCAACAGCGGATTCGCGACTGGCTCAGGACTATCAGGCCTGGCTGCTTGGCGGTGTCTGGACCTCTTCGGCGGGTGCCGTGGGATTGAACACCATTTTTTCCGATGCCAGGGTCGATCAAAACAGCAACGCCACGGGATGGCGCGCCGAGCTGAGTTACAGTAAAACCTTTGCGACCGGAACCAACCTTGTGCTGGCGGCTTATCGTTATTCAACCAGCGGTTACCGCGACCTGCAGGATGTGCTGGGTGTCCGGCGTCAGCAGGACGATGGCATCAGTTACTACTCAGATACGCTGCATCAGCGTAATAACTTCTCCGTGACCCTGAGTCAGTCAATGGAGAATTATGGCTTAATCAGCCTGAGCGCCAGCACGGCGGATTACTATAATAACCGTTCACGTATTACTCAGCTTCAGCTTGGTTATAACAACAGCTGGAAAAACATCAGTTATGGCCTCAACGTCGCCCGACAGCGCACAACCTGGAACTACGATCGTTATGGGGGCAGGCTGGATGACGGCGATAACACCTGGCGGGAGAAATATACCGAAAATACTATTGCCCTGAATGTTTCGGTTCCGCTTAACTGGGCCAATAACACGGCCTCAGTTGCTTATAATTACAATCAGTCTAAAGAAACGCGTAATTCTACTCTCTCTCTGACTGGTTCGTCTGGCGAGAATAATCAGCTCTCCTGGTCTCTCTATGGGGGTGCCGAACAGACCCAAAATAGCGGTAGTTACCGTGCCTCGTTCGGCGGAAATGTTCAGCAGAACACGCGTATGGGTGGAATCAGAGCGAATTATGGTCAGGGTGACAATTACCGCCAGGCGGGATTAGGGCTTTCTGGTACGTTACTGATCCACCATGGCGGTGTTACTGCCGGGCCCTATACCAGCGACACCTTTGCACTTATTCATGCGGAAGGCGCTCAGGGAGCCAGCGTGCGCAATGGACAGGGTGCCGTTATTGATCGGTTCGGCTATGCCATCCTGCCTTCACTGACCCCTTATCAGGCCAATACTGTCAGTCTGGACACGCGTTATATGAATGCTGATGCTGAATTAAGCGGCGGCAGTCAGCGCGTTGTGCCTTATGCCGGCTCCGTTACACGTATTAATTTCGCCACCTTGCAGGGTAAAGCGGTATTGATCGCACTCAAGAATGAAGATGATGATATTCCGCCAATGGGTACAGAGGTTCGTGATGCTGATAATACCGTAATAGGGATTATCGGTCAGGGTGGTCAGTTATATGCACGTGTTCCGCATGACTCGGGAACCTTAAAAGTCAACTGGCAATACAAAGGCAATAAAACCTGCTTTGTTAATTATCAAATAACCGGTCGGGTGAATGAGGATATTGTTCGCCTGGATGCCGTCTGCCGCAAGGGTTAATTGTGTGAGAATCAAAAAATTACTTCTGCCTGTTTTTTTATTACTGTTTACTATCTCCGCCTGGGCCAATTGCAGTGTTGTCACCGCCACCTCCGCCCTTTCTCAGAGCGCGATTGCGGCAGGCTATACCGCCGCATACTGGACCGGCGCCTGTGATACCTGCTCAGGTAATGTAGGGCTGCCTTCCGTGATAAGTATTAATAGCGGAAAGACTTTTCAGCCCTCCGGCACGTTACTGGCCAGTTCAGTGGGCAGCTTTCTGACATCTGCAAGCAATGTTTCCTACTCGGCTAACCAGATTCTTTATCGCTGCGCCGTGGCAGATGCAGACAGTCTGTATGAAATGTATGCCACTAATGGCGACAGTCCCTATGCCGGGCAATATATTACGTCTGAAGTGGATGGCGCTTATTATGATGTGGCCGCCAACGTTGCCGTAAGGCTGACTAACCTTTCAACCGGTGAGTATTACAGTCGCTACTGGAAAGCCCGGCAGCTGACGGCCAGTGACTGGTATTCCGATGGTACCTATATCTATATTCCGGCCAGTGCATTCAGCAATGTGTTGTATGAGATGTTTAAAATAGATTCTACCCGCTATTACGCCAGCAATAGTAATCGTTATGTGGACACATGGACACAACCTCGCGGTTATATTGCTTTTAAGGGGCCGGGCCTGGATACCAATAATCTGAAGGTGGGTCAGGACAGTCTCTCATACTGGTATGGCTGGTACCGTAACTGGCCTGCCGCATGGAGCACCTACTCGAATGTCACCTATGTGCGCGGTGCGCTGTGCGAAGTCCTGGATTATCCGTCGGTGGTGTTGCTGCCTACCGTAAGCGTGAACACGCTCGCCGCTGGCGGAAAAAGTCAGGCCCCGTTTACCGTCACCATCCAGTGTGAATCTGGCGCCCTATCCGGCACCTCGACCTCGACAACCACCTCGGCAAATGTCGCGATGGGCTTTCTCGTTAACCAGTCAAATGCGGTGACGCAGGCCAGGAATCTGGGACTGACGACTGCTGGCGGCGGATTAACCTGGCTGCTGGATTCACATTATGGCAGCAGCGCTGCCGCCGCCGGCGTCGGGATAAAGATTTATGACAGCCATAATATGGTGCTGAATTTACTGCCTGACAGAACCCTGACCGGCACAGGTAACGGCCGTGGCTGGTATGCCTATAAAGATCTCACGTCGCAAATCTCTTCAGGCGGCAGCGATATTTACAGTGGCGATTTTACGGCTTCACTTGAAGCAATCAGTGGACAAACGATTACAGCAGGAACAGTCAATGCACAATTACAGGTTGTGGTTAGTTTTCAGTAATCTCATCGTATTATCTGGCCTGCTGCTCTCAACCAGCGTGTGGGCGGTGGTTAATGTAGATAAAACCCGGATCGTTTTTAATCCGTCAGATCTGACCCAGTCAATTAATGTTATTAACAGTGGCCAGAACGAAACTTTTTTGCAAATCTGGACAGACGATGGCGACCTTACCCTTTCACCTGATGCCAGCATCACGCCGATTATTGTTATTCCGCCGGTGGTAAAAATGTTTCCCGGAGAAATGCGCTCGCTGCGTCTGATGCTCACATCGCGGCAGACGTTACCCGCAAATAAAGAGAGCCTTTTCTGGTTAAATATTTACCAGATTCCGGCACTGAAAAAAGCGTTAAGCGTGGCTGAGCGCAAAGTGGTGCTGCCGCTGAGAATCCGGCTGAAAATCTTTGTCCGGCCTGCAGGACTTAATGCCCCGCTGACCATCGATCCGGAAAAGATCCGTTTCGCGGTGTCGGGAAATAAAATCACGATAACAAACCCAACGCCGTGGTTCATGAGCATGAACGTCAATCCCAAAGGTCATCAATCTATAAAAAACCTGATGATTGCCCCACAGTCCGATCTGCAACTGAATAGTGACGCCACGCTGAAACCCGGGGATTCTGTGAGCTATGCGGTGATCAATGACCAGGGCATTCCGGTTAATTACGCGACTGTCTTTAAGTAATGGCACGCGAGTGCCGTCAGCTAACACATTCAGAACACCCAAAAGTCACACTTTGCGATTGTCACAGACGCCGCTACGTGAATTCTGCGTATCAGGTGTGTCTGATAGCTGGCAGAATTTACCCAGGGATTGCTACTGGCTGACTCTGTCGGGCAGCATCGAGGTTCTGCGAGACAACCGGCTGACGGCACGTTAAAGTTGCTGGCTTCGACGGATTCCACGATGAGAGAAAATGATACGCTTATTTGTCTATGGCACGCTCTGCCCGGGCCGCGAAAATGCCCATATCCTGGAAAACATTGGCGGAGAATGGCTGGCCGGTTCGGTGAACGGAACCTTCTACGAGCGTGGCTGGGGTGCGGCGGCTGATTTCCCCGGCATCGTACTGGATGAGCATGGCCCCGATGTGCCGGGCTATCTGTTTGTCTCTGACCAGCTGGATGCGCACTGGCCGATGCTGGATGCGTTTGAAGATGGCTATGATCGCGTCGAAGTTCTCGTCTCTGCCGGGGATAATCAGCATTACACCGCGTGGATTTATCAGCTCCAGCCACAGGGAAACAGTTAGCCCGCCTGAAGATATGTGCGCCCTGTTCTTATTACTGGCTTCAGGCGCGGCGGGATGCGCGTCGTACCTGAATACCCAGGATAATATCTGTGTCTTGCTCACAGGAAATAGTATGCAACACACTGATTTTAAATCGGTATAATGGCAGGTTAAACAATCGCGCCGTTATCTTTTCTTTTTCGCTCAGCCCTGCCTTTTTCACTGATAGGCCAGATAAACAGGCACTATGCCTGCTCTTTTTTAATCTAAGATCTAATGTATGATGTAACTAAAATGCACTTCCTTTATATCTTCCGGGCGCTGTTCACGTCTCTCTCTACGCCACCAGCGACTCTTCTACGCTTTACTCCGGCCAGCGCTGATGTGGAAACAGAGAAACACGAATATTAAACAGATGGATTAACGGTGCGACTGCAACACTCTCCTGTCGCGCAATCGGCTCCAGCCGCAGCAGTAACAGGTCCAGTTCATCCAGCAAATCCTGATGTGGCGTTAGCTGTAGCGACTTCATCTTGCGTTTCAGATAGAGCGCCAGCTCGTGAAACATCTGTCCACTCTCAATCCGATGCCCTTCCAGCATCTCTCGATGACGTGCGTAAAAGTCATAGCAGTTCGCACCCAGCCAGGTTTCGGTAATCAGATACCCACCCACCACAATATCCGGCACCGGATCGAGCCGTTTGCGCGGCAGAATCACGTTCACCCTGTCGAGCATCCGTGCAATAAACTGCTGGCGTGACAGCAGCGTGGCCGAATTGCGCTCCACCATTTTGATAAACCCTAACAGATCGCGTAGTCCCCGCTGCACCGCTCTTCTGGCAATCCAGGACGGTCGTTTGTTACGGATCAGCGCCGTCAGCACCACCGCAAAAATAATCCCCACCATCGATGAGATGGCTGCATTCAGAGTGACGATCAGATTCGGGACATAGTGATGGCTCAGGCCGATAAAGCCAGGGATCTGAATAGCGACACTCAGCCCCACCATATTGGTCGCCGGATTAGCGATGATCAGACTCAGCAGCATCAGACCCGGCAGCAGACAGATCATCAGCGCCTGCAAAGTATTGGCCTGCGGGATCAGGAAAGCGATATAGAACAGACTGACCACCAGCGCAACCATCACCCCTTTCACGAACAGTTTCATGGGTGTTACCGGGGA
>Ga0157359_1000866_pt1 | contig 11732 bp, 10 predicted proteins | sample AttcapACBM3_FD_111482 | JGI IMG/M metagenome (GOLD analysis project Ga0157359, IMG submission 111482) | Fungus gardens microbial communities from leaf cutter ant in Botucatu, State of São Paulo, Brazil - Atta capiguara ACBM3 | ecosystem: Host-associated > Fungi > Mycelium > Unclassified ...
AGATAGATTAGTGTCTTTGATGTAATATGAAATACCTAAAATATTGAAATAAGATTTAGATTGAGGAAGTCTAGGACTTTTGACTTTATCTACATTCTTGACATATTTTTCAATAACCTTGATATCTAAGTTGGCTGCTACTTTGTCAGTAGTGATAATCATTTCTTTGTTATTAGTACATATGAAATTAGCCAAGATATCAGATTTGACATCTTTTAAAAGCCTGTTAATGTTAGTAACATGCTGGTTAGATTTGACCATAAATCTATTAGTATTCAGTAAGCTCATTGGGATAATTACTTGTTTTCTGGAAGGACCCTTAGTTGTCATGTTGAATTTAGATTTGTTCTTCTTTGAATTATTAAGAACCTTGTACACTTCTTTAACTTTTTAAGCTAAAAAATTCGGGAAATTTTCTTTGATTTTAACAATGTCTTTGATATTCTCCTGGGAAGTCTGAGCATAGGATTGACTAATGGGTTTAAAGAACATGCTAGAAGATGAATTAGCCTTATAGAACTTAGACTTTGCCAAGATACTCTTACTTGACCTGGAAGGGATTGGAGGTGAAATTCTTGAAATGCTTGCTTGTTTTCCAGTATCTAATGAAGATTGATTGATGTTTGACTGGTTTTTTGGAACCTTTGAATTAAACTGTATAGCAATGCACTGTCTAAAAGTTTTGCTTTTCTTATTAGTAGTCAGTTTATCCTATCCTAACTCATAAATACAGGAAAGGAAGTTCTATGCAGCAAGTCCAAATTCTACAATCTGAGGTATGTCTTCTGTTATTTTATCCTCAAGTTTTCTTTGCCTAATGAAGGCTGCAATTCTATAGAGTAAATAGGTGATGTTCTTTGTATCATCTTTTAAATACTTGTTAATGCCAAAAATAGAAATTGGACAAAAACTACTATTCCACAATTATGGGTCCACAAGTTTATTTGCTGAATAAGGAATAGCTAAAGGCTCTAAGCCTTGAGATACATACATGTTATTAAGTACCATACTATGAGATTCTGGCAAGAGTTTAGTTATATTAGCCTAGTTAGCAAATTCTGTCTCCCCTACCTTTAAGAATATATAGAACAGAGCAGGTCCTTCAGATTCTCTAAGCTCAACTTGATCAGCCCAGGTAGGATTGTTAGTAAGAGCCTGAGCATGCTCTGCATACACCATAGAAGATATATTAGGATGTACCAATAATGCTCTAGAATTGTTAGTACTTGTGAACATAGACTGACCTCTTAGAATATCAATTTCCATATCCATTGCCATATCTTTAGAAGATTCTTGGAGAATGATTTAAGTGTTTATATTGAAAGGAAAAGATGTATTTGTTAAAAACTTTTTGAATGCTACTATGTAAGATGGTGGTAAAAAAGAAAGAAGTGATGTTGATATCATATTAAACTCTAACCCCAAGTTTCAAATGAGGAAAATAAATGTAAAATAAAATAAAATAAAAGAAAAATAAGATAAGAACAAAGTCTACTATCTTTGACACTGATACCACTGGTAAAATTGAGGCTCTGGCAAGTCTTATTTCCATTCATGCTAGGAACTCAAAGAATGCTTGTTTTCATCCACAATCACTTGCTCTTTTAAATGACACTTAGTATGTTTGTTTGGAGAGCTCTTTTTTAGATACTGAAATATCACTTCTCAATATCACTGAATACTTCAATTTCTTTAATGCTAAGACTACCCTAGGTTATAGGTTGCTTAATAACTTCTCTGATTACATCTCCTTCCATTCTTGTAATTACTCAAGTCTTAGTGGTTGTAAATCTCACCTAGCATTTCTTGACTATCTATGTCTTAAAGCTTTTTCTTCTTCTACTTCTACTTCTTCCACTCTTATTATTGTTACTGATACAAGTATTATATCTCCTAGAAACATACAGGCTATCTTTGCTGGATATTTATAGAGACTAGAACAATAGATGTCATTATCTAAAGCCCTAGCTAGTTAAACAACTGCTCCTGACACTAAGCTGTTTGTTATAAGACTGGATACTGCCAAGACTATTAGTATAGACATTGAATTATTCTTATTACTAACTCTCTAGGCTCTGTTAGAAAGATAGTAGACCTCTTTGTGTACTTTTCTATGTACTCTAGACAAGCTCATTTCTTAGCTGTTTACTCTGTGCTTAGATTTTTCTTTTTTTGTAGTCTTAACTATAAGATCAAATTCTGGGACTGTCCAAGTGTTATGACTTAAGCCTTAGTAATGAGTCAAAAGAAAAATCTTGTACAGAGTTTCTAAGTATAATGTATTCTACTTATATATATTGGGCTGTTGGTCTATGCTACACTAAACCTAATCTACTCTAAAAACTCTAACACTAAGCAGTGCTGAGTGGTCTTTACATTAATTAGGCTATAACAATGCGACTAATATTAGAGTGACTACTGGACTTTATTTAGCAACTTTGATTGATATTCTTTGCTCCAAGAGTATTCTCTTATGTTTAGATACTTAGAGAATATTCTTTAATCATCTTATTGTTCAAGATTATTATTTCCTTACTTTTAGAGGCAAAAATCACAAGTTTCTTCAATCCAGCTACTCCAAGGATAGTAGTTGGCTCTCTTACATGGGCCAGTCAGTTGTATTATATATCAGAGTTGTGAATGATAGACTTTATTATATTTTATTTTATTTTATTTTCTCATTTTCTTTTTCTTTTCATTTATTTTTCTTTTTAAACTTAAGGTTAGGGTTTAGCATGATATCACATGTGACTGTCACACAATTATATGATATAAGAAAAGGATATAGAAAATTCTAAGATGATGATATTATATTTATATATATAGTATGTTTTACATATACTGATCTTATGGATAATATATACTCTTTAGAATAAACTAGGTTTAATGTAGTATAGACCAACAGCCTAGTGTATATAAGGTAAATATATTATACTTAAAAATTCTATTAAGTTCTCTTATATTAACTTTAATACAAGATTTCTTTCTTAACTTAATTTTTCTATTTATTTTAATTTTAATTTTAATTTTTTCTTTATTTTTAGTATTAGACAAAGAATGTGATGTGATATTATGTATAATATTCACATAAGTTACAAAGTATGATAGAGATATAATATATATCACAGGGTAGTCACATAGGTCATAGTCACAGATCATAGGATTATATAATACAAAAAAGAATATAGAAGGTTTTGGAACAAATGATATTATATAGCATAGCAACAGCATGTTAGTCTTATGAAGTATATATAGACTTTAGGATAGATTAGTTATAATATGTATATAGACCATAGTCTATAGTATATAAGGTAGATTAGTTTGTACTTGGAACTCTATTGAGTTTTCTTGTGTTACTTAATACAAGAGTTATCTTTGATTCTATCACTTGAATCTAAGTTGTTATAGTATGCTTGAACTTTTGTATTTTATTTTGATTTTCTTTTATTTTTATCTATTTTCTTTGATTTGATTTTCTCTCTTTTCTTGAATGATAAAGAGGCACATAACTATGGTCACATGATGCATTATATGATACAATGTCATAGGTCTAGAACATAGTAGAAGAAACTAGAATAATAACATCAAGAGCATGGTTGGCATGTTTGCCTTGTGATAATAGTATAGTAGACTTATGAATAATATATGTAATTTAGGGTAGAACTTGTACTAGTAGTATATATAGGGTAGAAATATATTGAAAACTTCTTGTTGAGTTTTCTTGTGATCCTCATAAGATACTCAGCCTATAAGTTTACTTAGTAGTCTATTGGTTATTTTGACTAGTGGTTGCTACAACAGTAAAACTCAACTATTCCTCAAGGATACTGCATTATGTGGTCTTCTGTTTCTTTTTACTCTTACTCTATTTCATTCTCAACTAAGGAGCAGCTTCTTAGTCAAGAAGATATATAGCTGAGTGCTAGGCTTAAGAAGTGTACTAATTAGGTAGAAAAGCTTAGCCATTCAGTTATGCTATAGCCTACTAGCATATATTGAACATAATACCTTTTGTAGACATTGTAAATAGTTTATTTGAGTAGAAGGCTTGTGCTGCAGATCTCTTTGTAACTTATTTATACAGAGTAATGGTATTATCAGTAAGGAAACATCTAGCTTAGGGATAGTAGTATAACAGTTTAATTAGGGCAGTAGACAGGTAGTTAGTAGATAGTGTAAGGTTGGGTAAGAAGAATACTGGCTAGTACTTACAGAGGAAATTTGGAAGGAATATTTTTGAGAGAGATTGTTTTCTGTTGTTAGACACTATGGTAATAAGCAGTATTGTGGATATCAGGCAGATAAATATGGAAGGATTGATCAGAGATGTAAGGAAGGAGGAAGCAACTAAATTGTTGAAACATATAATAGAGAATAGTGTAATGTTGTTAAATCTAAAAAGACAAATATTGGAGTTGCAGATAGCAGAAGACTAGAAAAGAAAAATACAGCAAGAAAGAGAACAAAGGAGGAGAGAAAATAAGGAAAGATGGGAAGAAGAAGAGCAGAGAAGAAGAAAGAAAAAGGATAGACAAAAAATAGAAAAGAGTAGAAGAAATGAGGATAAGAGAAGAAAGGAAAGCAGAAAAGGAGTGGAGATGACAGAAGGCATGGAAAAGAAGGAGACAGGAAAATAGAGAGAGAGTAATGATGGAGAGGAAGTATTTTGTATGTGGAGGTTTTGGGCATATTGTCTATCATTGTAGAAATGTGGGAGAGGAAGAATCAATACCAATGCCTTCAAATAGATTTGAAGTGTCAAAGAGTAGAGTAATTAATATAGAAGAAGGAAGTGGAAGGGAGATAGGAAAAGATAGAAAAACAATTTTGAGAAAAGGAAAATTAAAGAAAGAGAAGTAAGTAGAAGTGTGGAATACAGGAATAGAGAAGAGTAGTAAGAATATGGAAAAGAAGAAAAGTTGTTGAGAGAAGTAACAGTGAAGATAGGGTTGAAGCAGAAGGAGGATGAAGAAGGAATCATTGTAGAAGCATTATTGGATAGTAGTGCAACAGGGTTGGTGATGAGCTCAGAGTTTGCAAAGAAAAACAAGTTCAAAAAGAAAAGGTTAGAAATGCCAATCTATGTAAAAATGTGGATGGTACCTTTAATTATGAAGGACCAATAGAGTATATAGTGGAAGTAAAGTTGTTTTTTAAGAGACATAAGGAGAGGACATCAATAGATGTGATAGGAAGCTAAAAAATGGAGTGTAATATTAGAGATGCTGTGGCTAGCATGCCACAATCCAGAAATAAATTAGAAAACAGGAGAGGTACAAATAATGAGATGCCCAGAGAAATGTGGAAAGAAATAGAGAACAAGACAGATGAAGCCAGGATGGCAAAAGTAGCAAGAGAAAGAAGAAATGAAGGAAAAGAAATAGAGAAAGAAGAAGGAAGAGTTTAGAAAACTGATAGTAGAAGAAGAAATAGGGATAGCAAGAAGTTTTATAAGTATTTGAAGGTGTTTGAAGAGAAGGAGTCAGAGAGGATGCCAATGAGGAAGATATAGTATCATGCCATAGATCTTAGAGAAGGTTTTGTGCCAAAAAAGGAGAAGATATATTTGTTGTCAAGAATAGAGAGAGAGGAAGTATAGGAGTTTGTAAAGAATCAGTTGAGAAAGGGGTATATTCAACCATTGAAGTCACCACAGACATTACTAGTGTCCTTTGTACCAAAGAAAGATGGGAAGAAGAGAATGATGTAAGACTATCAATATCTGAACAGTTGGACAATTAAGAATAATTATCCATTACCATTGATTTTGGACTTGATAGATAACATAGGAAAAAAGAAGGTGTTTACAAATATGAATCTTAGGTAGAGGTACAACAATGTTAGGATTAAGAAAGAAGACAAGTGAAAGGCAGCATTCTCAATACTAGAGAATGCCTTTGAGCCAATGGTAATGTTTTTCAGACTTACAAACTCACTGGCAATTTTTTAGACAATAATGAATGATTGGCTTAGAGATATGATAGAAGCAGGAGATGTGGCAGCATTTATTGATAATGTAATGGTATGAACAGAGACAGAGGAAGGACACAATGAGATTGTGGAAGAAGTATTGAGAAGGATGGCAGAGAATGATTGATTTGTAAAACCAGAAAAATGTGTGTGGAAGATTAGAGAGGTTGAGTTTTTAGAAGTGGTGTTGGAACAAGACAGGGTAAAGATGAAAAAGGAGAAAGTTCAAGGAGTAGTGGATTGGCTAGTACCAAGAAGTGTAAAGAATATACAGAAGTTTTTGAGATTGGCAAACTATTATAAATGGTTTGTCAAAGATTTCACAAGGATAGCAAAACCCACCCCTTCATAAGATAATGAGGAAATATGTGAAGTGAAATTGGGAGGAGAGACAATAGGAAATATTTGAGGAGTTAAAGAAGAGGTTTACAACAGAGCTAGTCTTGGTAACATTAGACTTGGACAAGAAGATGAGAGTGGAGGCAGATATGTCAGACTTTGCTATAGGAGGAGTATTGTCAATGAAATGTGAGGATGGAAAGTGGAGGCCAGTTGCTCATATTTCTCAATTGTTGAACAAGGCTGAAAGGAACTATGAAATTCACAATAAAGAGATGTTGGTTATTATCAGGTGTTTAAAGGCATAGAGATATTTCTTAGAGAGTGCCAAGAGTCAGTTTGAAATTTGGACCAACTACAAAAACTTGAAGTACTTTATGAAAGCTTAGAAGTTGAATCAAAGACAGGCTAGATGAGTCTTGTATTTGTCAAGATTTGATTTTGCTTTAAAACATGTGGCTAGCAAGAGTATAGGATGAGCAAATAGTTTGAGTATGAGAATAGATTGGGCAGAGAGAGTGGAAAGGGATAGTGAAAATCAGGTAATGTTAAAAAAGGAGTAGTTAGAAATTAGAGCAATGGAAAAGAGACAGTTATTGATTAAAGGAGCTGAAGAAGAAACTATAGAAAAAATTAAAAAGTCAGAAGTGAAGAATGATGAGGTAGTAAAAGCTGTGGAAGAAATAATATGTATGTTCCAAAAAATAAAAAGTTGAGATTGGAGATTATTTGACTTTATCATGATATGCCAATAGCAGAACATGGAAAATAATGAAAGATAGTGGAATTGATCACTAAAAATTATTGGTGACCAGGAGTTATAAAGGAGATTAAGCAATATGTAGAAGAATTTGATTAATGTCAAAGGATGAAGAATAGAGTGGAGATGCTAGAGGGAAAATTCAGACCAAATATAGTGCTAGAGAAACTGTGACAGCACATATCAGTAGACTTTATTACAAAGTTACTGGTATCAAGGGGTTACAATTCAATTTTGGTGGTATACAATAGGTTTTCAAAGATGTTACATTTTATAGCAACAACAGAAATAATAACAATGGAAGAGTTAGTGAAGTTGCTTAGGATTAACATGTGGAAGTTGCATGAGTTGCCAAAGAGTATGATTTCTGATAGAAAGCCACAGTTTGCAGTGGGGTTGATGAAGAAGTTAAATAAGATGTTAGGAATAAAAACAAAGTTATCTATGGCCTTTCATCTGCAGATAGATGGATAGATGGAGAGGACAAATTAGAAGTTAGAACAGTACTTGAGAATGTACATCAATTATAGACAAGAAAATTGGTTAGAATAGTTAGCAACTGTAGAGTTTGCTTTTAACAACAAAGTCATCACTATTCAAAGTTAACTATGGAAAAGAACCAAGAATAGCTTTGAGATAACAAAAAAAGGGAAAGCATGTGAAGGTAGAAGAGTTTGTGAAAGAGATAATGAAGATGTATAAGGAAGCAAAGGTAGCATTAAAAAATCATAGAAAAAATATACAGATAGGAATAGAAAGTAGTAGAGTATAAGATAGGAGATAAGGTATTATTGAGTACAAAGGATTTGACATGGCAAATGAAGAACAGGGAGACAAAGAAGTTGACAGAGAAGTTTGTAGAACTGTATAAAATTAAAAAAATCATATAAGAGAATGTGGTAGAGTTGAAGTTACTAATTTTAATGAAAATTCACCCAGTGGTCAATGTGAGTAGGATAGCATTGTGCCAGGAGCAGGTAAAGGGACAGAAAAAGATCCCATCTCCTCCAGTAGAGATAAAGAGAAAGAAAGAATATAAAGTTGAAAAAATATTGAATAGAAAAGATGTGAGGGGAAAACCAAAGCATTTGGTTAGGTGGAAGAGATATATGGCAGAAGAAGATACTTGGGAGGGATTAGAGAATTTGGGAAATATGATGGACTTGGTGAAAGAATTTGAAAAAGAGATTAGAGAAGAAGAGATAAGAAAAGTACAGATAAGAAAGGAAAAGGAAAAGGAAAAGATATTGAATCCAGAAGCAGAGGTGTTTAGGAGAAGTGAATTACTGAAGAAGTATATAGCAAAGATTTTATTTGGGTAGAATGATAAGAAGTTTGAAGATGAGTATTTAAAGAAGTTAGAGAGAAGTTGGGCAAGATAGAAGAGAAAGGGGAGACAAGTTTCTCTGTAGGTGGAACCCTAATGGGAGATACTATTATGGTATACTTGAACCTTTATATTTTATTTTGATTTTCTTTTATTTTTATCTATTTTCTTTGATTTGATTTTCTCTTTTTTCTTGAATGATAAAGAGGCACATGACTATAGTCATATGATGTAATGTCATTGGTTTGAAACATAGTAGAAAAAACCAAAACAATGACATCAAGAACATGGTTATAGTATATTTACCTTGTGATGATAGTATGGTAGACTTATAAATGATATATATAGTTTAGGGTAAGACTTGTACTAGTAGTATATATAGGGTAAAAATACATTGAAAACTCCTTTTTGAGTTCTCTTGTGATCCCTATAAGATACTCAGTCTATAAGTTTACTTAGTAGTCTATTAGTCATCTTGATTAGTAGTTGCCATAACATAAGTCATAATACTAGAATTGTTATAATGTTAGGCTTAAGAGTAAGAACAAAAGCCTTGTATTGGGTAACACAAGAGAACTTGATAGAGTCTAAGTACAAAGTGTTTATCTTATATATATTAGACTACTGATCCATGTTACACTAATCTTAGTCTATTCTAAAGATCATGTATATTATATGTTATTGATATATAAAAAGACATTACTGTTCCAGAACCTTTTATGTCCTTCTGTGACATGTGATTGTGTGACTTTGATATGTGACAGTCATATGTGATATCACACTAATCTCTGACTCTAAGTCCAAAAAATAAAATAAAATGAAAAATAAAATAAAATGAGAAAAGAAAATAGAAATAAATAAAATCTACTATCTTCAATTCTGAAAAAAATTGTAACATTATGTGCCAGGATAGCTAGAGCCATACTCTTATTAGAAAGTATAGATAGTGCTTCTTCTCTATAGAGTATATCCAATATCTATATGACTATTTCTAGGTAAAAACATGTTGATACATCTTTGCAAACTATTTTAGGTTTGCTTACAGTACCTTGATTGATCCATTTCTGTCAATTAAAAACTTTGTCAACTTCATAAAGGAGCATTCAAGTATCTTTGTCTTCTCTTCTCAAGAATATCTTCCTTCTCTCTTTGAGCCTCTATAAGTATTTAAATAGTTTGTTTTTCTCTTTCTGTAGATATTTTTCTCAGTTCTATCTCTCTCAGTCTCTTTTGACTCTATATTCAGATTTCTTCTTGATGTCTATTGATTCTGATAAGGTTTTTCTTTGCCTATAAAGGAGATTTTTATCATCTGAGAAAAAATTGTAAACCACTTGTTGTAGATAGTCTGCTATAGATTGCAATTAAGCACTGTGTAATAAATTGTTAATCAAAAAACCTATAACTATCAAATGCTTACTCAAAGTTTTAAATATTATAGTAACTTAGTCTGGTTCTAAAATGAAACAATATTTATTTGCCAATAATATAAAAGAAAGTAATATAACTCTCAACTTGGCTTAGATTACAACTGAGGCAAAGACTTAAGTAAGAGAGAAAATATAATAGAGCAGTTTAGTTACACTTCTAGGCTAGTCACTATTTAGATTAGCTCCTGATTGTCATAATACACTCCAAACCCTTATAATTTTTTTATAATGTCACAAACCACATGATAGATAATAGAATAGAAGATGTTAAAAAATAATAGTAAAGCACATAATACATATATATTGTTCTCATGGTAGATATATGAACTTTAGGATAGGATAATGTACAGACCATATATACTAGTGTCTATTTAAGTTTCAGTCTTGAACTACTATAACTTATAGTTACTATAACACTAATAAACTAATAACTACTCTCACTATCCTGATTCTTATTGTTGTTAAGCATAGTTTATACTTAGAAGAGAAAAAGAATTTGTGGAAAATTTTCAAAAGAGGTCAGATCAAGTATAGGCACTTATATATGATGTCTGAAATATAAATCTAAAATAACCTTGGCTCTAGCTTATATACTATATCTCTATATGTTGTATTAGTCACATTCTTAGAAAAAAGACTATAAAAAGACTTAACTTTTCACTATATTCATCCAAACAAGGTCTCTTACTTCCTTATCTCTTACTCTCTTATCCTATTGGAATTAAAAATAGTAGACTGGATTTTTATTTGTCTGTTTCTCCTTTTATTTATTTAATTTTTAGTTTTTATTTTTTTAATTTAAAATTGGCTAAAGAGGTTGTGATGTGACATTACATGTGACAGTCATAGTCACAACATCATATGACTAGGAAAATTTTATAAAAGGTTTTGGAATATTAGATATCAAAGCTAAGTAAATAGTATATAAGCTATAGTTTATAGTATATAAGATAGACTAGTTTGTACTGAGAACCCTATTGAGTTTTCTTATGTTACTTATAATATACTTCACACATAATATACTAGAATTATATCTTAAATACTGCTAAACTCTGTACTCAAACTCTATCACTTTGTAAAAATTCCATAATTATTACTTGTTATTCTTTATTGTCATCAAGTAAACTACTATATTTTTAGGTAATATTCTAGATATTTTTACCCAGATTCCTGACTATCTAAACAATAGGTTAGTTTATAATTGTTTTATTAGATTACAAAATCTTAGATATTTAGAATAATAGCTATTTTCAGAAAATTTCATTTTATTCTTCTAGGTTTTTCTAAAGCTCAAAGCACAAATTCTATACCTTTACTATAGTTGCTCTAATAGCAGAATAAAATTTTCTCCAGAGACTCCAGTATATTTCTTAACTCAACAGTCTAATCCTGCACTTGTAAAAAGATCCATCACTTTGTTTAAACTCAAGTCTTAAACACTGCTAAAACTTATAGTCTTTTCTCCTCCTTGCTCACAAGTCTCAAACACTATTGCTAACTCTGTAGACTTTGCCAAGTAGACATCACTGTCCTAGCCCTGGAACTCCTTCAGATAACATCTTTGTTATAACTTAAGTTCTAGGATTTGGACAAAAGAGAAAACTTGTATTGTTCAACTCAGTAGAGTTTTTAGTATAGATGTGTCTACTTTATATACTTCTGGTACATGGTCTATGTATACTTATATCTAGCCTATTCTAAATATTCTAAGTTATGTAGATAAAAGTCATTATCTTATATGATGTATGACATCATCTTTCTGACATGTGATGTCATATTGTTTCTCCTTTACTAAGTCCAAAATAAGAAAAGAAAAGAAAAGAGATAAAAGAATTGGAAAAAATAAGAAAGACTTAAATAAGAGAAGACAGACAGAAATAAAACAAGTCCACCATCTTTGATTCTG